>JACCDW011549849.1_pt1 | contig 10045 bp, 18 predicted proteins | sample 7449781 | NCBI WGS metagenome assembly JACCDW01 (sample SAMN15323449, study PRJNA562643) | freshwater metagenome | isolation source: river surface water | place: USA:Blue River Watershed | collected 2017-08-18 | reverse complement strand
CCAAAGATTTAAAATAATTGGGGGTATAGCTCAGCTGGGAGAGCAGTAGCTTTGCAAGCTAAAGGTCATCGGTTCGATCCCGTTTACCTCCACCATTACTTTCCTATACGATTAAGAATGTTTAGAGCTCTGGTTCTAAGTTTATCTATGAACTGACTTTCAGTTAGAATTCCTTTTTCAAGGTTACACTTTCTGCAAGTAACTTGTAAATTATCAAAAGAAGTTTTTCCTCCTTTTGATTCAGGAATTACATGATCTAAATGCACTTCATTGTTAGTTAAATCTAAGTCGCAATATACACAACGTAAACCATCACGTTCAATTACCATACGTCTTAGATTAGTTGATATTCTGTCTTTCATAGTTAGTTGGGGATTCGCCAAGTTGGTAAGGCATCGGATTTTGATTCCGACATGCACAGGTTCGAGTCCTGTATCCCCTACCAAAATACAGCATAATCTTTATATTTTTCTGCTGAAGATATAATTTTTTCTGTCATTCTATTTGCTATAGATGTATTACTTCTAGGATTACCACTTACAATTACTGCAATTCTAGTGCTATCCTCTACTTCTGTATAAGTTCCGTGGACAGCTCTAGCATTGTTTATAAACCAACATCCTCTAGATTTTAAAGTTTTACATTCGATAATATCTTTTTGAAGTAACTTTGGATCAATGGGATAACTTAGTTTTGGTTTAGATTCGTAAGGCACTCTAGTTTTTTGTAATAAAAGTTTATTCTGACCAATGTGTTCAAACTCTAGATAAACTCTTAATCCAAAATCATCGTGATCTTGATGTAGTACTCCCATACCTGTGTGTTTTTTCTTTACAGGTAGTAATACTATGGTACCTAGGTCTTCAATTGGAATGTCGAACACTGTATGAAAATAAGAACTAAGTTCTGGAAAATGTTTATCAAAATTAGATAACCATCCTGGTCCAGTATCATCCCAGTTAAGATATGCTAACCCCATATTCCAGGGCCATACAAATTTGTTACTGTTGTCATCTGCGATGTAAGCATCTCTTAGAAAATTTCTAAATGATTCTTGTTCTGGTCTATGGTTATCTATCCAGGTTAATAAGTTGTTTGTATCAATTTGCGGAGGCTCAGGTAAATCTAAAGGAGTATAAAGAATATCTATTAATTTCATTGTCTACCTTCGGGAGTCCAGATTAGTGCATATTCTTCATACTTTTTTGCTGAACTTATTAATAAGTCTTTTAATTTGTGAGTAATTAACGGTTTAGGCACTGCAATGATAACAGCTATTCTAGTAGGACTTAATTCTGTTGTATGTACAGCATGAACAGCTCTTACGTTATTGATAAAAAAAGATTGATTAGGTTTTAATAATTTTGCAGATAAAATTTTGTCTTGAAACTTTTGTTCTTTGACTAATTGGTCTCGACTAAAACAAGCATTTACCGTAGGTTTAACATACAGAAAATTATCTGTCTCGTTATTCTCTATGTAAAATCTTAAACCATATTCGTCATGATCGGAGTGCCAAAAGCCTAAACCAGTAAATGTTTTTTTGATAGGTAGAAGAACAATAGAAAATGCATCTTCTTCTGTAATTCCAAAACCTTGAATACAGTAATTTGCAAGTTCATTGAATTTTTCTGCGAAATCCTTATACCATTCGCACTGATTCCTTACCCATATGATATCCCATGGATATTCATCTGCTGGTAGTATTTTACTAGAGTCTGTTCTATTTTCTACAATTTGATCATCTTTATATTGATCAATCCATTGTCTTAATTTAGCTATGTCGACGTTAGGAGGTTCTGGTAAATCCAAAGGAGTATAAAGAATATTCATATGATTCATGCCAATATTTATTGCCGCCTTAGTACAATGGATAGTACACTTGGCTACGAACCAGGAGATAGGAGTTCGATTCTCTTAGGCGGTACCAGTTAGCCTGGCGAGGGTAAGTCTATATAGTAGACTGCTGCCGTGAAAGACGCAGTGGGATGCCGTTTCCCGCACACGCCTCGGAGGCAACGGCAACAATGGTGTCCTTAATGTAGTGGCCTGCATACTAGTCTGTGAAACTGGAAGTACCGGATCGATACCGGTAGGACACCCCAATGCTGCTTTAGCTGATGTGGTCATAGCGGCGGTCTGAAGAGCCGTTGAACTAGGTTCGATTCCTAGAGGCAGCACCAAAAATACTTGACAATCTTTAGATAAGATTGTACACTAACAAAGTAGTAAAGCTTCTTTAACAATTTAAAAGCAACGTCCCGTTCATCTAGAGGCCTAGGATACCGCCCTTTCACGGCGGGTACACGAGTTCGAATCTCGTACGGGACGCCATTATGATTATTTTATATCAATATGAAGAAAGTTGTCGAAGGTAGTATCTAGTAAATTAGAATTTTCTGCTATCCATTTTTCATAATGAAAATCTTTTGTAAAGTTTCCTACTATCTGTAGTCTAACAGAATTAACATTTGTTACAGAATGGATAACATCGTGTTTCATTACATACCAATGATGTTGTTTCATTTTATAACTTTGTATAGGACCTTCTATTTCATTCAGATCAAATAATACACGATTAGGTTGATTTATAAGATCCTTATAAAAATGGGTAACACCTTGATTTTCATATATCATATATAAAAAACTCATGTTTCTTGGTGAGTCTTTATGAGGAGCAATTACACTTCCTCCATGCATATATTGAAAATAAAAATCCATTTTACTAAAAGGATATATTTCGTCAGTTAAGTCATTTCGAATTTCATTAATTAAATCTTCGGTCATTAACCAATTACAATACTCTCCTACATCTTGGGAAGTATTAGTTTTATTATGATACGATTGACGAAAGTTATCCTGTTCAACATATTCAGGAAAAAGATCTTTTATATTTTTTATATGAAATGATGCTGTGGCATACACAAAGTTTTTAATTTTTGTGTGTGTTTCACTAGAAAGTTTCGGAAAAATTAAAGGATATATGTATTGCATGATTTATTTATGATACTGTATAATTAGATAAAGTACAAACGGGAAGTTAGCTCAGTTGGTAGAGCGTCGCCCTTACAAGGCGAATGTCGGCGGTTCGAGCCCGTCACTTCCTACCAGATTATTCCTTGGGTAGTGTAACGGTAGCACGACGAGATTTATAACCTCGATTCGCTAGATGGGCGGTTAGAGAAGGTTCGAATCCTTCCCCAAGGACCAACTTATTAGCTAAGTATTATGGAAGTGTGGCAGAGTCCGGTTTATTGCACCTGTCTTGAAAACAGACGAACAGAAATGTTCCGTGAGTTCGAATCTCACCACTTCCGCCAATAAGGAGACTTACATGAGTACAGATGCAGATAAGTTTCATCATAGTAAGCGTCTACATAAAGACGAAGTGGCAATTGATAGACAAGTGCGTATTGCCAAAGATTATTATATGCACCACAATGGTAAGTGGAAGTATTTAGATCAACCACACCGTAATCATAAGAAGCATATATTAAACTGCGGTGACCCTAAGTGTTATATGTGTGGAAATCCTCGTAAATGGTTTAAAGAAGAAACTATGCAGGAACGTAAACACAAGCAAGATAAATTTTATAGAGATAATGGAAAAGATATAGAAGATGTTTGAAGTAAGTTATAAAGATGTAAATGGTATTAATTGTTGTGAAGAATTTGAAAGTTTAACATTAGCAATAGATCGAAGTAAGGTTTTAGATAAATTTGTAATTATTAGTTTTGATGGTAATCAATTAGTAGGTAAGTTCGGTGTAGACAGTATCGAACAAGGTTGTTTGCCTAATGGTGATAATTACCATTGGAAGAAACGTAGAATATAAGTGGCCTCATAGCTCAAAAGTAGAGCACTCGACTGATAATCGAAAGACGTAGGAGCGTTACCTTCTGAGGCTACCAAACAATGGCGGAGGGGAGAAACGGTTTACTCGTCAGTCTCATAAGCTGAAGACATCAGGTTCGATTCCTGTTCTCCGCAACCAATGCTTAGGTGCCAGAGTGGTCCAATGGAACGGTCTGCAAAACCGTAAAGTCGTCGGTTCAAATCCGACCCTAAGCTCCAGTATTATTGTTCTGCTGATGTTTGTGTAGTTGTTTAGGAAGTTGACCACGAACAAATGGAGGACAAGCTTTTTCTCTTTCTTGACTGTAAGGTAAACCTTCAGGAAGACCTAGATAAGATCTTTTTATATCAATCATATAAATTAATCTTCTATAATTGGTATAATTATGAGCACTATGAATATATTGTGTACTGAAAGCAAAAATATCTGTCCAGTCTATCTCTACACCTTCTATTTCAAAAAATATATCGCCCTCTGGAATGAGTAAAGGAATATGAACTCTTACTATTTTATTGTTTCTGTCTTCAGGACCTGTATGTCTTGTTATCACAGAATTTTTATCTAAAATACTGTAAGCACTTATTTCACAGTGATCCCTATATTTTTGTGTTAGAGCTGTAGCAGTAGGATAATATTTTTTCTTTTCAGAGTCCGTTTGAGTATGATCTAGCGTAAATTTCATAGCTGGGTATGTATATCGTATCTCATCGGAATACCAAGCAGTTGCATTGCTTTGCCAAATCCTTGACATAACAAAAGGATTTCGATAAGGCACTCCTTTTGAAAAATCACCGTCAATAAAATCTTGATGATAATTCAAAAATTCTTCTGTTAACTTAGGAGCAAGAGCTAGAAATTCTTCTGCTATTGACAGTTCCTCTCTAAGATAATAATATTGTACTGGTGGAAATGTTTTCATATTTTTGAACAAAATTATAGTAGTGTATAAGTATTTATACAGGCCCTTGTGGTGGAATGGTAGACACGCTAGTCTTAGGAACTAGTCTTCGGGTGGGGGTTCGAGTCCCTCCAAGGGCACCAAATAATGCGGGTGTAGCTCAGTTGGTAGAGCGAATGCTTGCCAAGCATTAGGTCGTCAGTTCGAACCTGATCACCCGCTCCAAGTTTTACGGTCCTTAGCTCAGTGGAAGAGTTCTGGTCTTCGAAACCAGCTGTCGGCAGTTCGAATCTGTCAGGACCGGCCAATTAGGAGATATATTATGGAAGTTAAATTTAAAAAATTTGAACCAGCAACACCGGTAGCCAAAATTAAAATCTCTGAATTGGTACAGAGAGGTGGCACGATTATTGAAGATCGTAGAGAATATGTTGAAATAAAAAGACAACAAAGCATTGCACATATTGACCAATATGGCCGTGTTGAATGGCGAGCAGAATAAGGTTGACTTGTATGATTTGCGACTATATACTAAACTGTGGTCGTAAGCAAACTGGAAAAGCTCCCACTCGTTGGGTCGGGGATGGGCACAGGCAAAGCCAAGCTCTTGTAGGTTCGAAGCCTACCGACCACACCATATTTGGTAAAAATAGTTCTTGAACTTTTTTTGAACTTAAAGTAAAATATAGGTTCATTAGTTAAGTTCTTGAAAGGAAACAGAAATGAACATAAAGCTTAAAGCAGCTCTAATAACTACAAGTGTAATACTAACTGGTGTTGTTGTTGGATTTTTAATGAGCTATTTGCCTAATTGGGTAGTAGCAGTGTTGGCACTTGGTTTTGCTGGTTATCTTGTGTACACTTTAGCATTAGCACAATTAAAGTGGGATCAAGCAATTGATGAAATGAATCAGAAGTACGAGAAGTAAAGTTTTACGGAGATATGGCTGAGAGGCTTAAGGCAGCAGTTTGCTAAACTGTCGTAGGGATTAAACTCTACCGTTGGTTCGAATCCAACTATCTCCGCCAATTTTTTTTTGAAAGAACAAAATGTTATCATTCTTAAAGAAGTGGACCCCTGTACTAATGGTAATTTTTACCGCACTTGGTATGATACTGCATTACAATGACAGTAACATGTTTAGTGCATATACTACCGGATTTACTGGTTGGTTAGTTGTAGCAATGAATGAATTTATTCCAGAGAGATCAAAAAATGCAAGCTAAAGGAAATTTTAAACTAAGTAAATCTAGCAAAATGATTATGGCCAGTATGCTGCCTCCAAAGAGTCATGAGTTTAAACGTGCTATGATTCAAGCAGAATTAGCAGCAGCCATAAAACCAAAAGCTAGTAAAGCAGATCGTAAAACACCAGACTTAGAAAGGTAAAATATGCAAGTTAGAGTTCAAGAAAAAATTGGTACATGTGGTTGTGGTCGTAGCCCAACCGGAGATTGTATAGGTTGGCATGCACTGACCACTGAACAATATGAAAAAGAATTAAATGAGTGGAATAAGAATTTGAACGAGAATAAAGATGCCGGCTAATATTAAGAGAAGAGACCCAATGAAAACCAAGTCAGGCAAGATTCGACTTGGTCCATTGAACTATACACAGTTAGAGGAACAGTTGAAAAACTGTCGACCTAAACATAAAATGAAAATTCAAAGAAGAATGACTTCTTTGATTAAGAATGGATATGTAGTTAAGAAAGATGTAGGAGAAGATAATGCAGTTGAGAGCTAGTCATATTTTAGTAGCTTCTTATGATGAAGCTAATAATCTTCTAAACGAAATTAGAAACGGTGCATTGTTTGAAGATATAGCAGTAGCAAAGAGTAAATGTCCAAGCGGTAAGTCCGGTGGCGATTTAGGTTACTTTAACCAAGGTATGATGGTTAAACCTTTTGAAGATGCTGTACTGCGATTGGCTAAAAATGAAATAAGTGCTCCTGTACAAACACAGTTTGGTTATCACTTAGTTAAACGTACAGGTTAAATTATTGCTGGCGTAGCACAACGGTAGTGCAACGGATTTGTAATCCGTAGGTTGTGGGTTCGATTCCTACCGCCAGCACCAAGAACCTCGGGGTCCCTACTCGTTAATAATAGGGGGTATGTTAGCTTCACCATAATGCTAGGGCGCATACGATCAACTGCCTCAGAACCCGCTTACATGGGTGCCAGAAAAATCGTAGGTGGGTACTACACCTTGCCATAAGTAAATGTAGCGGACAGGGTAACTACTCAGTCTGGGGCTAGTGAGGACTAGTGGCCAGACACCGTGCGGGTGTAGCTCAGTTGGTAGAGCGTCTGCCTTCCAAGCAGAATGTCGTCAGTTCGAACCTGATCACCCGCTCCACTTTCATTATGATTAATTATAAAAAGTTAATACTAGATAAAATTCCTGAAAATTTAAAACTTAGTTTAATTAAGGAATTTGAAGTATCTATAAAATATCAAAAACCTTTTGTTGAATATTATCAAACATATGAAACAAAAGATAAAACTAGTTTAGCATTTATAGAAGATCATGTAAAATACCTAAGTGTATTAGGTGGTGACAGTGCTAGTATAAAATTTTTTCCAGCAAGTCCATTACTGATTAGACAGTTACATAGTTTCTACAAAGATAAAGATGAATTTTTATCAAGATGCGGATACTGTTATCAATTAGTAAGTGGTGGTTCATATATGATTCCTCATATTGATCCTCCTAAACATAGAACACAATCTATGGTATACGTGTTATCTCAAGGAGACACACCTGCTGTAACTACTTGGTATAAGTCTAAAAAGGAATTTGAACATTTGATAGTTCCACACAGTGTTTCAATTCCTTTTGAGCATTTAGATCCAATAGAAGAATTAGTAGCAGAACCTGATATGTGGTATTGGTATAATGTATCGGTAATGCACAGTGTTACTAATTTATCTGGGAACAGAATGTTCTTACAAGCATACGGGGAGTAGCTTAGTCTGGTAGCGAAATAAAGTTGACACACAGACATAAATAAATATATGGAACAATTTAAAAATAAAGACGGTTCATATACTAGTCCAAAAAATGGTAAAATTTATAAGTCTGAAAAAGCTCTAAGAGCACATTTGAATTATGCTGGTACAACTAATCCTACTGCATTTGCTGAAAGATTGTATAATGTTAATTGCCAATTCTGTAAAAATGAAATAATAGTGAGTAATATCAAAAAACACGAAAGGACTTGCTATCTCAATCCGGATAACATAAAACTTTGTAAAGTATGTGAAAAACCAATTAAAGATTATAAGAAAAGCAAAGGAACTTGTTCTCATAGTTGTTCTAATAAATTTTTTAGCCATCTTAGAAACAAGCCTGAAAATTATACAAGATACACAACAATTTGCTGGAAGACACATAAAAAAGAATGTGTAATCTGTGGTGAAAGCAAGATAGTTGCAGTTCATCATATGAATAAAAATCATAAAGATAATAGAGTAGAAAATTTGGTACCATTGTGTCCTACTCATCACACTTATATGCACAGCAAATATAAAGAAGATATTCTTCCTTTAGTTCAAGAATATCTAAGACAATTTATCTCCGATTCGCCTAGCTAGGTATGGCACTTCATTTGGGATGAAGAATAACGGGAGTTCGAATCTCTCATCGGAGACCATATATTATGAAGTTAATTAAAATTTCAAATACAATAATCCATTTACATAATGGACCTATAGGTATAAGCTGTTCTGGTGGTGCAGATAGTTCTGTTCTGCTATACATATTGATGAAATACAGCACGGACCCTATACATATTTTTACATGCTCGAGCAAACTTAAAAACTATAGTTCTTCTATTGTTACTGCTAGAGTTATAAATCAATGTATTAAACTTACAGATAATAATAATATAATTCATCATACACATTATGTAAACGAGCAATCTATAGAAAATTTATTCTATAAAGAACAGTTTGAACATATTGGCATTCTATATACTGCAATCACAAAAAATCCTTCACAAGAAGTCACCGACACGTTTAAAACTCCTATTACAGAAATAGAAAGAAACCCAGGAGTTATCAAACCTCTGTATAATAAAGACAGCTCTGTCTACACACCATTCTCTAACATAGACAAACAAGAAATATATAATCTTTATAAAGAATTAGATTTATTAAACACATTATTTCCGTTAACTAGAAGTTGCGAAAGTTTAACACTTACAGATGGCCATTGTGGTGAATGTTGGTGGTGTGAAGAAAGACAATGGGGATTCGGCCGACTATGATAGTAGATACAAACGATCTAGTTAAAAAATTTAATTTCAGTTCTTTAATAACAGAACAGAATGATCAAGAAGCTTGCACAATCATAAAAAATATTATCGAATCCGGAAACTATTATACTAACAGTCCGAGATATCAAACTAAAGAAAATCTTTTTGTACGACAAGAAGATGTTTGGTTAAAATATCGTATGAGTTTTCTATTCAGCGTTTTTATGTATATAGGACGTGAAGTAAAAGTTTTTAATATGCAAGCTTGGAGTTTTATGACTAATCTGGAAGGTGCAGAAGATAGAAATAATTTATGGCACCATCATTGGCACCCTAAGCACCCTAACAGTAAAATGATGAGCGGAATTTGGTATCTACATATTCCTGAAGATGTATTAGATAGGGATACTTGTGGAACCGAAATAGCTCCTAATGGTCCAGAAAATTCTGAAAAGTATTTTGTCACACCGACAAATGGAAACTGGTTAATTTACCCTAGTGATACTTGGCATAGACCCGGTATTGTACAAAGTCATAATTATAGATTTATTCTAGCAGCAGATGTGGAATATATTGAGTAAATATTTGCATGGACAATGCAAAAAAGTTAAGTTACCAACTACCAATTCTAGACTTAGATAACTTCGAACTAATTCCTGATAAAGGAGAATTTAGACATGTTATATTTGAAAACAATGCCGGCGTAACTAGATTTAAACTACCTGATACTATTTCTAAAAATATTTTATCTTGTTTTCCTGCACAGTTTGTTCCTTATGTTTTTTGTATAAATTTATCTTATATTCAATCTGCACTACCCCATTTTCATACCTACGATGAATCTGTAGTAAATTATTATATCGATACAGATGAATACGAAACAATCTTTTATCGAAGCACTGTTGATCCTATAGATACAAAAACAGATTTGAATAGTGCCAATGAAGGCTTAATAAAGTTTGTTAATATTAATACAATAGAACCAATAGAAAAGTTTGTAGCAAAAACTGGTGACTGCTATGTACT
>JACCDW010119093.1_pt1 | contig 10045 bp, 7 predicted proteins | sample 7449781 | NCBI WGS metagenome assembly JACCDW01 (sample SAMN15323449, study PRJNA562643) | freshwater metagenome | isolation source: river surface water | place: USA:Blue River Watershed | collected 2017-08-18 | reverse complement strand
GGTGCGAAGGGGTGGACGTGCGCGAACTCGGGCCAGGTGATGGGGATCATCTCGCTGGTCGCGTTGAGCTTCATCGTGCAGCTGCCCAGCGGAATCATGCTGCGGTCGAGCGCGAGGTCTTTGTCCGACAGGCGGCGGATGTAGCGCAGCATGGCCGTTTCACTGTGGTGGCTGTTGAACACCGGATGGCTCAGGTAGGCGCTGGTGCGACGCAGCTCAAGCGGGATCAGGCTCTCGATGCCTTTTTCGTGCTCGGCCACGCTGGGCAGGAGCTGGCCAGGCTGCGCAAAAAAGCCCCACAGCTGCTCGAGGTCGGCGCGCGTGGTGGTTTCGTCGAGGCTGACGCCCAGCGTGTCGCCGCCGGTGCGGCGCAAATTGCAGCGTGCGTCCAGAGCGCGGCGGGCGATGGTTTCGGTGTCCTTGCCGGTGTGCACGGTCAGCGTGTCGAAGGCAAATTCGTTGCGCACCTCCAAGCCCAGGCTGCGCAGCCCACGGGCCAGGATGGCGGTGTAGCTGGCCACGCGTCGGGCGATGCGCTCCAGGCCCTTGGGGCCATGGTAGACCGCGTACATGCTGGCCACCACCGCCGGCAGCACCTGGGCGGTGCAGATGTTGGAGGTGGCTTTTTCGCGGCGGATGTGCTGCTCGCGCGTTTGCAGCGCGAGCCGGTAGGCGCTGTGGCCGTGGGCATCGACGCTCACGCCCACCAGCCGTCCCGGCAGCGAGCGCTTGTACTCGTCGCGGCAGGCCAGGTAGGCCGCGTGCGGCCCGCCCGCGCCCATGGGCATGCCCAGGCGCTGCGTGCTGCCCAGCACGATATCGGCGCCCCATTGGCCCGGTGGCTCAAGCAGCGTCAGCGCGAGTGGATCGGCAGCCACGCAAAACGCGGCCTGCTGCAGGTGTGCGTGCTCGGCCAGCGGCCGCAGGTCGTGCACCATGCCGTCCGTGGCCGGGTATTGCGCCAGGGCGCCGAAATAGTCGCCAGCGGCCATCAGGCTTGACAGCGGCTGCTCGCGGCTCGAGACCTTGACCGTGATGCCCAGCGGCCGCGCGCGCGTCTGGATCACTTCGATGGTTTGCGGATGGCAGTCGCCTGCGACCAAAAACACCGAGCTCTTGCTTTTGACGCTGCGCTTGGCCAGCGTCATGGCCTCAGCCGCTGCGGTGGCCTCGTCGAGCATGGAGGCGTTGGCCACCGGCATGCCGGTGAGGTCGCACACCAGGGTCTGGAAATTGATCAGGGCCTCCATCCGGCCTTGTGAGATCTCGGCCTGATAGGGCGTGTAGGCGGTGTACCAGGCGGGGTTTTCGAGGATGTTGCGCAGGATCACGGTGGGCGTGTGGGTGCCGTGGTAGCCCTGGCCGATGTAGCTCTTGAAGACCTGGTTGCGCTGGGCCAGCGCCTTGAGCTCGGCCAGCGCCTGCGCCTCGCCCACGCCTGGCTCGATGGCCATGTGCGTGCTTCGGGCAATCGATCGAGGCACCACCGCTTCGATCAGTGCACGCCGTGAACTCTGACCGATCGCGGCGAGCATGTGGGCCTCGTCGGCCGCGCTCAGGCCGATGTGGCGGGCGATGAATTCCTGTGGGTTTTCCAGCTCGCTCAAGGGGGCGTTGGCAGACATCAGCATGGCAGGACTCCTGGCAAACGAGACTTTGGGGGTTGCAGGCTTGAGGGCTGCAGGCGGCGCTGCCTCAGCCCGAAAAGCTTCGGTAGGCCGCTTCGTCCATGAGGGCGTCGATCTCGCCGGGCTGGGACAGCTCGACCTTGAAGAACCAACCCGCGCCCATCGGGTCGCTGTTGGCCAGCGACGGATCGGCGCGCAGCGCCTCGTTGACCTCCACGATCTTGCCGCTGACGGGCATGTAGACGTCGGCCGCGGCCTTGACCGATTCGACCACGCCTGCCACGGCTTTGGGCACCAGCGTTGCGCCGACCTCGGGCAGCTCGACAAACACCACGTCGCCCAGCGCGTCTTGGGCATGGTGGGTGATGCCGACCACGGCATGCCCGCCCTCTACGCGTATCCATTCGTGGTCTTCGGTGTACTTGATCATGTTGTGGTCTTTCTGAAGGTTGAGGGTGGGAAAAAGACAGTCAGCCGCGAAAGTAGCGCGGTGCGACAAAGGGCATGGTCACCACGTCCATGGGCACGGTCTTGCCGCGCACGATGGCGTTGACGCGGGTGCCTGCGGAGCAGAAGGTGGGGGGCACATAGCCCATGGCCACCGCCTTGTCGAGGCTGGGAGCGAGCAGGCCGCTGGTGACCTCGCCCACGCGCTGGCCTGTGGCATCCTGCAGCTCGGTGTGTTCGCGCACGGGAATGCGTTCGAGGGCCAACAGGCCCACGCGTTTTTTGTGGATCGGCTCGGTGCCATCGAGCTGGCCCAGCACCGTGGTTGCGCCGGCAAAGCCGCCGGCGCGCGCCCCGCCGGTGCGTCGCACTTTCGGGATGGCCCAGGCCAGGCTCGCTTCAATGGGCGTGACGCGGGTGTCCATGTCGTTGCCATACAGGCACAGCCCGGCTTCCAGGCGCAGCGAGTTGCGCGCGCCCAGGCCTGCCAGCTTGACCTCGGGCTGGGCCAGCAAGGCTCTGGCCAGGGCCTCGGCGTCCTGGGCGCTCACCGATATCTCGTAGCCGTCTTCACCGGTGTAGCCGCTGCGGGTGACGATGCAGGGCAAGCCTGCGACCTGGAATGTGCCACCGGTCATGAACACAAGGGTTTGCACACCAGGGGCCAGCCGCGCCAGCGCATCGACCGCCCTGGGGCCTTGCAGCGCCAGCAGGGCGCGATCGGGCTGGGGCTCGATCTTGCAGCGCCCGCCGATGCGCGCTGGCAGGTGCGCGATGTCACCGGCCTTGCAGGCGCCGTTGACCACCATGAAGAGCCGGTCGCCGTCGGCAGGGGCGCTGATGCGCAAAAACATCAGGTCGTCGATGATGCCGCCCTCATCGGTCAGCAGCAGGCCGTAGCGCTGCTTGCCCACGCCCAGGTCCAGCACGTCCACCGGCATGAGGCTCTCCAGGGCCAGGCTCGCGCCCGACATGAAAAGTTGACCCATGTGCGAGACGTCAAACAGGCTGGCCGATGTGCGGGTGTGGTGGTGCTCGGCCATGAGGCCTGCCGGATATTGCACGGGCATGTCATAGCCCGCAAATGGCACCATGCGCGCGCCAAGCTGCAGGTGCAGCGCGTGCAGCGGCGTGCGCTGCAGATCGGGGTCGCTGGGGGACAAGGACGCTCTCCATGAAAGGGCACGGGCCATGACGGATCATGGGCTGCCCCTTCTGTCCTCTTTACCTGAGAGATTCACCCGGCGATGCAGGTTTGCTCCTTCGGTGGACCGGCTCCTGGGCCAGCCTCTCTCCAGACGGGAGACGCCGAGCCGGTGAGGGCGCAGCGCTTGTCAGTCCTGGGTGCCTGAGCGTTTGGCCCGCCTTGCCTACCGGCAAAAACGGCCTGCGCCTTCGGCGGTCTTTGCTCTGAAAGACGCTCTCCTGACGCAGCAAATTCTAGCCCAGGCCCGGCGCGGCTCGCGCCCCAGTTGTTGCTCGGTTGCTGGCTCGAGCCTGTCGGCCAGTGCCGGCTGCGTCCTACAGCGCAGGTGTGGCGCCAGCCGAACAATCAGATCGAGTCTTGCTTGAAGTCTTGCCCCCACTCTTGTGATCACACCGCCCTGCCCGCACCGACCATGAACGATCGTCCCGGTTGCCCCCAAAGGACTGAAGCATCGCTGCGACGCAGCAGGGGCATCGCCCATGGCTGAGTCCGGTCCCCTGTCTTGGCCGCCTGCACGCGAGATACCCGAGGTACGCGAGATACGCGAGAGGGCCGAAACGCCGGTCGCCGGTGCCGACGCCAGCCCCTGGCTTTCGGCCCTGGGGCGCCTGCTCGATCCCCTGATGCTTGTGCTCGCGCTGCTCCTGGCAGCCTGGCTGTGGGGCGACGGCCCCAGCCCGGCCGTGCTGGTGCTGGCCCTGCTCGCCTTCTTGCTCGCCTTGCCGGGCCAGGGCTCGCCCGGACCCGCTTGGCCGTTCGGGGTGCGGCATCGGCTGCTGCATCTGATGGCGTACCTGCTGGTGCGTTGGTGTTGGATGGCCTGCGCCTTGGCCGCCCTGGGTTGGCTCACCGGTTTTCTGGCGGTGTTCGATGCCCGCATGCTCGGCCATTGGCTGTGGATGGCGCCTAGCGCCCAGCTGGCCGCGCGGCTGGTGCTGCAACGCGTCACGCCTGGCCTTGCGCGTCTTCACGGCCCGCCACGGCCAGCCGTGATCGTCGGGCTCAATGCGCAGGGCACTTTGCTGGCGCAACGCCTGGCGCGCTCGCCGCTGGAGGGCATTGAGCTGCTGGGCTTTTTTGATGACCGGATGGGCGAACGCGGCGCTGGCGTGGCCGCGCTGGCGCCACAGTCGCTCGAAGGGGGTTTGCGCGAGCTGCCCGAGTACGTCAAACGCCACCGGGTGCAGCTCATTTACCTGTCGCTGCCGATGTCCTCGAGTCCGCGCATTTTGCAGGTGCTCGACGACCTCAAGGACACCACCGCTTCGATCTACTTTGTGCCCGACATGTTCATCACCGACCTGATCCAGGGGCGCAGCGACAAGGTTGGCGGCGTGACCGTTATCTCGGTGTGCGACACGCCGTTTCGCGGCTGGGCTGGCGTGCGCAAGCGGGGCAGCGATGTGCTGCTGGCCGCACTCATCTTGGTGCTCATTGCGCCGCTCATGGGGCTTGTGGCGCTGGCCGTGCGGCTCGATTCGAGCGGGCCGGTGATCTTTCGCCAGCGCCGCTACGGGCTCGACGGGCAGCAGATCTGGGTCTATAAGTTTCGCTCGATGCGGGTGACCGAGGACGGCGACCAAATCAGGCAGGCGCAGCGTGACGACGACCGTGTGACCCGGGTGGGCGCCTTTTTGCGGCGCACCTCGCTCGACGAATTGCCGCAGTTCATCAATGTGCTGCAGGGGCGCATGAGCATCGTCGGCCCCAGGCCGCATGCGGTGGCCCACAACGAGCTCTACCGCAAGCTCATCAAGGGCTATATGGTGCGCCACAAGGTCAGGCCGGGCGTAACCGGCTGGGCCCAGGTCAATGGCCAGCGCGGCGAGACCGACACGCTGGCCAAGATGCAGGCGCGCATCGACCTCGACCTGGACTATCTGCGCCATTGGTCGCTGTGGCTCGATCTGCGCATCATCGCGCGCACGGTGGCGCTGGTGTTCAAGGATGTGCGTGCCTATTAATCCCTCGTCCAAAGATGCCCTGGCCTAAACCCCGACCTTCCCACGTCCTGACCGAAAGCGCGACCCATGTCCTTGCTTGAATTGACCGCCCCCCGGTTTTGCTACGCGGCTGCGCTGTGCGCGCTGCTCTCCTGCGCCGCGCAGGCGCAGATCACCCCATTGGGCGATCCGCCGGTACCGCAGGTGCTGGCCGATCAGCCCCTGGTGTGGCGTGCGGGCGTGCAGTGGCAGCACGACGACAACGTGCTGCGCAGCAGCCAGGCGCCACTGGCCGATCGCATCGGCGTGGCCAGCGCCGGCGTGCGCCTGGACCAGACCTATGGCCGCCAGCGCCTGGAGATCGACGCGCAGATTGAGGGCTATCGCTACGACCGCGCCTCGCAGCTGGACTTCAATGCGCTCAATTACCTGGCAGCCTGGAACTGGGGGCTGGGGCCGCAGTGGAGCGGACGGCTGTCGCTGCAGCGGCGCCAGTACGTCGACCGCTTTGGCCAGACCCGCGACGACAGCGGGCTGATCCGGCGCATCGAATCGAGCGAGTCGGCGCAGGTCGGCTACCGCCTCGGGCAGGGCTGGCAGGCCCTGGCCGGCCTTTATGCGCGCCGGCAGGACCAGAACGATCCGGCCGAGCCCGATCTGACGCTCAATGGCGCCGAGCTGGGGCTGCGCTACAGCTTGCCCTCTGACAGCACGTTGGCCTACTGGTTTCGCCAGGGCCGGGGCCAGTACAGCGGCGCCGCGTTGACCGCTGGCGCCGGTGATTTTGACGAGGGCGAGCACGCATTGGAGCTGACCGGTTTGCTCAGCGACCGGCTGCGCATCAATGGCCAGGTGGCCTACCTGCAGCGAGAGCACCAGCAACTGCGCGAGCGTGATTTCTCGGGCGTCGTCGCGCGCGCCGGCTTCAACTGGGCCATCAGCGCCAAGACCTCGCTCGGTGCTGGGTTCGTGCGCGAGCTGGCCGCTTACCAGAGCAGCGATGCGAGCTACTTCGAGGGCTATCGGGGCTTTGTCACGCCGCAGTGGCAAGCCAGTGCCAAGACCTCGCTGCGCTTGCGCTTTGAGGGCGGGCAGCGCCAATACAAGGGCGCGCCGGTGGGTGCGCCGGTGGGTGTGCCGAGCCGGCGCGATACCTTGGAGATGGCCTCGCTTGAGCTGCAGTGGCAGGCGCTGCGCCAGCTCAGCCTGAGTGCGACCGTGCAGCGCGACGAGCGGCGCTCCAACCAGCCGGGTGCGCAGTACAGGGCGCGCATCGTCGCGCTGTCGGCGCAGGCCGGCTTTTGAAGTTTTCGATCCCTTGACAGGAGGAGTGCATGCCGATTGATCTTCGAGCTCTGATGCGGCCCCGTGTGGCCGGCCTTTGCGCTTTGTGCGCCCTGCTGCTTGCGGCTGCCGCGCAGGCACAGCCGGCGCCCGCGCGCGGCGCGCCAGCGATCCCCGGGCCTGCTGCGAAGCCGGCCGGTGCGACCATAGACGACTACCGGCTTGGCCCGGGCGATACCCTGGGCGTGCTGGTGTTTCAAAACCCCGACTTGTCGCTCGATGTGCGCGTCTCCGAGAGCGGGCTGATCAGCTATCCGCTGATCGGATCGCTCGCTGTCGGGGGCCAGACCCTGATCGAGGCCCAGGTCGCGCTGGCTCAGGCCTTGCGCAGCGGCGGCTATGTGCGCGAGCCGCAGGTCAGCCTGGTGCTGCGGCAAATCCGGGGCAACCAGGTGTCGGTGCTCGGCCAGGTCAGCCGGCCTGGTCGCTTTGCACTGGAGGCCTTCAGCACCCGCGTGAGCGACATGCTGGCCGCCGCCGGCGGCATCACCAATGCCGGCGACGACTGGCTGGTCGTCACTGGCACCCGAGAGGGGCGCCCGTTTCGCAAAGAGATCGATGTGCCCAGCCTGTTCGGGCCCCAAACCTCTGGCGATGACATCGTGCTGGCCCCGGGCGACACGCTCTATGTCGGCAAGGCGCCGCAGTTTTACATCGATGGTCAGGCGCAAAAGCCGGGGGCCCACCGCCTCGAGCGCGGCATGACGGTGCGCCAGGCGCTGGCCGCCGGCGGCGGCCCGACCCCCCGCGGAAGCCAGAACCGGCTTCGGGTGCACCGCAAGGACGCTCAGGGCCGGTTGGTCGAGGCGGTGCCGCAGATGAACGACCTGGTGCGCCCGGACGATGTGATTCATGTGGGCGAGAGCCTGTTTTAAGGGGAGTGGGCATGACGCTACAGCAGTTTTTGTTGATCTTGCGCGCCCGCTACCGGCTGGCGTTGACAGTGGCCTTGCTGACCCTGGGTCTGGCCTATGGCACGGTCGCCTGGCTGCCGCGCAGTTACAGCGCGCAGACGGCGCTGCTGATCGATGCGCGCGCGCCCGATCCGGTGGCCGCCGCGCAAGGCTTGAGCGGAGTGATTGCGCCGAGCTTCATGGCCACGCAGGTCGACATCATCAGCGGCGAGCGTGTGGCCCAGCGCGTGGTGGCCATGCTCGGACTCGAGCAAGACCCCAGCTGGCAGGCGCAATGGCGACAAGCCACCGCGGGCCAGGGCGACCTGGGCGCATGGATCGTCGGGGCGCTGCGCCGCCAGCTCGATGTGCGACCGGCACGCGAGAGCAACGTCATCCACATCGTCTACAAGTCAGAGCAGCCGCAGCAGGCGGCCGATTTGGCCAATGCCTTTGCGCAAGCCTACCTCGAGACGGTGCTGGCCCTGCGCACCGAGCCTGCGCGGGTGTACTCGCAATGGTTTGAAGAGCAGGTGCGCAGCTCGCGCGCGCGGCTGGAAGAGTCCCAGGCCAGGCTTTCAGCCTTTGCGCAGCGCGCGGGGCTGGTCTCGACCGACGAGCGCATCGACCACGAGAGCACCCGCCTGGCCGAACTGTCGTCGCAGTTGACGGCTGTGCAGGGGCAAAACACCGATGCGCAAAGCAAGCGAGCCGCACGCGGCGAGACGGTGGCCGAGGTGATGCAAAGTCCGCTGGTGGGCACGCTGCGCGCCGACCTGGCCCGGCTGGAGGCGCGTGTGCGCGAGGCCGGTGTCAATCTGGGTCCCAACCATCCGCAGATGCAGCGCCTGCAGTCAGAGCTGTCTGCGCTGCGCGCGCAGCTACAAAGCGAAACCGCGCGGGTGGGCGCTGCGATCGACACCAGCGTCGGCGTGGGGCGCGAGCGCGAGCGCGAGTTGCAGGCGGTGCTGGCGGCGCAGAAGGCGCGTGTGATGGCCATGAACAAGCAGCGCGACGAGCTCAACGTCTACCGGCGCGACATGGAGGCGGCTCAGCGTGCCTACGACGACGTCAGCAAAAGCGCCTCGCAAACGCGCTTGCAGAGCCTGAGCAACCAGACCAACGTCACGCGCCTGGACGTGGCAGCCGCGCCATCGCGCCCGAGCGGCCCCGGGCGCACCTTGGTTTTGTTGGGCGCAGCCTTTGCGGGCGGCTTGCTGGGCATTGGCGTGGCGCTGGCGCTCGAGCTCGTGCACCGTCGGGTCCGCTCGGCCGCCGACCTGGTGCAGGTGCTCGATCTGCCGGTGCTCGGTCGCGTCGGCTCTCCAGGCGGTACGCGTTCGCGCGTGCAGCCCAGGCGGCTGGCCCCTTCCGCTCCCCTGTCCATCGGCCACGGCAGCTCGGCATGAACCGCAACCCCTCTCCCCAGTTGTTGCAGGCGGCCAGTCTGGCGCTGTCCGAAGGGCCGAACGCCGACGCGGCGCTGATGCTCGGACAGATCCTGGTGCAGGGCGGGCGCCTGGCGCCCGAGGACGTCGATCGCATCGTCGAATTCCAGCGTGAGAAGGGCTTGCGGTTTGGCCAAGCGGGCCAAAGGCTGGGCCTGCTGACGGCCGACGATCTGCGCTACGGTCTGTCGGTGCAATTTGACTACCCCTACCTGGGCCCCGACAGCGCGCTCGATGCCCGCTTGCTGGCGGCGCACCAGCCTGAGTCGGCGCAAGCCGAGCAGTGGCGCGCGCTGCGCAGCGAGTTGGCGCTGCGCTGGCTGTCGGCGCGGGGCCCGTCGAGCGCGCTGGCGGGGGTCAGCCGGGACCGGCGCGAGGGTCGCAGCCTGGCCGCGGCCAATCTGGCCATCGCCTTTTCGCAATTGGGTCAGCGCACCTTGCTTATCGATGCCGATCTGCGGCAGCCCCTGCAGCAAGCCCTGTTTGGGCTGAGCCAGCGCCAGGGCTTGTCGGATCTGCTGGCCGGGCGGGTCGGCCAGCAGGCGCTGTGCGCGATTGACGGTTTGCGCAGCCTGTCGGTGCTGCCTGCGGGCACGCCGGTGCCCAATCCGCAGGAGCTGCTGGCCAGGCCTGCGTTCGATCAGCTGCTGCAGTCGCTCAGCCAGGACCATGCGGTGGTGATCCTCGATACTCCAGCGGCCAGCCAGTGCGCCGATGCGCAGACGGTGGCGGTGCGCGCGGGCGCGGCCTTGTTGCTGGCGCGGCGGCACGCGTCTTCGCTGCCCAAGCTGGCGCGGCTGCGCCAGGGGCTTGGGTCCCTGGGGGTGGCGCTGGTCGGCTCGGTCCTGCAGGAGAGCTGAGGGTGGTCGCCTGGAGCGCCCTGGTCGAGCGCTTGCAGCTGGTGCCCGATGAGCGGGCCCTGCGCACACTGATCAGGCGCTTGGCCCGGCCTGCGCGTGGACCCGATCCGGTGCGCGTGCTCGCCTTTGCCAACGCGCACGCCTTCAATCTGGCGCGGCGCTGCGAGTCGTTTGCTCTGGCGCTGTGGGAGGCTGACGTGCTGCTGCGCGACGGCAGCGGCCTGGCCTGGCTGCTGCGCCGCTGCGCCCGTGCGCCCGGGCTGAACATGAACGGC
>JACCDW011911252.1_pt1 | contig 10051 bp, 8 predicted proteins | sample 7449781 | NCBI WGS metagenome assembly JACCDW01 (sample SAMN15323449, study PRJNA562643) | freshwater metagenome | isolation source: river surface water | place: USA:Blue River Watershed | collected 2017-08-18 | reverse complement strand
TTAGGAATACGCTTAATACAATTTTCTAATAAATAGCTTTGAAAGTATTCGATAAGGTCCTTTAATGGGAATAAATTCTTTTCGAATTCTTCACTTTTACTATGATAAACTTGGAAATATCGGTCTAAGAAATCGATATAAGGATCGATTTTTTTCATATATTCATCCTTTTCTTCATTAACAAATTTAGGATAAATCATAGTCATATTATTACAATAATAAACTGCTGAATCAACTAACCACTTTAATACACCTTCTTTATTTTCTAGCAATTTTTGTTCTAATTCACAATCACGTTTTCTTTCATAAGACTTTTTAGGATCATTGACAAATGATAGTTTTAAACTAAAAATAACAGTTCGTTCGTATAATGCGCGATCTTTTAGATCAAGTTTTATTACTTTATTTGTACATACAATTGGCACACATCTAGATTTAAATGTAGTTTGTTCTTGATAAATTTGTCTCCCACTAATATTATCTCTACCTGTCAAACGTTTAACTTGCGCATCATCTATAACAGCATCTGCTGTAGTTTCAGTAATAAATGCCAAACAAAGGTCTTTGATAGCCATTAATTCACTAGAATGTGACCCCTTAGTTTTAGGGCCACTTTCTAAAATGACCGAACTATCTACTTCGTCTGTAAGCCATTCTAAGACTTCTTTAAGGATACCAACAAATGTAGATTTACCATTATAAGATTCTGGTCCATGCAAAATAACAAACAGTTTTTTCGGATCACGAGTCAAAGCTTGACCAATAACCCATCTGAAAAAGTCATATTTTTCTATATTCAAACACCCATCTACATTTTTTAAGATTTCTCTAACAAATGTATCGAATTGTGTATCATCAGAATCTGCGTAATATTCAGTATTCAACACCTTAGTGACATAATTTTCTGGTGTGCGTTTAATCAATTCACCTGTGCGAAGATCGACCATACCATTTTTACAAGGAAGATAATAGAAGTTTTTATCTTTTTTATCAAGGAAATCTTTTGATGGGCTTGATGCGTTATGGTTAAAAAATGTCAACATATCTTGAACAGATTTTCCCCCTTTATTCAAACTTTCAATCCGTTTTTCAATTAATTTTTGAGTTACAGAATATTCATCAGAAAAAGACGAATTTGAATTACTTTTAGACGTCAATAAACCTTTTGTTACTTTTAATAATTTTACTAAACAATATACACTTTTATTAAACAATGTATCTGTTATATCTTGCTCCCAAAAGTCTCCATTCCAAATATAACATTCTCGTTGCATTTTTCTTTGAGAACCAGTTACGATAACTCTTGGTGAAGGTTTTAAAAACATATCAGCTAATAACTTTGCAAGTCCAAGATTATCATCTTCGACACATTCTTTGATTCTGGAAATTTCGATATAACTAAAATCATTCGATTCTGAAATTTCTTCATTTTGGTTTATTTGACCTAAAATAACATTTGAAATGTTAGTAATTGGTACAATGATTTTCTTATTTTCATCTGTTAGACAATTATTTGAATGACAACCAGCGCAAGCTAAGTTATCTTCATTGATAAACACGAAAAATCCAATTTTATCGTGAAAAACTTTTGTATCTTTATGACAAAAACAAGGTTCACTACGATCAGTGTAATTAAATTGTAAAAAATTATTAGAATCAATATGTGTTAGCTTAGCAGTAGGATGGAGTAATTTTACTTTATCAACAATTGTAGAAATAATGACGTCATTATAAGATATATTTTTAAAATCAGTAATACTAATAAAATGATCTTCTTGTTCTTCTACTTCAATAATAATGTGCTTACGTGAGATATTCGAAATAATATAATCTAATTCTGTATCACTTGGATTTTCTTTAATAAAACAATTTTTGTAATATCCTGATTTATATTGACCTAATAATCGAATATTTTGTTTTGTTTTATATACACTTTTATCAATAATATCTTGAGAATACACTCCATCTAAAGAAAATTCATCTCTAAGTTTTGATGCCAAAAAACAAGCGGTTAATGGGCTAGAATATACATACATAGGATTAAATGTATGAATAATAATATGAAAGGAATATTTATAGCCTTTATTAGATTGTCGATGACAAGATGCAACTTTAAAATTATCGTGATTTAATTCTATTTCATGATATTCTTTAAAAATTTCTGTTATTTTATCTTTAATATAAATTTTGACTTTATCTGGATCATAACTTGGGAAATCTTCTTTATACCATTCAATATCTAAATATGGTTTTACTTTATGGTTTTGCGTTAAAAGTTCATTGAAAAGTTTATTTTGTTCAGGGATACTATTGATTTTTTCAAGTGCAGCTTCCCACGTTTCCATAAATCCATATTTAGTATAATCATGCGAATAACATGCTTTATCTTTAAGATCGTTTAAATCATTTTTTTCAAAGAAAACTGACGGTGTAAACAATGTATTTTTAATAAAAGTGAAATTTTGTTTCAACTTAGCCGCCATATATTTCCTTGTTTTAGTATAATATATAAATAAAATTTTAAATTATTACTTATTTTTTTTCTAGGGATAAATTAATATGGATTACACTGGAATAATAACGTTGATACTTATATTAATTTATCTGTTATTGCTAACGACAAATAAATGTAAGAATTATGTTAATGGACGAACATATACGACTTGTAATGAATCCGATCCTATTTTGTTAAAAATGAGATCAGAAAACAAGCTTTAAATCTTTTCAATAAACGTTAATAATTTTTTAAGCTTACTTAAGTCTTTAGATGCAAAAACTTCTAAAGACTCTTTTTTATAACATAAACTCATACCATTATCAAATTTTATACTGAATTTTTTATGTTTAGTATTAAATGTGAATTTAAGTAAGCATAAATTACTACAGTTCATTTCGGACCCAAGAACTTGATATTTAGTATCAAACAAATCTGGGAATACATAATTTAAATATACATTCGGGTCTAAATTGCATATTTTTAAACACATTAAGTCAGAATCTTTATACATCTCTGGGGTTTCTAATAAAAATTCACATGCACTTTTCTTATTGGGAGACAAAACAATCTGAGAATTAGCTTTATTTATAGACAAGTAGTATTCTTGATTGTCGATTTTAGTGCCTAACAAAAACTTGGAATTTTCCTTTAAACTATCGGTGCCGTCCTCTAAGTCAAATTTAACGTGTTTAGTCGCCAAATTGCGTTTAAAACGTATGTGAGAAATCATAAAATTTAGAAAAAGAATAAATAGGATAAAGAATAATAAATAAAAGTACACATTATCGGTTTTGCGGTCCATTTTACTTATTATTCTTTTAGAATAAAAATTTAGATTATTTTCTTATAAAATTTTGTTCGCAAATAAATTCTAAAAATTTGGTATACTCGACGTAATTCTCGAATTTAGGCAAACCGAAAAGTTGTAGATATTCATTCATTCCATAAATAGACAACTTATTTTTGAATTTATTAAAACGATTTACAATGGTTCGAGGAATGTCTTTTTTATATAAAAAACGCAAATTCAGGATACAACCTATAACTTTATAACTTGGGAACTCTTTCTTTAATTGCTCGTGAAGTTTGACGCAATGAATGTACATGACATCTCTCTTTTGTGAATCTAATGCCATATTAGCTTTATATTCTGAATAGACTATTAATTTGTCATCTTCATTAATTATCAAATCGTCAATTTGACATTTAAACCCGAAGTCGAAGACAAGCTTTTTCCATTTTTTATTGGTCAAAATCAATTCATTTAAAAATGATTCAAGACCTTTACCCAATTTAATTTTTTCACTGTGATTCAAACCCTTTTCGCGTAAAAGATAAGAAAGCGAGCAAAATGAATCTAATGAAACCCGACGTTTAACCGGATTAGCAGTTTGGATATATTTACAAGTTAATACAATTGATTTGAATAAGTCGTTCATCTAATCAATAATATTATCAAAATTTTAAATTACATTTGGTTTAGATGACTAGCAACTGTTGCTAGGTATTAAAAAAATTTAAAATTTAAAACCTTAATGTTTAAATCAAGTAAATTATGATTAAAGATAAAACGATTGAAACAAAATATGTCAAACACAATCCTATTGAAGCAATTTTAGCACGCCCAGACACATTTATTGGAAGCGACCAAAAAACAACTGAAGTCTTATACGTTTACAACGAAGAAAAAGAAACAATGGTAGAAAAGGAAATCAATTATACACCAGGGTTCATTAAGATTTTTGACGAAGTTCTAAGTAATGCTGTAGATCATTCAACAGAAGACCCGAATCTAAAAAAAATCGAAGTGACTATTGATAAAAAAACCGGATTAATCAAAATCAGCAATGACGGCAAAGGCATTCCTGTTGTGATCCATAAAAAATACAATAAATATGTTCCAGAATTGATTTTTGGAGAGCTAAACACAAGTAGTAATTACGATGACAGCGAAAAAAGAATCAAAGCAGGTAGAAATGGCGTTGGAGTAAAACTAGCATCTATTTTCTCGAAGTTATTTGTAGTTGAAACAATTGACGAGGACACAGGACTAAAATTTTATCAAGAACACAAGAATAATATGGGAACCATTGAACAATGTAAAATCGCAAAATGTAAAAACAAAGGGAAAACAACCATTTCATTCTTACCGGACTACAATCGCTTTAGCATGAAAGGACTTGAAGAAGACTCATACCAATTACTTGTAAAAAGAGTCTACGATGCAATTCCATGTACTAATTCAAGTGTGAGTATCTATTTAAATGGCACAAAATTAAAAGGTAAAGACTTTGAAAGCTACATTAAAATGTATTCTGAATGTCAAAATGTTATTACAGAATATATTGAAGAACAACCTTTTTCGTGGCACATAGGTATTGGGCGAGCATCAGGACAAGAAACGATGAAACAGGTGTCATTTGTAAATGGAGTTTGTACTACAAAAGGTGGGACACATGTTAATTATGTAGTCAATCAATTCATTAAACGTTTCATTGAATTTGTCCAAAAGAAAAGGAAATTGGAAAATATTAAACCGCAAACTATCAAAGACAATATTTTTGTATTTGTAAAATTAGTAACTGAAAATCCTAAATTCAATTCTCAAACAAAAGAAGAACTTATTACAAACAGTAAAGACTTTTCAATTAAGTATAAATTTTCCGATGAATTTATTCAAAAGGTATATAAAAAGAATGAAGAACTTGTAGCTGAAATTGTTGATTTAACTAAATTCAAGACAAATAAAGAATTGGCTAAAAATGACGGTTCTGGAACACGACGTCAAGTTCATCTAAATATTCCTAAGTTAGATGACGCACATTTTGCAGGAACAGCAACAGGAAGTCAAAAATGTACATTGATTTTAGTCGAGGGAGATTCAGCCAAACAATTTGCGATTCAAGGTATTACTACAATCAAAGACGGGCGAAAGTATTTTGGAGTATTCCCATTGAAAGGTAAAGTTATGAACGTTCAAAAAGCTTCTGAAACTAAGTCATCAAAAAATGAAGAAATTGCTAATATCATCAAAATTATGGGCCTTCAATATAATAAAAAATACACAGACACGACTTCCCTTCGATACGGAAAAGTGATGATTCTCACGGACTCTGACCACGATGGGTCTCATATCAAAGGTTTAGTTATGAACTTATTCAAAGAATGGTGGCCAGAATTGTATAACAAAAAAGGATTCTTAACAACATTAAACACACCAATTATCAAAGTGACAAATAAAAACAATTTAGTAGCTGAATTTTATTCACAATATGATTATCAAACTTGGAGCGAAACAAATTATAGACCAAGTTATAATGTCAAGTATTACAAAGGGTTGGGTTCTTCTACAAATGATGAAGTCAAAAGTATATTTAAGAACTTTGAAAGAAATTATGTTGAATATTTCACTGACAAAGATAGTATGAAAGCATTAGACTTGGCATTCAATGATAAACTAGCTGATAGTCGCAAAGAATGGTTAAAAGAATACAAAAAAGAAAATGTGTTAGAATTCAAATCAAATAATATTAGTTGCACTGAATTCATTAATAAAGGATTAATCCATTTCTCTATGGCTGACAACATTCGCAGTATTCCTGGAATAGACGGACTTAAACCTTCACAGCGCAAGATTTTACATACAATGTTCGAAAAGGCTTTTAATAAAGAAGTAAAAGTGTCTAATTTATCTGGCAAAGTAGCTGAATTTACAGAATACCATCATGGCGATGCAAGCTTACAATCAGCAATTGTTACTTTGGCACAAAATTTCATTGGAACAAACAATTACAATTTACTTGAACCAATCGGTCAACTTGGCACGCGAGTAACAGGACAGGCAGCCCAGTCAAGGTATATTTTTGTAAAATTATCAGAATACTCCAAATTACTTTTTCATCAAGACGATTTCAAAATTCTTAATTACTTAGAAAATGAAGGCGCTACAATTGAACCCGAATTTTATATGCCACTTGTTCCAGTTTCATTATTAAATGGATGCCAAGGTATTGGAACAGGTTATTCAACATTTATTCCACCATTTAAATACTCTGATGTAACAAAAAATATCAAAATACTTCTGAAAACAAACGATCCAAACAAACTAGATGATTTATTCCCTTGGTATAGACATTACACTGGAGACATTGAAGCATTAGACAATAATAAATTCATTTTGAATGGAGACTACAAAATTACTAGTGCAAATACGATTAAGATTACAGAATTACCAGTTGGCGTTCTTACAGATACATATAAAGATGACGTCATCAGAAAAAAGTTAATTGAAACTGGAATTGTTAAGTATATGAAAGAAAATAGCACGACAGAAAAAGTTGATATTGACATAGAATTTTATGAAAATATCAGTCATGTCCCACACCAAGAACTCGTAAAACTATTAAAATTAACAAAGCAAATTAGTTGTAATAATTACTACCTTTTTGATGAAAATTACAAGATTAAATATTACCCAACAGCAAATGATATTTTGATTGACTTTGTTACCGTTAGACTCAGGTATTATACAAAACGAAAAACATATTTACTAAACTTTTATTCACAAAAAGAAGTTGAATTGTATAATAAAATCAGATTCTTAAATGAAATTATAACGGAGAAATTAGTTATTTTCAAGAAAAGTGGAAAGGAAGTTGAAAAGCTATTAACTGATGCCAAATACGATAAAATCAATGGAGAATATAGTTATTTACGACAAATGGCAATTGATAGTTTTACGAAAGAAAAGATTGATAAATTTGTCAGCGAATACAAAGAAATTAAAGGTAAAATCGATTTTTTGAAATCTAAAACAGAACGTGAACTTTACTTAATTGATCTAGAAAATCTAGATAAATATATAAAAGAATAAATTGCTTTTAGGCAATTCAAAACAAAAATTTAATTTTTAAACCCCAGTAATATATATTATTCAATTAACAAGGAAAGACTAATATGAACACTGAATATTTAATTAACCGTCAAGAAGAATTTCAAAAAGATAAAACATTAAGAAATGCAGTTAAAAATTTTGATAAAGAATTATTATTGGATATTATTACAAAAGAAAATTTATGTGGTTCAATGATGACTTATAGTGTTTTGACAGGAAATATTGAAATTGTCAAATACGTATATTCTATTGGAGCTAAAGTTGAATATTATAGATGCAAACATATATGTAAAACTAATAAGTATAATGATATTTCTGAATTTCTTGATTCTATTCAAAATTTTAATAATACAATAACAAGTGCTGCAGATGTTTTTGGGTTTTTTATATTAAGAGATATTAATATGCTTTGTTGAGTTTTTAACTCAATTGAAACACATTGAATAATATATACAAAAATAATTTAAACTAATAAATACATCTATTATATAAATGGATAATTTACACAATTATATTTCTAATTTGGCTTTTAATAACAATGAGCTTTTTACAGGACACATTCAAGAAGAAAATGTATGTTGTAAATGCAATGGTTCAGGGACTGTTTGTGGTGTAGAAATCTATTATTCACAAGATGATGATTTTAAAAAAGACATTCAGAAATTTTGTTTTAAGTGTTATATCAAATATCCTAGTCAGAATCCAACAGCACATATCTTAACAGAATCATTTGGTGTCAAAGAATTAAGACAGCAAATTCAAAGAATTCTAAAATTAAATAAAGACACTTTATTATATAATTGGACGCAATAAGTTTATTTAAAAAATAAAAATTAAACTATAATATAAAACAACAAATATGTGATTAGATGAATTATTTAGAATTATACATTACTTAAAATGTAATTTAAAAAATACAAATTAAATAATTATATACATGAATTGTTTAATTTGTAAAGAAAAACAAGACATTAAACTTACAATAACATTACCTTGTGACCATACTTATTGTACTGAGTGTTTTGGTGCTTGGTATAAATCAAATAAGCCAATTTGTTGTTATTGCACAAAATCATTTTGTTTATCTGATTATAATATCAAAGTAAATTATCGTGAAATTGGTGTAGATCATTTAATAGAAGTAATTTCAACCTCAATTACTAATTTCGATAAAAAAACATTAAAAGAAATAGTCGATCAAACTGATGGTAGTTATAGAATTATGGAGCTTGCAATTGCATATGGAGACCTTAATGTAATTAAATATCTACATTCAATAAATGCAAGACATTTCGATCATATGTTATATCCTCAAATTCAAAATGGGCGACTTGATATAGTCAAGTATTTTCATTCAATAGACATGCAATTTGATGATAGAATAATGAATTGCGCGATTTTAAATGGACAACTAGAAATAGTTAAGTTTTTACATTCTATTGGGGTGAAGTGTTCTGAATATTCTACAAAATGGGCTAGTGAAAAAGGTCATCTTAAAATACTTAAATTTTTACATTCAATTGGTACGCCAATTTCACACAATTCAATGGACGGAGCCAGTAAAAATGGACATATTAACGTCGTGAAATATTTACACTCAATTGGAACAAAGTGTTCGCACAATGCAATGGATTTAGCTAGTGCAAACCGACATATTAAAGTAGTAAAATATTTACATTCAATTGGCGCCGAGTGTTCACATAATGCAATGGACCAAGCAATCTGTAATGGAGACTTTAAACTTGTAAAATATTTACACTCAATTGGAGCAGAGTATTCTGAATGGGCGATAAACTTTGCTTGTCGATATGGACACATAAAAATCGTAAAATATTTACATTCAATTGGTGCAGAATTGACTTATGAAGCTATGTCAGAAGCACGATATCATGGGCATTATACAATTGAAAAGTATATACGACGTTTAAATGGAACTAAATAAAATAAACAATATTTCTTTTTTGTGCGATTAATCTTTATTTAAAAAATAAAATTCAGTTAATAAATAAATAAAAATATGCCATTAACAAATTCAGAAGTTCGTAGAGTTTTTGACAAAGAAAAAATTTTGACTCAAGCGCGGAACCTCCGCCACGACAAAAGACATGGGACGTTTAATAAAAAGGAAGACTTTCAACAAAAATACTCTTATTTACATGAATATTTTCCAGATCTATTTGATATGATTTACGAAGACCCAGATAATCATGATACACTTGAAATGACAAATAAAATAGTGGCATTAGCCGATATGTATCATAATAAAAAAATGTCATTTAACGATTCATCGCGTAAAGCAGGGCAAGTTTTATTCGACAAATTCTATACAGAAAAGAAAAATGGAATGTAAAAAAATTTAATATTAATACACTATACATTATCAATTAAATACACTATATAATATGCAAAATTCAATTGATAATGATACATTTGTCCCAGGTATAATTACAGCTATTAACACCACTGAACAGATTTGTAAATATAAAGAAAAGTACAATAAATTATGTGCGTTTTCTTCTATTAAATTCATATCAATTAAACAACTTATTGAAATGACAAGTTTAATCAATGCATTTGGTAAAAGAAAATCCTATCTTTTTAAAGATGATTTAGTTTTCACAGTATTTAATTTTTATTCAAAAGAAGCATTGTTTTTATTT
>JACCDW012066952.1_pt1 | contig 10052 bp, 8 predicted proteins | sample 7449781 | NCBI WGS metagenome assembly JACCDW01 (sample SAMN15323449, study PRJNA562643) | freshwater metagenome | isolation source: river surface water | place: USA:Blue River Watershed | collected 2017-08-18 | reverse complement strand
GAAGGCGAAAAAATGCCAACCGACAAATTGGTCGATGTATCGCCCATGGCTTTGCGCATGAGCAGCCCGTTCAACGCAGGCTACTGGCAGACAGCCGCTTAATTGGTTGCTGACACAAAAAACTAAAAACCCGTCGCAGGCAACTGCTGACGGGTTTTTTTATGGGTTTATGGCTGCTCCCTGCTAGAGACTCTGAACCAGCGCCACGTATTCAGCGACAGGCACTTCTTCGGCGCGGCGCTGCACATCGAAAGCCCCTGTAAATTGACGTGCCTCGAGCCAGCGCCCCAAAGTGTGCCGCAGTAATTTGCGGCGTTGGCTAAAGGCCACCTTGACCATTTCCTCCATCAACGTGACGTTGATAGTCGGGGGTTCAGCCAGTGGCACCATGCGCACGACGGCACTGTCCACACGAGGTGGTGGGTCAAACGATTCGGGTGGCACAAACAACACATTTTCCATGTCGTAGCGCCATTGCAGCATCACGCTCAGTCGGCCGTAATCGCCACTGGCAGGCGTGGCCACCATGCGGTCAATCACTTCTTTTTGCAACATGAAGTGTTGGTCTTGAACCACGTCCACATGGGTGAGCAAGTGAAACAAAATCGGCGATGAAATGTTGTAAGGCAAATTACCCACCACACGGAGTTTCGTCGTGTTCAGTGTGCTTGCCAGTTGGCTGAAGTCCACGCGCAGCACATCGGACTCAATCACATTCAGGTGCGGATGTTCACGCAGGCGTATCGCCAAATCCCGATCTAACTCAATGACATGCAATCGCCCCAAACGTTCGACCAAAGGCTGTGTGAGCGCAGCCAGACCTGGGCCAATTTCGACCATTGGGTCGCCAGGCTGAGGGTCAATTGCGCTGACGATACCGTCGATGATGGCGCTATCGGTTAAGAAGTGCTGTCCGAAGCGCTTGCGAGCAATATGTTTCAACGTGGGCCTTGTTTATTGCGGCGCATCGCGGTATTCGACATAAGCACGGCCACGCACCTCTTGTGTCCAAAGTTGATAGGTTTCATCAAACTTCTTTTCTCGCAGATTGTTGCGCGCAACGTCGCGTAGCTCACGTTCGCTGATGGGGGCTTCTCGGCGCTCAAGGACTTGAACCAAATGAACCCCAAAGCGAGACACCATAGGATCCGCAATTTGTCCAGCTTGCAGCTTGTTCATCACTTCCTCAAATTCAGGCACGAATACGCCGGGTGACACCCAGCCTAAATCGCCGCCATCTGCAGCACTGCCGTCTTGCGAATGCTCACGGGCAAGTTTGGAAAAGTCAGCCTTGCCTGCTTCGATTTGGCGCTTGTATTCGGCCAGTTGCGCGCGCGCAGCGGTTTGACTCAACTGTCCACCTGGACGTAACAAAATGTGTCGAGGGTGTGTTTGTGTGATGGTCACAACGCCACTGGCGCGCTTGGTCACCAGTTTGAGCACGTGGAAACCTGCGCCAGATTTCACCAGTACGGCGTCACCTACGGTGAGGTTCTTTGTGGCTTCAGTGAAAAGAGTGGGGTAACGGTTGGCTGGTCTCAACCCCATCAAGCCGCCCTTTTCTCGTTCTGCACCGTCAGAATACTCTTTGGCCAAGCGCGCGAAATCATCGCCACGCTTGATGCTGGCCAGTACGGTTTGTGCTTTGGCCTCGAGCGCTGCCACTGCAGATTCATTGGCTTTTTCTGGGACAGCAATCAACACGTGACCCAATTCAATGGTGGGGTTTGTGTCTTCTGTTGCAAGCTGGCGAAGGCGTACGACTTGATCAATCTCAACATCGCTGATTTTGATTCGGCTGGGAATGTTTCGGTCGGTTAGACGCTGAAGAACGAGTTGATCACGTAAATTTTGTCGAAAACGCTCAACACTCGTTCCTTCCGACTTTAGTTTTTTGTGAAGCGCTGTGACGGAAATCTGATTTTGAGCGGCCATCCGTTGTTCCGCTTGATCGAGGGCCTCGTCTTCGACAGAGACACCGGCCTCTTTGGCATGTTGCAGCAAGGCTTTTTCTAAGATCAATCGTTCAAGTGCAACTTGGAGCAACGCCGCATCTGGCGGAATGGGCCGACCTTGTTGTTTCAGTTGGTCACGCAGCGTTGGAACGCGGGCATTCACGTCATGGTTGGTGATGGGCGTCGAGTCCACAACAGCAACGATGTAGTCACGACTGATGGTGGATGTGGAATTTTGTGCAGAGGCCATCACACTCGTGGCCAACACAGTCACGCATAAAAAAGCGCGGCTTAACAAAGATGATTTCAAAAGCATGATCAAGTTCAATCGTAATTGCCGAAACGGCTTGGAGACATCATAGGAGGGTTCAGCGACTGATAACGCGAGACATTGGTGCGTAACGTGCCTAGTGCGTTGGTGCCAATGCGAGACATGCCAATAAGCTCAAGCTGGAACAAAATTCGTTGGCGTGCCACGCCATCAGCGACTTGAATTCGCTCGGTCACAACACGGCTGACCCAACAGCCTGCGTCGTATTCAAAGCCCAGAATGGACTCCATGATTCTCTCGTCTAACAAGTTGTAGTTGATGCGGCCTACGCTGTACCAACGTCCTTCGCCAAGACCACGGCCCACATCAGAGGGGTTGTCGTTGGCGCCCCAAAGATCGTGCAAAGGCCATTGCCAGCCCATGTCGATTTGTCGAGAGACGGGCAATCCTGCTTCAGAGTTTTCGGTTCGCAATGCGGCACTCAACACGCGGTATGGACCAGGTTGATACCGCCCACCAATTACACGACGGAGGGTATTGCCAGTGTCTGGGTTGAATTGGATGGTGGAGTCCACCGCCCAAGACCGTGTGACGTTGACGGAAGCCCCCAACAACAGGTCACTCAGGCCTGATTGCGCCACGGGCTCATTGGGGAGCGTCACACGCTGGTCATCAAATCGAAGTCTTTGGGCGATGCCAAAACGCGCACCTTCAGCGCCGGTTTCGGGGTCAATGAAGCGAGACGTGACGCCGAGGGTCAGCAGGTTGCTGTCGGAGATCCGATCGTGTCCGCCAAACGCGTTTTCAGTGAACACGCTGGCAAAGTTGAACGCGTTCAAGCCGGAGTCGTAATTAGGCAAGAAGCTTTGATTTCGGTAGGGCGTACGGACATAAAAAAGACGAGGCTCAAGGGTTTGCGTCCATGAACGGTCAAACAAGCGGTAGGCACGTTCAAACGCCATGCCGGTGTCTAAGCTGAATGTCGGTACCGTCACGCTGGCCGTGCCACGCCCTTGTTCATCGCCGTAAAAGCCCACGTGGGGCAAGCCGCCATCAAACTGATAGGAGCGGCTGTGGAGCTGAACTTTGGGTGTGAGGTACCCAAACGGTGAGGTGAATGGGCGGCTGAGTTGGGTAATGGCAACCGTACGGTCTGCGTTGGGGGCGCAGTTGTCATATTTGCCACTGGATTTGGCGGTGGTGCAATCAATTTCCCGCGCAGATGAAAAACGCGTGAAGTCACCGTCTATGCTGAAGTCGAACCCGCCCGCCACATTGAAGCGCTGCAAGCGCGCTGTGAGTTGAGGCAGGCGGTCAAATGGGGGTGTGATGCGGTTGGCTGGATTGGCCAAGTCTTGTAGGGTTTGCCACTTGTGTGCACGAATGCCTGTCGTGACGTAACCATTGGTCCAGTTCAAACCGATGTCACTGGATAACAACCGTTGAACGCCCGCACCGTTGGCCAGGGAGAAATCTTTCCAATAGTTGTCATCGCTTGCGCGATTGATGTCGAGCTTCAAGCCAAATGCGCCACCCGCAAAATAAGGGTTCATCAACCCTGAGTGCTGAATGGAGGTGCTCCAGCGTCGTTGGTTGTCGCGCTCTTGGTCGCGCTCCATGTAGTTCAAACGAATTTGTCCCAGCGTAGGGACGGGTGCTGCGCTCTCTAAATACCGAAACTCCGTGCCCAAATTGAGGCCTCGTTTGCTCCAATAGGTGGGCGTCAGCGTCATGTCGCGATTGGGGGCCAAGTTCCAGTAGTAAGGCTGTGTGTATTCCAAACCACCAATGCTGTCTGCGCCAATATTAGGGGGCAAAAAGCCGGACTTACGTTCATCGGAAATGGGCACTTCGACCTCTGGAACAGGAACCGTCACCCCCTTGAAGGTGACTTTGCCCCCTTCAATCAGACCACTGTTACGGTCCGCGTCAATCGAGATTTTTTCCCCCGTGAAAAACCAATCGGGCACCCAACTCGGGCCAGGCTTTCTCTGGCAGGTGGTGTAGTCGGCTTTGTGCAGCACGGTGTTCGAACTGTCGATGAAATCAATGCGCTCCGCTTGGCCGTAAGCCTTGTTTTTCAGAAATTGGTACTTGGGTTGCGTGAAAAAGCCTTCATACGCATCAATGTACAAATCAAGGGCGGGGCCTTCATAGAGATTGCCCGATTGATTGATGCTGACATTGCCGCGCGCTTTTGCGAGATCTTCCGCTTGGTCATACTCCACCTTGTCGGCCTTGAGCAACAAGCTGCCGCGTCGAATCACGACTTGCCCGCTTAAATCGGTTTGAATGTTTGATCGCTCATTCAAGGTGTCACTCTGGATGAATGACGGTGCGTCGCCGCGCAGATTTTTGGGAATGCTTTCTTGAAGCAAACTACTGGGGCGCAAAATTAAGCTAGGGGCATCAACTGTTTGTGCGCTGATGGTTGTGCTGGAACCAAGCGCGCCAAGCAGCAGCCAAGGCAAGGCACAAGATTGGCGGCGAAAATTAGGCAGCAGCATGAAAACGCAAGCTCTTTCAAATGAGCGGCCAGTGGCCGTTTGTAGAATTTAGATTATCCATGAGCACATCCTCCATTTCCCAGCCTTTTGGCACCCCCCCCCACGCGCAACAATATGCCCCTATCGAATGGGCGCAACCTGAGCGTCAAGTGGCTTTTCACCAGTGGCTAGACGTGCAAGCCAGCGCCCATGGCCTGTTGCCGGCTACCGTGCGTGCTGCCTCTGCAGACGCGAGCTTTCGGCGCTATTTCCGTGTCGACACAGCCCATGGCTCGTGCATCGTCATGGACGCGCCACCCGACAAAGAAAATTGCGAACCGTTTGTGCGCATCGCCCGCTTGATGCTAGATGCCGGTTTGTATGCCCCGCGCATCTTGGCTTGGGACGAGCCACAGGGCTTCATGCTGCTGGATGACATTGGCTCTCAAACCATGATGGATGTCATCAACCGCGACGACCCACAGGCCAACCACGGCCTCTACATGCGCGCCTTAGACGCCTTGTTGGCGCTGCAACAAAGCAGTCGCCCCGGTGTGTTGCCTGCATATGACGATGCCTTGCTTCACCGTGAGTTGTCGCTGTTCCCGGATTGGTACCTCACCCAGCACCGCCAGCTGCAAATTGACGGCACCCAACGCGAGATGCTGGACAAGACCTTCCAAACCATCGTTCAACGCAACTTGGCCGCGCCCAGTGTCTACGTGCACCGCGATTTCATGCCGCGCAATCTGATGATGCCGCATGACCCCGCCGAACAACGTTTGGGCGTGCTCGACTTCCAAGACGCGGTCTACGGCCCTATCACCTACGACGTAGCCAGCCTCATGCGCGATGCGTTTTTGACATGGGAAGAAGACATGGTGCTCGACGTGACCATCCGTTATTGGGAGCGCGCCCGCAAACTCGGCCTGATGGATTTTGAAGACTGGCACAACGACTTCGGCGCGTTCTACCGTGCGGTGGAGTGGATGGGCTTGCAACGCCACCTCAAAGTGGCCGGCATTTTTGCCCGCCTGACTTTGCGTGATGGCAAGCCCAAGTATTTGGCCGATGCACCACGCTTCATCAACTACATCCGCTCGACCGCCAGTCGTTACAGCGAGCTCACGCCGCTGTTGCGTTTGATTGACAAGATAGAAGGCACAGAGCCTGCCATCAGCTTGGCCTTTCCACGTTTGAACGGGCGCAGCTAAGGTGGCGCGTTTTTACTGCCCCGTGCCCTTGGCCAGCGGCCAAGTGTTGGACCTGCCGCCCACCGCTGCCCGCCATGTGCAGGTGTTGCGCATGCAGCCAGGCCACACCTTGACCTTGTTCAACGGCGAAGGCGGCGAGTTCAGCGCCGAAGTGCAGCACATGGGTCGCAGCGATGTTCGTGTGGTCGTGGGTGAGCACCGAGCGTTGGAGTGCGAAGCTGCCGTTCAGGTTCACCTCGTCGTAGGCATGCCCGCCAACGAACGCATGGATTGGCTGGTGGAAAAAGCCACCGAGCTGGGCGTGCATCGCATCACGCCTTTGATGACTGAGCGTAGCGTGGTGCGACTGACGGGTGAACGCGCCGAGAAAAAACAAGCCCATTGGCAAGCTGTGGCTGCTAGCGCGAGCGAGCAATGCGGTCGCAACCGTGTCCCCGTCATCGACTTGCCTGAGCGCTTAGACGCTTGGCTGGCGCGACAAGCGTTGCAAGTCGAGGGTGTGTATGGTGTGTTGTCGCTGCATGCGAGCACACAACCCTTGACCGCGCTACGACAGGCGAAAAATGGCGCAACGGTAAGTGTCAAGACTTGGGTGTTGCTCAATGGCCCCGAAGGTGGCCTCACCGATGCAGAAGACGCTGCCGCCCGTGCAAAAGGCTTTGAGGCGATTAGCTTGGGTGCTCGTGTGTTGCGCGCTGAAACAGCGGCCTTAGGCGCTTTGGCCTTGCTCACACTGGCATGACTTTGCGTTTGTCAGACACGCAGCAAGGTTTCGTTTTGGCCTTGACCTCTGCGGTGCTGTGGGGTGTGTCGGGGGCATGCGCGCAATATGTGTTTCAAAATAAAGGCGTGACGATTGGCTGGTTGGTGACGGTGCGTTTGCTGTTGGCAGGCAGCTTGTTGTTGGCTTATGCCCGTTGGCGTGGCCGAGATATTGGACGCATTTGGCAAACCCGACGTTCGGCGGTGAGCTTGTTGATTTTTGGTTTGCTGGGCATGCTCGCCATTCAGTACACCTATTTCGCTGCCATTCAATATTCCAACGCGGCCACCGGCACGGTGTTGCAGTATGTCGGTCCTGTTTTGATTGCCGTGTACTTTGTGTGCGTGCGTCGACGCTGGCCAACGCGTGCCGAAGCGTTGGCTGTGCTGCTGGCCTCTTTAGGCACGGTGCTGTTGGTCACGCATGGCGATTTGACAACGCTGCAAATTTCACCGGCTGCTTTGTTTTGGGGTTTGGCGTCTGCGGTGGCGTTGGCTTTTTACAGCATCCAGCCTGAGCGCTTGCTCAAAGAAAACGAAGCCACGGTCTTGGTTGGCTGGGGCATGCTGATTGGTGGATTGGGTTTTTGTGGCGTGAGTCAGCCGTGGGATGTGCCGGGTGTGTGGGATGCTGCCACCTACTTGGCGGTCGCTTTCATTGTGCTGTTAGGCACCTTGTTTGCGTTTTACGGCTACTTGGCCGCCGTGCAAAAAATTGGGCCAGAAACCACCAGCTTATTGGCGTGCGCAGAACCCTTGTCCGCCGCTGTGGTGGCTGTGTTTTGGTTGGATGTGCCGTTCGGCGTATTGGATTGGCTGGGCTCTGCCTGCATCTTGGCGACCATTTTTTTATTGAGCCAGAAAACGCCCGCTCAAGACTCAGCTGACGGGCATGTAGAAACGGGCCGTTGATGGCCCGTTGATTCATGATTCAAACTTGAAGACAGCCGTCCCTGCCATGAGGTTGGGCCACACATCGACGCGTTGTCCGTCTTGCAAGCCAAAGGCATCGGTGATGTCTAGACCATTTTTCTCCGCCAGCACCTCAAAGTCTTTGAACGTCCCCACACGGATGTTGGGCGTGTCGTACCACTGGTAGGGCAAGCGTTTGGTCACAGGCATGCGGCCCTGCAAGATGCTCAGGCGGTTGGGCCAGTGAGCAAAGTTAGGGAAGGCCACGATGCCGGTGCGGCCCACGCGCGCGGTTTCACGCAGCATGGTTTCGGCGTTGCGCAAGTGTTGCAAGGTGTCGATTTGCAGAACCACATCAAACGACTGGTCGGCAAACACGCTTAGGCCCAAATCGAGGTTGAGCTGCAACACATTCACGCCGCGCTGCACGCAAGCATGCACATTGGTGTCGTCTAGCTCCACGCCGTAGCCGGTGCAGTCTTTGTGTTGTTGCAGATAGGCCAGCAGCGCCCCGTCACCGCAACCGAGGTCGAGCACGCGGCTGCCGTTGGGTACCAACTTGGCAATGGCTTTCAAGGTGTCATTCGTCATGCGGCACTTCCTGTGTGTGCAGGGCAGTTGGCCAGCTCGTTGCCGATGCGTGCAAAGTACGAACGCACCACATTCATATAGCGTGCGTCGTCGAGCAAGAAGGCATCGTGGCCATGGGGTGCATCGATTTCGGCATAGCTCACATCGCGCTGGTTGTCGAGCAAGGCTTGCACCATCTCGCGGCTGCGCGCAGGCGAGAAGCGCCAATCGGTGGTGAAGCTCACCAACAAAAATTTAGCGGCTGTGCGGGCAAACGCGGCTGACAAGTCGCCGCCATACGTGCGTGCAGGGTCAAAGTAGTCGAGCGCGCGCGTGATCAGCAAATACGTGTTGGCGTCAAAGTACTCACTGAACTTGTCGCCTTGGTAGCGCAGGTAGCTTTCGATTTGAAATTCCACGTCTTGGGTGGAGTATTTGTAGCCCGTGGCGTTGTGGGCCACAGCCTCACGCAACTCCCGGCCAAATTTTTCGTTCATCACATCGTCGCTGAGGTAGGTGATGTGCCCCACCATGCGGGCGATGCGCAGACCGCGCTGCGGCACCACACCGTGTTCGTAAAAGTGGCCGCCATGAAAGTCAGGGTCGGTCACGATGGCACGACGCGCCACTTCATTGAAGGCAATGTTTTCTGCGGTCAGGTTGGGTGCGCTGGCCACCACCACGGCATGACGCACACGCTCGGGGTATTGCAGCGTCCAGCTCAGCGCTTGCATGCCCCCCAAGCTTCCGCCCAACACGGCGGCGAGTTGGCTGATGCCCAAACGGTCCAGCAACAAAGCTTGTGCATTCACCCAGTCCTCCACGGTGACGACGGGAAAGTCCGCGCCATACACCTTGCCCGTGTCTGGGTTCGTGTGCATGGGGCCGGTGGAGCCAAAGCAAGAGCCGAGGTTGTTCACGCCAATCACAAAAAATTGGTTGGTGTCCACTGGCTTGCCTGGGCCAATCATGTTGTCCCACCAGCCTTCGCTTTTGTCTTGGCCTTCGTACACGCCCGCCACATGGTGCGAGGCGTTCAAGGCGTGGCAGACCAACACGGCGTTGGACTTGTTGGCATTCAGCGTGCCATAGGTCTCGTACGCGAGGGTGTAGTCGCGCACGCTGGCGCCGCTTTGCAGCGTCAGCGCGTCAGCAAAGTGCATGCTTTGCGGCGTAGCAATCATGGGTTTGACATTCACGGTCATGCGGTCACTTTAAGTTATTCGCCAATGGGGCGCAGGTGTTTGCCAGCAATGCCCGCGAGTTCAAACATGGTCACTTGGTCTTTGCCAAACACGGGCTTGAGTTTGGCGTCGGCGTTGATGGCGCGTTTGTTGGTGGCGTCTTGTAAGCCGTTGGCCTTGATGTAGTCCCAAATTTTCTTGATCACTTCGGTGCGGGCCACGGCTTCTGCGCCAATCACGTTGGCCAACTCTGCGCTGGGCAAAAAGCCTGCGGTGACTTTGCGGGGGGCTTTGGGCTTGGCCACTTTTTCGGCTTTGGCCGTCTTGCTTGTTTTACTGGCCTTGGTCGTTTTAGCGGGCACTTTTTTGCCAGCCGCTTTGATGAGCGCGTTGGTCGTGGGCGTCTTGCCGCCTTTGGCGGGGTACTTGCTGGTGCGAGGCTCAAACGCAAAGTTCACCTTGCCCGCCTCAGCGTCCCATTGCAAGAACGCTTTGAAGGCCCGGCGTGTGCGCATGGACACAAACTTGTCGAGCAAATCGGTTTTGCCTTCGGACAAGAGCTTAACCATTTGCTCGCGCTCTACGGGTTGCTGCAAGATGATCTTGCCGCTCTTGAAGTCGCAGCTCGGTGTGGCTTGTGCGTGCGTGGGTACAGCTTTGCTACACACGTAATTGCTGCCGTGTTCGTGCACAGGGCT
>JACCDW010748594.1_pt1 | contig 10052 bp, 8 predicted proteins | sample 7449781 | NCBI WGS metagenome assembly JACCDW01 (sample SAMN15323449, study PRJNA562643) | freshwater metagenome | isolation source: river surface water | place: USA:Blue River Watershed | collected 2017-08-18 | reverse complement strand
GATCCTGACTTTGTTGATGTAAAGTCTGGAACTGGATCTACCATTACCTTTGATGCTAATCAAGCGGCAGCAATCTTACAATCTGGTATAAGTACAAACGGATATTGTATTCATCAAACTAAGAGATATCACCACTATATGCCTGGTAAGTCTCAGTTGATTTATTCTACATTTAATTTTGGCGTATCACAACAAAATGTAGTTAAAAGAACAGGATATTTTGATGACAGAGATGGTATCTTTTTTGAGCAGGCAGCAGATGGAACTTTAAGTTTTGTTATTAGATCTTTTGTAACTGGTATTGCATCCGACAGAAGACTACCACAATCTCAGTGGAATAAAGATAGATTAGATGGAACTGGACCATCTGGATTTACTTTAGATATCACTAAAACTCAATTATTCTTTACAGATTTTGAATGGTTGGGTGTAGGTAGAGTCCGTTGTGGATTTTCAATTGATGGCAAAAATGTTGTAGGTCACGAATTCTACAACTCAAATCATATTCCTACTGTTTATATGTCAAATCCAAATCTTCCAGTAAGATGTGAAGTTAGAAATACTGGAGCACAAGTAGGTGCAGGAGGATCATTTGTTCAAATTTGCTCGACAGTAATGAGTGAGGGTGGATACACAGAAGCAGGTAGAGAATTTTCACATACTTCTCCACTAAGATCCGTTGGAATTGGTTCAACTGTTCCAATAATTGCAATTCGTCTTAAAAATTCATTTAAAGGATACCCAAATAGAGCAACTATAAAACTTGAGGATGTTTCAATTTTTAGTAGTGGTTCCGATGTAAAATATGAAGTAGTAAAACTTAGAAGTTCAATTGGAATTAATACTACTGGAACTTGGGTTTCTGAAAATGATGAATCTGTTGCCGAATATAACCAAACTGCAACTGGAATTAGTACTGTATATTTTGAAGATTTTATGGGTGGTTATGCAGCAGGAACTAGTCAAAATATAACAAAACCTGCTGCAACAACAGTAGAAACACAATCTGGACCTTCATCTAAAAAGAATTTCCTATCTCAAAATTTTGACTCAACTGATTCAGAAATATTTTCAGTTCGTGTAACAAATATTGGAACTGATCCATCAAATGTTGGAGTATCTATAAGATGGAGGGAGATTTACTAAATTATGCCAATTCAAGACATTCAACTTAAACAGTCTGACGCTTATCTTTCTAACCCTAATCTAAAGAGGGCTAACACACCTATTCAATGGACAGAGGAACAAATTATTGAGTTTCTTAAGTGTAAGGAAGATCCGGTTTACTTTGCAAGAAACTATATCAAAATTGTTTCTCTGGATCACGGTCTTGTTCCCTTCAAGATGTATCCTTTCCAAGAGAAATTAATCTCAAGGTTCCATGAGCATCGTTTTAATATTTGCAAAATGCCCCGTCAGACGGGTAAATCAACAACTTGTGTTTCATATTTGTTACATTATGCAGTATTCAACGATAATGTCAATATAGCTATTCTGGCAAACAAAGCATCCACTGCCAGAGACCTCCTTCAGAGATTGCAACTTGCTTATGAAAATCTTCCTAAGTGGATGCAGCAGGGTATTTTATCCTGGAACAAAGGTTCACTGGAGTTAGAAAATGGCTCAAAAATTATTGCTGCTTCTACTAGCGCCTCTGCGGTACGCGGTGGCTCTTATAATATTATATTCCTGGACGAATTTGCGTTTATTCCTAACCATATTGCTGACGACTTCTTCGCTTCTGTTTATCCTACTATTTCTTCTGGTAAATCAACAAAGGTAATTATTGTTTCCACACCTCGCGGTATGAATCATTTCTACCGTATGTGGCACGACTCTGAAAGGGGTAAAAACGAATATGTGCCAACTGATGTTCATTGGTCAGAAGTTCCTGGTAGAGATGAAAATTGGAAAGAACAGACGATCTCAAACACTTCTGAGCAACAATTTAAAGTTGAGTTTGAATGTGAGTTTCTAGGTTCTGTCAATACTCTCATTAATCCATCAAAATTAAGAAATTTAGTATATGATGAACCAATTAAAAGAAATGCTGGATTAGATGTATATGAAAATCCAAAAGAAGAACATAATTATTTAATTACAGTTGATGTTGCAAGAGGACTAGGAAACGATTATTCAGCTTTTGTTGTTTTTGATATTACAAATTTTCCATATAAAGCAGTAGCAAAATATAGAAATAATGAAATTAAACCGATGTTGTTTCCCAGTATTATTCATGAAGTTGCAAAGGGATATAATGATGCTTGGTTACTTGTAGAAGTTAATGATATTGGAGATCAGGTAGCAAATATACTCCATTTCGATTTAGAATATGATAATGTTTTAATGTGTGCTATGCGTGGTCGTGCTGGACAAATTGTTGGGTCTGGTTTTAGTGGAAAAAAATCTCAACTTGGCGTTCGTATGACTGCTGCTGTTAAAAAGTTGGGTTGTTCTAACTTAAAAACACTACTAGAAGATGATAAATTACTCATTAACGATTATGATACAATTAGTGAACTAACAACTTTTGCTCAAAAACATAATTCATTTGAGGCGGAAGAAGGATGTAATGACGACTTAGCGATGTGTCTTGTGATATTTTCTTGGTTAGTAGCTCAGGACTACTTTAAAGAAATGACGGATAATGATGTCCGTAAAAGAATTTACGAGGAGCAAAAAAATCAAATTGAACAAGATATGTCTCCTTTTGGATTTATTTCCGATGGACTTGATGAAATGGATATTTTTATTGAGGAAGGAACTGGCGATAGGTGGATGTCTGCTACAGAGTCTAATAAATTAGAATCAACAGAGATTTGGAATTTAGATGAATATGGAGATCGTTCTTATATGTGGGAATATAGATAAATGGACTTAGATTTAGATGATCAATTCTCATTAGGTCATTTATTATTTTTTGATAGAAAATGTAGAGTCTGCGGGCAAATTAAGAATTTATTAAGTGACTTTTATCTAACACGAAAAGATAGAAAACCTTTACCTTCTGCATATTCATATGAATGTAAAGAATGTACTATGAATAGAATTCAAAAAAGTAGAAAATATAAATTAAAAGATGCTATGTGGGAATATCCTGACTGGTAATACGTTCATGCATACGTTCCCCGATTAAAGTAGTTTTTTTAATAAATATTTCTAGAATAATTCTGGACTTGTAGGAGAATAAAGATGCCGCTAAATTTAGCATCTCCTGGAATTGTAGTAAAGGAAATTGACTTAACAACTGGAAGAGTTGCTCCAGCGTCTAATAAAATTGGAGCAATTGTATCACCCTTTGCAAGGGGACCTGTCGATGTTCCAACATTAGTAGAAAATGAAAATGACTTACTAAACAATTTTGGAGAACCATACTCTACAGATAATCATTATGAAAATTGGATGGTTGCTTCATCATATCTTGCATATGGTGGATCTCTGAGAGTTGTAAGAGCAGATGATGTAGATTTAAAAAATGGTTTTGTAGGAACTGTAGGAACTGCTACAAGTGTAAAGATTAAGAGTTTAGAGCATTATGAAGAATTGGGATATGATGAAAATACTCTTGCTGGGGTAGTAGTTGCTGCCAAAAATCCAGGATCATGGTCAAATGGTCTTAGAGTTGCAATTATTGATGGAAAAGCAGATCAAATTTTAACAGGAATTGATACATCATCACTTTTAGTAGGTTATGGTGTTACTCAATCTGTTGCAGGAAAACCAAATCCAGGTATAGGAACAACATCTGTTCTTGATGGATATTTAAAGGGAATTGTTACTGGAATTGGATCTCAATCAATTGAAGTAAAAGTTCTGTCTCATGTTTCTGCTGCTGGAACAGAAAAGACAGTTGATTATGAACAATCTGGTAGGTGGTCATTTATTACATCAGGAAACTTAAATCTTCATGGTATTGGAATTACAGTTTCTTATGGAGTCACTTCATATACATCAAGTTTAGATTGGTTTGATCAGCAAACTATTGGTTTAACAACATCATCAACTGTAAAATGGAATAATCTTGCTCCAAGACCAGGTACTTCAGCATATGCTTCTTCAAGAAATTCAAGATTTGATGAAGTTCATGTAGTTGTTATTGACTCTCTCGGAACAGTAACTGGAAATGCTGGATCTATTCTTGAAAAGCATATTGCACTTTCAAAAGCATCCGATGCAACATTCTCAGTAGGAAGTCCTTCATATTGGAGAAAGTATCTTGCAACAAATTCCCAGTACATTTTTGGACTTGGAGCTCCAGCAGGAATTGTAACTACTGGTTATAGTTCTGGATTTACCCCCGCATCTGATGTTGGTTGGGATCAAAGTGCTGAGAGTATTATTTTTGCTGCTGCTGGATCATCAACAAACATTTTATCTAACGGTAAAGATTATAATGGAAACGCAAGTATTGGATCAACAGGATCTCTTAGCGCATCTCTAGCAGAACTATCTGATGGATATGCATTATTTGAAAATACTGATAACTTTAAAGTTGATTTCCTTTTAATGGGTTCTGCAGCATATTCTCAAGTAAATGCTCAAGCACTTGCAAGTAAGTTAATTTCTGTTGCTGAAGAAAGAAAGGATGCTATTGCATTTATTTCTCCATATAGAAGTGCATCAATTACTGATACATCATCACAAACAGCAGTAACAGTAAATTCTGCCGAAACTATTACTGATAATATAATTCAATTTTACTCTTCAATACCATCATCTTCTTATGCGGTTTTTGATAGTGGATACAAGTACATGTATGATAGATTTGCCGATACATTTAGATATGTTCCACTAAATGGAGATATTGCTGGTCTTTGTGCTCGTAATGACATTAATAATTTCCCTTGGTATTCACCAGCAGGAACAGCGAGAGGATCTATTCTAAACTCAGTAAAATTAGCATATAATCCATCAAAATCACAAAGAGATAGACTCTATTCAAATAGAGTAAATTCAGTAATCTTTTCACCAGGAGCAGGTATTATCTTATTTGGTGATAAAACTGGACTTGCAAAAGCATCAGCTTTTGATCGCATTAACGTTCGTCGTCTCTTTATCTATCTTGAAGATGCTATTTCAAGAGCAGCAAAGGATGTACTATTTGAGTTTAACGATGAAATTACAAGAACGAACTTTGTAAATACTATTGAACCATTCCTACGTGATGTTCAAGCAAAGAGAGGTATTTTTGACTACGTTGTTGTATGTGATGAGACTAATAATACTGCTGCGGTGATTGATAATAATGAATTTGTTGCAGACATTTATATCAAACCAGCAAGATCAATTAACTTTATTGGATTAAACTTTATTGCCACTAAGACTGGTGTTAGTTTTGAAGAAGTAATTGGTAACTTTTAATTTAGAGGTTTAAAAAACTATGGCAACTAGAAACCAACTCAATACAATTCCTTTAAGGAAAATTACAGACTTCAAAAGTAAATTATCTGGAGGTGGCACAAGAAGTAATCTATTTGAAGTTGAACTTGCATTTCCAGCAGCAATTAACGTCGATTCAAATACATTAGATAAAGCAAGATTTCTTGTTAAATCAGCAGCTCTTCCAGCATCTAATGTATCTCCTATTGAAGTTGCTTTTAGAGGGAGAACTTTAAAACTTGCAGGAGATCGTACTTTTGAATCTTGGACTATTACCGTAATTAATGATACCGACTTTGCAATTAGATCTGCATTTGAAAAGTGGTCAAATTACATGAACCGCTTATCTGATAATACTGGTACTACCAATCCAACAGATTATCAAGCAGACGCTTTTGTTTATCAATTAAATCGTGATGGTAGCATCTTACGAGCATATCATTTTTACGATACATTCCCAACAAGTGTAAGTGGAATTACTTTATCATATGAAAATGATGCGATTCAAGAATTTACAGTTGAAATGCAAGTCCACTGGTGGGAAGCAATTAAAGGATCTTCACCTTCTGCTGGTGGAGAAGATATTAACTAAATAGTAAATAATAAGTTTAAATTTATAAAATGGCGAAACTTTTTGGTTTTTCGATTGAAGATAGTGAAAAGAAACCTAAGTCTATAGTATCCCCCGTTCCTCAAACAGATGAGGACGGGGTTGATTATTATATTCAATCTGGATTTTATGGTCAATACGTAGATATCGAAGGGGTTTATAGAACTGAATTCGATTTAATGCGTCGTTATAGAGAAATGGCACTTCATCCCGAGTGCGATTCTGCGATTGAAGATATTGTAAACGAAGCTATTGTAAGTGATCTATATGATTCTCCAGTAGAAATTGAACTTTCAAATCTGAATGCAAGTGATAAATTAAAACAAATTATTAGAGATGAGTTTAAATCCATCAAAGAGATGATGGATTTTGATAGAAAGTGTCACGAAATTTTTAGGAATTGGTATGTTGACGGAAGACTTTACTACTTGAAGATTATTGATATTAAAAAACCTCATGAAGGAATTAAAGAGTTGAGATATATTGATCCTATGAAAATGAAGCACGTTCGTCAAGAAATAAAGAAGAACGGCAAAGATGGAGATCCTGTTGTAAGTAGATTAACTACCAATTCAAATCTAACAAATTCTGAATTAGGATATTCTGATATTGAAGAGTATTTTATTTACTCTCCTATGCCAAATTATCCTATGTCTGGAGCGATAACTGGTGCGGCAAAAGGTTCTATTAAAATCGCAAAAGATTCTATAACATATTGTACATCTGGTCTTGTAGATAGGAATAAAGGAACGGTTCTCTCATATTTACATAAAGCAATCAAAGCACTCAATCAACTTCGTATGATTGAAGACTCTCTTGTAATCTATCGTTTATCACGTGCTCCAGAAAGAAGAATTTTCTATATTGACGTTGGCAATCTTCCAAAAGTAAAAGCAGAGCAATACCTTAAAGAGGTTATGTCTCGCTACAGAAATAAACTTGTGTATGATGCAAATACTGGCGAAGTTCGTGATGATCGTAAGTTTATGTCAATGCTTGAAGATTTTTGGCTTCCTAGAAGAGAAGGTGGTAGAGGAACTGAAATTACAACTCTTCCAGGTGGTCAAAATTTAGGTGAACTTTCAGATATTGAATATTTTCAAAAGAAACTTTATAGAGCATTAAGTGTTCCAGAAACAAGAATTGCTGGTGGTGGAGATGGATTTAATCTTGGACGCTCATCAGAAATCCTTAGAGATGAACTTAAGTTTTCTAAGTTTGTTGGTCGTTTGAGAAAGCGTTTTTCATTATTGTTTAATGATATGCTTCGTACTCAACTTCTTTTAAAGAATATTGTAACCCCAGAAGATTGGGAAAGAATGGAAGATCATATTCAATATGATTTTCTATACGATAATCATTTTGCAGAACTTAAGGAAGCAGAACTTCTTACAAATCGTTTAACCCTTCTTACAACAGCAGAACCATATATCGGCAAATATTATTCCACAGAATATGTTCGCAAAAAAATTCTTCGTCAAACTGATGCAGAAATTATTGAAATTGATACTCAAATTGAGGATGAAATTGAAAAAGGAATTTTACCAGATCCTAATGCACCTGTAGATGAAATGGGAAATCCACTTCCCGAACCAGCAGAAGGCGCACCTGAGCAACCATCTTTAGGAGAAGTTCCTACGGAACCATCTGCGCCAGAAATTCCACAAGAACCTAAAGGTGGGAAGATATAAATAATCTTATAAATATAAACTAATTTTTATGGAAGAACTTATCGATTTGATTGCAACTGACGGAGCACCTTCTGATGTTTCCGACAGAATTAAAGAATTATTATATGCTAAAGCCGCAGATAGAGTAGATTCTGCTCGTCCAGAAATTGCTTCGATAATGTTTGGTGATCAAGAACAAGATCAAGGAGAAGAATAATAATGGCAACTAAAATAGTTCAAAATGTAAATAGGATTTCTCCTACAGTATCAACGGCGGCTACTAGCAATCCTATTGCATTAAAGAGTGGTTATATTAGAGTTGCTGCAGGTTCAACTGCAATTTATGTGGAGACTGGAGGAGACCCAACAGTTACCGTAAATTCATTTTTTATCTCTCCTTTTGGAAGTGAAGTTCTTAAAGAAAGAATTGCCAGGCAGCAGATTGCAGGTATTACTACAGGAACATCTACTGTTATTTCATTTGCAGAAAATGCAGGAAATCCTTTTCTTGTAGGCGACTATGTAACAATTGAAAATGCTCAACCTGTAGGAATCAATACTGTTCATAGATTGGTAACTGCTACTACAGATTCCTCAATCACAATCTCATCCAATACTTCGGCAATTGTTGGAATAATTACAGCATTAGGAGCAACAGTTTCAAGAAGTGTAAAAGTAGCAGCTCTTGCTTATAATTCAGCAACAGATGTTAGCATCACAGAAATAGTTCAATTAGTATCAGAGTAAAATGAAACTCATTACAGAAGAAGCCCAAAAAGTTAAATTTATTACCGAAGGAAAAGGTACTGATAAAAAAATGTTTATTGAAGGAATTTTCCTTCAGGGTGATATTTGTAATCGTAATGGAAGAATGTATCCACTATCAACTCTTGCACGTGAAGTAAAGAGATATAATGAATCATTTGTTTTAAAAGGTCGTGGTGTTGGAGAACTTGGACATCCAGATGGTCCTACAGTAAATCTTCATCGCGTTTCTCACAAAATTGTTTCTCTTGAACAAAAAGGATCTAATTTTGTAGGAAAGGCACAACTACTTGAAACACCTATGGGAAAAATTGCAAAGTCTCTTATTTCTGAAGGTGTAACCCTTGGGGTTTCTTCACGTGGTGTTGGTTCACTCAAAATGACTAATGAAGGTCATAAAATTGTCGGTGAAGATTTTATGCTAGCAACTGCTGCTGACATCGTTGCCGATCCATCTGCACCTGACGCTTTTGTTCAGGGAATTATGGAAGGTAAAGAGTGGGTTTGGGAAGGTGGAATTCTTCGTGAAAAGCTTGCCGAACAAACACAAAGAAGAATTAATACACTTGTGGATCAAAGAACTCTTGAAGAGCATAAAGTTCAATTATTTCAAGAGTTTCTTTCAAATCTTTAAATTATAAATAAATATAGATTATATACAGAAATCTAAACAAATGTCCGTTGGTAGAAATTTACAAGAAATGGAAAACGTAGTAACCAAAGGGGCTGCACCTGCCGAACCAATGCATTCATTAGAAGCTTCTACTCCAGGTCAAACTGGTGGATGGGAAGATCTTGGCGGTCCAACTCCAGAAAATTATCGTCCAGATGACGATTCTGCAGCACTCAAAACTCCAGGAGCAACTCTAGCTCAAGTAAGAAATGTAGTAAATGCTAAAGCATCTGCTGCTGAAGGTCCTCAGACATCTGCAACTCCTGTTGCGACACCAGGTCAAGGCGTAAAAGAAGATGCCGAATATGATGAAGATGAAGAACTTCTAGAAGATGCTGAAGAAGAAACCGTAGCAGAAGCAAAGCACGGTAAGAAGCATAAGGAAGAGGAAGAAGAGGAAGAGGAAGAGGAAGAAGAGGAAGAAGAGGAAGAAGAGGAGGAAGAAGGGGGTGGTAAAAAGAAAAAGAAAATGGAAGAAGAGTTTGATATCGAAGAAGATGTCAATGCTCTCCTTGCTGGTGAAGAGCTTTCTGAGGAATTCCAAGAGAAAGCACGTACTATCTTTGAGGCAGCAATCAAATCCAAGGTTGCTGAAATCAAAGAACAACTTGAATCTTCATACGAACAAGCACTCGTAGAAGAAATTGCATCTATTAAAGAAAGTCTTGTAGAACGTGTTGATGCATACCTTGAGTATGTTGCTGATGAGTGGATTCAGGAGAATGCACTTGCAGTCGAGCACGGTCTTAAGACTGAAATGACTGAATCATTCCTTGCTGGAATGAAGCAACTTTTTGAAGATCATTATGTAACAATTCCTGAAGATAAATATGATGTTATCGAGAGCATGGTAGATAAACTTGATGAAATGGAAGAAAAACTCAACGAGCAAATCGAAAGAAACGTTGCTCTGAATAGAAGATTAGCAGAGTCGGTTGCTGATGTAATCTTTGCT
>JACCDW010140551.1_pt1 | contig 10052 bp, 5 predicted proteins | sample 7449781 | NCBI WGS metagenome assembly JACCDW01 (sample SAMN15323449, study PRJNA562643) | freshwater metagenome | isolation source: river surface water | place: USA:Blue River Watershed | collected 2017-08-18 | reverse complement strand
TGTTTGATTTGCAGTTGCTCCTGATTTGAAAGCAGAATAGTTTGCGCCATTCCAAAAGATAACTGATGTTCCTACACTTAATGATCTAGCAATACCAGCACTTCCAGTTACAAGTAAAGCACCAGTAGTAGAAGACGTGGTTTCAGTTGTTGCAGTTACAGCTAAACCTGAAGTGGTTAATATTTTAGTTGCAGGATTGTAAACTAATGTATTATCAGATGATGTAGCTGAACCTACAACAGCAGTCAATTGAGGTGTAAATGTTACAGCATGAGTAGCATTCGTAGTTGCTAATTGAACATCAACATTTCTACCTGTAGAAGCATAACCTGATAATGTTCCACTAAATGCGCCTGAAAATGTAGTAGCATTAAGTGTTCCTGTAGATGGAGTGGCAAATATTGTTGAAACAGCTGAAATTGCAGCTCCAGCAACAGAAGAAGTTTGTGGTGTAAATGCTAGTGGGTGGTTTGTAGCAGGAGTGCTACTAAAGACCACTGTCGTATTTTGAGATGTAGTGGCAGTACCAGTAACATTTCCTGTCAAAGTACCTGATAAGTTTGTAGCTGTAATTGTAGGCGCTGAAACACCAGTTGCCGCATAAATGTTTTTCCACATTAATGGACCAGTGGCACCAAGACCTACAGCACCCAAATCATATGTGTTATTTGCAGAAGGAGCTACAGTATCAGCAAATCTTGCATTAAAATTTACTGTGTCAATTTGCGCATTGTCACCAAATGTACCGACACCTTTGAACTCAAAGTTTCCATTAATAACTGCATTTCCAGTTCCTGTAAGAGAAGCTACAGAAATCGTTTGAAAATAAGAAGTTCCAGTTGCTCCAATACCACCTCTTACTTGGAATGCACCTGAAGTTGTATTAGTTGCACTTGTGCCTGAAGTTACTAATATTCCTGAAGATGATAAAATATCTGAACTAGGGTTATAAGATAATGTAGAATTTTGTGATAAAGCTGCACCAGCCACTGTAGTTGAAGCTGTTGTAAATATAACTCTGTGCTCAAAATTGGAGGTTGCTGCTCCACTCACATTTACATTATCTGATGTAGTTGCAGAACCTACAGAACCACCTGAAGTTAGTACAGAAGTCCATGATAAATTGCCTGAAGTGTCTGACTGTAATACAGATGTACCAGTGCCAGGGTATCCAGTAGGTAAGGTATATAAATTTGTTGCAGCTAAACCTGAAGCTGCCCTAAAACCAACAAAATATCTTCCATCAGTTGAATTGAAAATATTTAAGGATTGCCCAATAGAAGCGTTACCTGATACACCAATGCCACCATTTGATTGAATTGAGCCAGTAAATAATGAAGTAGAGTTGTTTGTGTTTTGAAATAAAGCTGGCTGTCTAAAATAAGAATTGTAAGCAAACAAGTCCCAGCTATATGTTGCATCACCTAGACCTGAACCATTAGCTCCTGGTCTTATAGTTGATAAAAGAGAGTCATTAAATATAACTCTCTCAGTGGAAGCACCAATACTTCCACCAAGAGTATATATAAATCCATACCCAAGAATTCTAATTTGGTCTTGGGCATTACCAGCAATAGAAATAGATTGAGAAGCGCCAATTCCTCCAGAATCATTCCAATATATTTGCCCCGATGATGGTTCTATAATAACATCTGTAGGCATCGACTATTCCTTTACTATGATACTGTCTGTGTATTCAAGAATTTTATTAATAATTGCCACACGAATATCCAAACCACTTTTTCCCAGATTAGAGAATTCATCTCCATCTATTACAAAAAGGTTTTTTTCAATAAGATTCTTGTCATAATCAAGGAAGGAGAACACCAACTTGATTCCAGTCTCAATGTTGATAACTCCCTCCTCTATTTTAAGCCAAGCTATATTATGATTTTTTTGTCTGAATATTCTAAACACATGCATTATTGTTCTATTTCTAAAGGTGCATCTTTTCTTGAACCATGTACTACATAGTCAACTTTGATAACTTTGAATTTTTGTGATAAAGGATTACCTGTCAATGCAATTATAAAGTTTTTGCTTGTTTTTTCAACAATGTGAACATTATAGTTGCCCCATGATGTAAGTTGTATTGAATAATCTTCATTAACCAACTTATCCCAATATTCTGGTAATTCTATAGTAATATTCCCCTTACCTTCAACTGTTCCCCTATGATAAACACCATGTTCAGGGCCTTCAAGAACACCGTATACAAGTCTCTTACCTGGTTTAGTTGGGTGCTCGATGTCAAAGCTCTTAGTTGTTGCTCTAAGATTACCTGCAGTGTCAATAGAGAATCTTGATGTGTTGTCAGATGAAGTACCTCTTATAAAGAAGTCAACATTATTATTATCATCACCAGCAACAGTCTTGATAGTGAAATATGTACCATTAGTAAGTGCACTTGATGCTGTTACTGTTACACCAGTACCAGATACATTTGATAAGTTAAGAGTGCCTGTTGAAGGAACATAATACAGTGCTGAATTTGTAGAAACAGCTGCACCAGAAACACTTGAAGATGCTGGGCTAAATGTGAGATAATGGTTACCAGATGCAGTTGTAGATACAACATCAACATTTCTAGAAGTTTGTGCATATCCTGAGACATTTCCAGAGAATGCACCAGAGAATGTGGTAGCTGTAACTGTACCTGTATTAGGATTGACAGAAACTGTTGAAACAGTAGATGTTGCACCACCAGTCACTGAAGTTGTCGCAGGAGTAAATAATATTGGGTGGCTTGCACTTGTAGTAGCAGCAACAATATTTACATTTTGTCCTGTGGTTGCAAATCCAGTAAGATTTCCAGTAAATGCACCAGAGAATGTCGTAGCAGCTACAGTACCATTAGATGGATTAACTGTTACAGTCGAAACTGATGAAGTAGCTGCACCTGATACAGAGCCTGTAGCTGGTGTAAATGTAATTGGGTGAGCTAAGTTAGTAGTTGCAGCTACAACATCAACATTTCTAGATGTTTGTGCAAAACCAGTTACATTACCAGTGACTGTACCTGTTACATTTCCAGAGAAAGTGGTTGCAGTGACTGTACCAGTCGAAGGTGTAACAAAGACAGTAGTTACTGCAGAAGTAGCAGAACCTGAAACTGAAGTTCCTTGAGGACTGAAAGTGATGTAATGATTTCCTGAAGCAGTAGTAAATACAAGATCTACATTTCTAGCTGTTTGAGCAAAACCAGTTACGTTGCCAGTCACTGTACCTGTCACATTACCAGAGAAAGTAGTAGCAGTTAAGGTTCCAGTTGATGGAACATAAGACAATGAGCCACTAGAAGACAAGCCTGTTCCTGTCACTGTTGTAGCAGCGCCACTAAATACTGGATATACAGTAGAAGCTGTATTTGTAGTTGCAACATTTACATTAGTAGCTGTTGTCGCAGTTCCAGTAACATTTCCAGTCAATGGTCCCGAGAAGGCTGCAGCTGTTAATGTTCCTGTTGAAGGATTGACAGAAACAGTTGAAACGGTAGATGTAGCTGCACCAGTTACTGAAGTTGTAGCAGGAGTGAACATTACAGGATGGTTTGTATTTGTAGTAGCTGCTACTACGTTTACATTTTGTCCTGTTGTTGCAAAACCAGTAAGATTTCCAGTATGTGCACCACTAAATGTAGTAGCAGTAACTGTACCTGTAGAAGGAGTTACATAAACAGTTGTTACAGCTGAAGTGGCTGCACCTGAAACTGAAGCTCCTTGCGGACTAAATGCTAAGTAATGGTTACCTGATGCAGTGGTAAATACCAAGTCAATATTTCTTGATGTTTGTGCAAATCCTGTTACGTTTCCAGTAACATTACCAGTTAAAGGGCCTGAAAAAGCAGTTGCTGTGACAGTTCCAGTAGAAGGTGTCACATAAACACTTGTAACTGTTGAAACTGCAGCACCAGCAACATTTCCAGATGCAGGGCTGAATGTTAAGTAATGATTGCCTGAAGCTGTTGTTGAAACGAGGGTTAAGTTATTAGCAGTTTGAGCAATACCAGAAATTGTACCTGTTACTGTACCTACAATGTTTGTTGCATAAAGTGTTTGAGTACTAGGATTATAGGTAAGACCAGCACCTGAAGACACTGCAGCACCTGATACGGATGTAGTAGCAGGACTAAACAACAACGAATGAAAAGCATTTGCTGTTGTTGTTACAACATTTACGTTTTGTCCAGTTGTTGCTGTACCAGTTACATTTCCAGCCAAAGAGCCATAGAAGTTTGTATAGGTTGCAGCAGAACCAGCGGCATTTCCCTTAAGAGTAGCTTCAACTTCACCAAATAAAGCTGTACCTGCTGTACCAGAAAAGACTTCACCTAAGTTTATAGCATTAGGTATAAAAGTAAATTTTGAAGAACTGTCATCAAATCCAAAGAAGCCAGTTTGAGCAGTACCAGAGAACCATCTAAACTCAATACCTCTGTCTTTGTTGTCATCAGATGATGGAGTAGTTCCACCTAAGCCTGCTCCAAGAACTATGACAGGATCAACTAATGTAGCAACAGTAGAGTCAATAGTGGTTGTTGTGCCATTAACAGTAAGGTTTCCTGATACAACTAAATTGTCATTAAGGTTGACTGTACCACCTGATGAATCGATAGTAAGATTTCCAGAGGATGTGTTGATTGTATTAGATGCACTACCAACTACAACTCCATTAGCAGTAAGGTTACCAGTACCTAATGACATAGCATTAGTTGAAGGGTTGATTGTCACTGTAGAATCAGTAGAGACAGCAGCACCTGAAACCGTACCAGAAGCTGGAGTAAATACAAAATAGTGAGCTAAGTTCTCACTAGTACTAACAACATTTACATTGTTTGATGTAGATGCATATCCAGACAATGTGCCTGAGAATGTAGTAGCTGCGACAGTTCCATTTGATGGATTTACAGTAACTGTTGAAACTGTAGATGTAGCTGCACCAGATAAACTACCTGATGTTGGTGTAAACATTATCGGGTGAGCTGAAGATGTAGTAGCAGCAACAACATTTACATTTCTACCAGTTTGAGCAAAACCAGATACATTTCCAGTAAAAGCACCTGAGAAAGTAGTTGCAGATAAAGTGCCTGTAGATGGAACATATGAAAGAGAGCCATTTGAAGAGAGGCCTGTTCCAACTGTAGTAGTAGCAGCTCCAGTAAATACAGGATATACAGTAGAACCTGTATTTGTTGTAGCTACATCAATATTTCTTGCTGTAGTGGCTGAACCTGCATTACCTGACAAAGTACCAGAGAATGTAGTAGCTGTAAGAGTGCCAGTAGATGGAGTTACGAATACAGTAGTTACAGAAGATGTTGCTGCTCCTGAAACTGAAGTTCCTTGAGGACTAAATGTGATATAGTGATTGCCTGAAGCAGTAGTAAATACAAGATCTATATTTCTTGCTGTTTGTGCGAAACCAGTGACGTTACCAGTAACTGTACCTGTTACATTTCCAGAGAAAGTGGTTGCAGTAAGGGTCCCAGTTGATGGCACATAAGATAAGGAGCCATTAGAAGATAAACCTGTTCCTGTCACTGTTGTCGCTGCACCGCTAAATACAGGATATACAGTTGATGCTGTATTTGTGGTTGCAACATTTACATTAGTTGCTGTTGTTGCAGTACCAGTTACATTACCAGTTAATGGACCAGAGAAAGCAGCAGCAGTTAATGTTCCAGTTGATGGATTAACAGAAACAGTTGAAACTGTAGATGTTGCTGCACCAGAAACTGAGGCAGTTGCTGGTGTAAACATTACAGGGTGAGAAGCAGATGTAGTGGCTGCTACTACATTTACATTTTGCCCTGTAGTTGCAAAACCTGTAACGTTTCCAGTTAAGTTGCCAGAGAAAGCACCAGAGAAAGTTGTTGCATTGATGGTGCCTGTTGACGGCGTAACATAAACGGTTGTTACTGCAGATGTTGCAGAGCCTGAAACTGATGAACCTTGTGGGCTAAATGTAATATAATGGTTACCAGCAGCAGTTGTAAATACTAAATCTACATTTCTTGATGTCTGTGCATATCCTGAAGCATTTCCTGTCAACGCACCAGAGAAAGTAGTAGCTGTAATTGTGCCTGTGTTAGGATTGACAGAAACTGTTGAAACTGTTGAAGTTGCAGCACCTGAAACAGAACTAGTTGCAGGAGTGAACATAATCGGGTGGTTAGCACTTGTAGTAGCAGCTACGACATTAACATTCTGCCCAGTTGTAGCTGTACCAGAAACATTAGATACAGTGAGTAAATCTGTCGCAGGATTGTATTTCAAAGTAGCATCAGTAGAAACTGCTATACCTGCAACTAAACCATTTTGTGGAGAAAATAAAATAAAGTGATCGGATGAAGTAGTAGCAGTGACTGCAGAAACATTATTCGCTGTTGTTGCTAATCCTGACGCAGCAGTTACATCATCAGTAAAAGCAAAAGTCTTTGCTGTAGCAGCTCCTGTACCACCTCTAAACTTACCTTGAGCTGGATCATAATACATAAAACCAGCAGTGGTAATAGCTGTTGCAGCAGTACCTGCTGAGTTAAAAATGTGATAATCGGCTGAAACAGAACCTAAGAATGGATCAATAAAGATTTTTGCTGTGCTTCCAACACCACCAGGACTGCCATATGTAGGTGTAGGAACATAGTTTACAGTTCCATCATAACCACCAATAACAAGTTGTGGTTGAGTAGCAGAAGCTGCAAAGTTGTAAATAGTAGTTCTGATACTATTTCCAATACCTGTTAAGTCTGGAGTTGTTGGAGCATTCCAATAGAAGTTAATTTGTGAAGGGGATGTACTTGCAGCACCACCAAAACCTGGAAGAATAACAATGTCTTTATTACCACCAGTTGCTGGACCTGTACCACCTGCACCACCACCAGGTTGTCCAAACGCTCTAAATTCTAAATCATTTGCATCAGCACTTGCGGCTTCAACATCAGGCTGAGTAGTATCTTCAGTAAGGTCTACCGCTCTAGTACCCTTTAAAGATTGAATAACCTTATCAGCGAAATTTTCTTGATCACCCATAATATTTTCTCCACAAATTAGGTTTTAATTTGTTCAACAGTTATCTTGATATCGTTACGTTCTGCTATAATTAAGTAATCGAATTCAATATGTTTTTTTATAAATTTAAAGAGTCCTATCCTGCCTACTGTGAAAGATTTTGAGTTGCTTTCGGTCACATGTAGTTGGGAATTAGTTCTTGATGTTATTAAAATCGAATAGTTATCTTCTGACAAAGCACTAAAATATTCTGGTAAGTTTATGGTCACGTTTCCATAACCAGATGCTCTTCCTCTTTGATAAATTCCATGTTCAGGTCCTTCAAGAGAACCATGCTCTAAATATTTATTTTTAGGATCAAGAGGGTGATCAATCTTAAAACTTTTTGTTACTGCTTTAATTTGTCCAGCAACAATAATAGTGGATTCATATTGATTTACTATAGAATCAACTAGTCCAGTTCCAGTACTATTCCAAATAGGAAAATATGCAGAGGTACCTGTTCCTGAAACAAAACCTGTGCTAACTGCAGAAAATTCAACATTACCGGGAGTAATGTTGAAAGTAAGTCCAGTACCAGCAGAAAAAGATCGATAAGTAAGAGCAGTACCAGCAGAATTGGAAGATAAGAATGCATTTCCAGCATTAATATTTGTTAGTCCAGTTCCACCACCAGAGACACCAATTGTATTAAATGTTTTCCAGCTAGTGCCATCCCATCTCCAAGATTTACCATTAGCTGTGTAAATCTGATTTAATACTGGAGATGTTGGGAAATTAAGTGCTGCCATGAAAATACCGAATTTTTTTCTTTTCTCTTATTTATTCGCTATTTGTGTTATAAAATATTTCTTATTAATGAAGGAATTATCTTATATTCCATATCTGTATCTTGTCGCATTGAAATTTTGAAGAATTTCTTGAGCTGATAATGCCCTGTTGTAGATCTTCAAGGCCGATATTGAACCTTGAAAAGTACTTATTTGATCTACTCCTCCACCGATTCTTGCATTTCTAGTGCCTGAATAATTGTTTGCATAAGATTGCACATACGATTGAACACCATTTTTATATGAAATTAATCCATTGCCACTTCGTGTAAATGCAACATATGTCCATTGATTTATATTTATGTTTGCACCAAAGGATGGTCCCATGCCATTTCCTGCTGAATCTAAAAAAGTAACAGTATTTGTAAACCCATAACCAGAATTATTAAATAATCCTAAATAAAAATATGTATTATATATACCATTGTAGTTATCATAACTACTCAAGATTGTTCTGTAATTTACTCCTGAACCAGGATAAGAATAGGTAGAATAGAGCCAAAAATCTATAGAAAAAGGATTGGTACCAAAAGCAAGTAAATTAGAATCTGGAATATTTATAAAATCATTAGTGCCATCAAAGACAAAATTGCCATTATTAGTAGATGTAAAACCAACACCATTTACAAGTGTTCCTCCAATACCACCAATTAATCCATTTAAAGTAAGTCCTGATCCTGAATAACTTCTTGTATTTGCTGGGTCTACAAAATATGTTAATCCATCTGTTATAATGCTTGGGTTATATCCTACTGCCATTACAATCCAAACCTCTTTCTTGTAGCATTATAATTTTGTAAGATTTCTTGTTGTGTCAATGATCTGTTGTAGATTTTAAATGAACCAATGTCCATAGGGGTAGCATATGAAGACGGACTATAGTAATAACCACTTAATCTTCCTTTGCCATCATTGAAAGATCTTTTAGAACCATTTTCTGTTCCTAATACAGCTGACAAAGATTGTAAATTGCCATTGATATAAATTTTGTTGTTAGTGTAAGAAACATCAGTTCTCATTTCAAAAATATAATGAGTCCATTGCGAGGAAATATTCAAATTATTGACTTGTGTTGATGTTAATCCGTAAATATCGCTATTATTTGTATTGAAACCTATTGCTCCATTATATGTAAATACATCATATTCAAAAAAACCTATGGGCATTTTCAGGCTAAAATTTTTTATTTTAGCCCATAAGTCAATTGTTATGGTATTTCCTATTCCTGTAATTTCAAAAGGAGAAAAATCATTCGTGCCATCAAAAGTGATATATCCAAGATTTGAAGAACTAAAACTGGGACCGTTTGCTAATGTAATACCTGCACCAGCCAATCCATTCATGGTAATACCACTTCCAGAATAACTTCTAAGATTAGCAGCATCAACATATAATACTAATCCATCAGATATAATGCTTGGAGAATGTGCAAGTCCCATAATTAAATGTTATACCGCTCTCTTAATGCATTAAAATTTTGTGTAACTTCTGTGGCTGTCAACACCCTATTGTAAAGTTGCAAATTAGATATTGAAAAATTGCCTGGTGCTCTATTTGATAGATACAAAGATGCATTGTCAAAACTATTAGTGTTATTAGAAATTGAAGTGATTAATGGTGTTTTAAGAGCACCATCTATGTATAAAGCTACTTCACTTGAGCTTTGACTTTTATCAAATACACAAGCCCAATAATGCCATTCTAAATCATTCACCAAAGTTTTAGAGTAGGTGGCAAAATTATATCCACTGTTTCCTTTGACTGCTAAAGTAATTGGATATACACTTCCAAATCCAGCAGAAGAATCATCACCAAAAGAAACATTAAATCCACCTGTTGTATTATTATAATTTGAGCTAAGTTCAGCTATATTATTACTAGCACCAACAGTTTCTCTATAATTAAGTATTTTTGCCCAGAAAGTGAGTGTTATCGAATTTAATGATGATAAATTGACACTATTTGTTATAAGATAATCATCCACACCATCAAAACTAATAGCTCCACCTGATGTTCTTGCATATGATGGACCATTTACTAGTGTTGCAGTGATTCCTGAACCACTCAAGTCATTTATTGTATTTCCACTACCTGCATAACTATTTGGTAAAGAATAATCATAATTTAAAATTAGACCATTTTTGACAGTATTTTCATTTGGGAAAAATCTTGTTTTTGTACTGAAATAATCACTTAATATTTCTGTTGCAGA
>JACCDW011765569.1_pt1 | contig 10053 bp, 20 predicted proteins | sample 7449781 | NCBI WGS metagenome assembly JACCDW01 (sample SAMN15323449, study PRJNA562643) | freshwater metagenome | isolation source: river surface water | place: USA:Blue River Watershed | collected 2017-08-18 | reverse complement strand
GGGAAAGTCTACTGGGACTTCGCTCGAGACGAGCCGGTCCTTTGGGTAATGAACCAATGAACCATGAACTTGCCCCATTTTTGATGCTTATCCCACTCGTCTTGTTTATCACTTTCATGTCCGGTTATGCTACGTGTTACCATTCAGAATCCAGGAAGATGAAGTATTACTGTGTCAGGGAAAACTGCCGCACTCGGAAAGATGAACGATGCAAGGGAGGACATTGTACTGAGCACTGCAACTTTAGCAATATGTGCAACGGGTTCTGTCAGAAAATGTGGCGAGACGAACAAACCTTTATCCAGAAGATTCATAACTCATGAAATGCCAACACGAATTCGAATTGGTGTATCGAGATGGTCCGACCGACACGAACGACTGGAAATGCAAGAAGTGTGGTGAGTTCAAAACCACCCGAGGACCTCCAAATGACGGACCCTAACGAGAGCGCCCGGATCATCACTGATCACATTAGAGAGATTGCTAAGCAATTCATCGGCCAACCGGCAACATCGAAGAAGTACGATGACATTCGCAAAGCGATCGAGAAAATAAACCAACTTGGCGGGCCTCATAAAGGCTACAATGAACATGTAGAAATTAAATGGGTTGGTGATTCAATCAGTTTAAGCCCAAAGACCGAACGCGGCGAAGAGATTATTAAAGAGATGATGAATCGTTTGGTGGTTCAAGAAATCCACGAATCTTAAATCAGATCTGAAAATCCGGCGCTCCGCTCGTTTTGTTGGTGGGCGGGGCGTCCGCTCATGGAGGAATCATGTCGCTTGCAGCTGGTGAGTCCACGACAATTCAGGGATCCGGTAAGACTCCGTATGTGATTAAGAACCATGACGACCGAATCTGGTCGTGCTCGTGCGTCAGTTGGCGGAACTCAGGCGGGAAGGTCGATCTCAAGAGCTGCAAGCATCTCAGGATCGTTAACCCTAACGAGGCAGCCCGTCTTGCGAGTAATATGGGCGGGGTGGTGGTTCAGGCCATTCCGGTGGCTCCGGTGGCTCCGGAGGCCGTCTCCGTGGCTCCGGACGGCTATCCGACGAATCCTGAACCAGACAAGAAGTTCACCTGCACGCCCGAACGTGCTCGCGAGGTCCTCGAGCGCGCCGCGAAGGAAGGACGGAAGCTCCGACCTGATGAGAAACAGGACTTATTCGGACCGCCTCTCATCCTTGCTCATAAGTTTTCCGACTACCCAGAACTCGATCCAACCGGGTGGCTCTGGAGTACCAAGCTCGATGGGTGCAGGGCTTGGTATGAGGATGGTAAGTTCATTTCGCGGGAAGGTAATGAGTATAAGGCCCCGGACTGGTTTAAGGATAAGTTCCCGAATGAAGTTCTCGACGGGGAGCTTTACATGGGGAAGCAGTCATTCCAGAAGACCATGTCGATTGTCCGTACTGAGAGCGCCGGAGACCGATGGAAGGAGATTCGATTCATGGTCTTTGATGCCCCGAAGATCCCAGGAACGTTCCGGGAGCGTCTTGCTAAGGCAAAGGAGCTACTCGAAGGCGTTCCATTCGCGTCAGTTCATGAACACCGTGCGTTGTCCGGAAAGCAGGAACTGATCGATTTGCTTAAGTTCCACGTTGGGAACGGTGAAGAGGGTCTCATGCTTCGGGATCCGAATTCCGAGTACTCCACTGGTCGATCCAAGAGCCTGCTTAAGGTGAAGCTCTTCCAGGATGCTGAAGCCAAGGTAGTTGAGTACAACCCTGGAAAGGGACGCCACAAGGGAGTGATGGGCGGTCTCATCGTCGAGATGCCCAACGGGAAGACCTTTAACATCGGAACCGGTTTCACCGACGCCGACCGTCGCAACCCACCCCCCATCGGTAGTTACGTCACCTACACCTTCACCGAGACCACTTCAGATGGGATCCCGAAGTGCGTTAGCTTCCTTCGGGTTCGTCCTCCTGAGTAAATACTTTCTACGACTTTAATGTGACTTAGAAAGTATGGATAATAGAAAATGTTCTAGATGCGGTTCCATTAAACCAATCGAAGATTTTCCCCTGAAGCTCGGGAAACCCGGATATTGGTGCAAGGATTGTAAGAAGCAGTACCTATTCTCTTATAGGCACGCCAAGAAAGAAGAAAGCAGGAAGAGGTCTAGACTCTGGAGTAAAGAGAATGGTGAGTATGCCAGACTCCTTGCTATTGAGAACAGGGCACAAATAAAATACGAAGTATTGCAACATTATTCGAATGATGATATTAAATGCAATTGCTGCGGAATTAAAGATTTCGTATTTCTGAGTATCGATCACGTAAATGGTGGTGGCAACAAAGAGAAGCGAGAAAATAAGATAAGTGGTGGGACATCATTTTATTACTGGCTTAAGAAACAGGGTTTTCCGTCAGGATATCAAGTCTTGTGTCGGAACTGTAATGAAGCCAAGCACGTAAATGGCGATTGCCCACATAAAATCGGATACAGATGTAGGTCCTGTGATGTTGAGTTAACTTTAGATAAGCCGTGGACAGTTCTATGTCCGGAGTGCATCCTATCATTTTCCGTTACGAGTCGAGCGCGGACCGAGATTGAATACGATGGTAAATCTCTCAACCTAAAAACTTGGTCCGAGATAACGAGTCTGAGTCGCGGTTGTATATCAAATAGACTAAAATTTGGATGGTCAGTCGGTCAGGCTCTCGGTTATGAAAAAAGACCAGTTTCACCAAGTCATAGGCCGGAAGTTAGAAGAATGAAGAAACTAAATAGAAAACGTGAATGAAAAAGGGCCATAAATGGCACGTCGCTAGACGAGCACCCGTAAAAAGTTGGAACGGACCGTTCTTTATCTTTTGGGGTTGCCTTAAATGCGGGACTACCATAACAGTCTTTAACGACCGACCTCTCAGGAAGCGTCATACCAGGAAGATCGGGAAGTGTAAGGATTTAAGAAATCTCCGCGAAGTCGAGGAAGTCATGGAATTATGAAAACAGGTCATAAGTGGCGCCTAATCCCAGGTACAATCGCGTATGATTCGATATTGGGAGCTATGTCATGTTGGAAATGTCACAGATGTGGTACCACCGCCACAAATTTCAGCGAAAAATCACTTAGAAAACGTGATGTTAGATTCCTCGAGAAGTGTAAAGAGATAAGAAATCTTCGCGATGTTACGGAGGTCATGGACCCGTGAAAACCGGTCATAAGTGGAAATTAGATGGTTTCAGCTATAAATTCATCGACATACTCTGCCCTAAATGTATGAGCTACATAACTGTCCCAGGACGTGACATTAAGGGACGCTACGTTAGTTCCTTCCCGAAATGTCATGAAGCGAAGAAAATCAACATAGCTCGTGGAGTGATGGAATCATAGTAGAAGTTCGTATAGTACTTGATGCGATTTCAGATCATCGTACTCATCACAATCTGCCTTGGCTTGACTGCCGGATCCGTTGCTCACCACATCAGATCCGGCAGTCTGCCTTGGTGGTTCACGCTTATTGGGTCGGTCGGAATGGTCGCCGTGTGGGCTGAGGCGTTCCGTCGCCCGTTCGCTGGACTTCTCCTAACATCAGCCATACTGGATGTAAGCTACAATCTATCATGGTATGTGGCGGCAATAGTGTCCGGTACTGAAGTGACCATGAAGCAAGTTTGTGGAATTCTATTCCTAATTATCGGAGTGTTTTTAGTCGGGTAAAATTCATGGCAAAGATTCGGGAATTCGACGAACTGAAGTCACAGGCAGTTGATCTTGAGAAAACCATCCAACGACTTCAGGCTGATCTCTACAACGCTTATCGTGAGTATCAGAAGCTATCTGAGGAGGCGTTTCGTCACGCCGCAGAAAGCATGAGAGACGCTTGCATAAATCAAGCGGTATCGTTAGCTGAGGCGGGAGCGCCTCCTGAGAAAATTCGAGACATACTGAGTCAAATCTCGATTTATCCATCACAGCGTGATAGCATCCAGGACATTCACGAGAGCTAGAGAGGTACCTATGAATTGGTCGCAAGATGAGCGCGAGACTTACCAGACGAAATTTTCCGATAAGTCGATTTCAATCACGTTCTTCCGAGGAAAGTTTCACTGGACTGTTATGCAGCTCGATGAGGAAGGGAACAGCTGTTTAGTCGAGAATGGATCGTCGACCGACTTGGAAACCGCCAAGTCTGAATCCGTTTCGTTTGCAAGATCTTGTGAATGAAGTATTTTTGGATTCTCTTGGGTGCTGGATTAAATGTTCTCGGAGACATCCTGCTTAAGCGGTGGTCTCTTGGAAAGATCCACATCGCCTGGGGAATGCTCGCTTATTTGGCTGATGCACTTGTCTGGGCTAAGATTCTTAAAGACGGCAATAACATGAGTTCTTCCATGGCAATATGGGAAGTATTGGCCGTCTTAATGGTTGTGTGGTGGGTTGTTGCCAGGGAAGGCGAGACTTTATCGACGATGTCTTGGATTGGCATTTTGGTATCGATCGTAGGCGTCGGCCTCATTGAGTATGGCCACGACTAGATAAAATCCGGAAATCGGCGGCGCGGCTCGTTCCCACGAGGAAGGAGCCGCGCATGCTTATTTCACGCGATGACGTTCGAGTCGGAGCTATTTTGCTCGACACGGACAATGACTACAGTTTGATCTATGGGGTGGACGATACGGTAGTCATGATGTATATCGTCCGGGGTATCAATACAGGGACATACGGTCAGGAATGGATCGAGACGATTTTGGAAAATGAGTTTTATACTGAGATCATCGGACACGTCGCACCCGAAGAAGTTAAAGGCATTGTGAATGTGATGGAATTCGTCGATCAGGATTGGACCGCTCGCCAAATCCATAAGAGCTAAGGAGAAAAAATGTCTTCACGTTGCCAGGTGCTAGTCAAGAAGGTCTCGAAAAACGGGCACGATAGTTTTGGGACTTGCCCGAAGTATGGGAAGAAGTTCTTCCACGTTCACACGGATGGCTATGTTCCGGAACGGGTCATCGGGATTTGTGAGAACCATCTCACCACCCACTCAGATCCCATGAAGTGGACCAGTCGTGGATGGAATGCAGGTAATCTCCGATACTTGAGCGGCAACATCAAGTCGTTTGAGGAAGTCCAAGTCACGGATCTCAAGGTACACCAGCAGAACATCCATCACGAAGCCATCAAGGATCGTCTGAAGATCCTCTTTAGCTACAAACATTCCCGGAAGGTCTCTCGAGAGGACTGGCAGCGTCTTTTCCAAGAAGCCCTGGATGAGTACTGCGTTGAGGAAGTCCAGGAAGCCTAGGCTAGATGTGGAAATCGGGCGACTCGCTCGTTCTACTGGCGGAGGTCCACACAGATGAAGCCACTAATCCATGCTAAGAATTCTGTCCGCAAGTTCGGCGGGAAGCTTGATGACTACATCCCGCTCCATGAGTGGATGGATGCCAGTAAAGCATTCGTTCCAGACATGAGGCATCGTGCTTTCAGGCACCACTCGTGGGGCATCTACCAAGGGCAGGAAGTTTTTGGGGTATATATAACGAATTCCGACGGCAAGACCGTGGCGGTTCGGGACATACTTGAGGCGCACGTTCTCGAGGACCTTGGTCACATCCCAACGCCCCAGGACTGGTTCAAGAATTTCGCGATGGAGCCTTGGATGGGTGCTCCTGAAGTCAAACCCCGTCCTCTCACCGTTTCTCTTTCCCGTCACAATGTGGAGATCGTAGACTAATGGAAAACCAGAAGATGTTTGCAGTTCTCGAGACGAGCTATGAGTACGACGACAATTATTACAATGCGAGCGAGGGCTACAATCGCCCGAAGAAGATCTTCCGGAGTGAAGAGAAAGCCGAAGAGTTCTGCCGTCAAGCGAACGAAGAGTTCTTGATGGAGTACTTCAACTCGGCATACATCTTTGGCGGCCTTGAGGATTTCGTTACGGAGACCGGCGTAAATCTCCTGAAGGAGATGATCCCCGTTCTTTCGGTCCACGGGGAGGTTGAGTTCAACCCGGAAGAACGGGACCTGAGCGAAGAGACCATCGCTTTCTTTAGGGCGGCCTACAGGGCTCTCCCGGAGGATAAGCGTAAGATTCTTTTGGATAGCGTTCAGATACACCCGTTTTCAGTCCATGACGTACTAGTGGAGGAATAATGCGCAGAGCGGAGCGACGCCATCAAACCGGAAAGGTTGCTAAGAAGAGGGCCAAGATCCGCAAGCGCATTTATTCCTGGTTCGCATGGTCTTCTACGGAAGACACGGACGAACCTGGGAAGTTCAGGAAGCGTACTGCTCTTGGGTGTAATTGTTCAGACCACAACGGAATGTGTCATGCCCGAAAGGGAGATGATACTGCACGGGCGAGCAGGCGAGTCGAGCACAAGCTCATTGAGAAGCATGTCGGTGAATTTTGAGTAAGAGAACCCAGGGAATCCTTTCAGCCATGTTTTTCATTGGCGTGTTCGCGACCGATGAATCGATCCGCTGGTCGTGTATTTGGACTTCCCTTATCGGGATGTTCCTTGCCGAATGGTGGAAGGTTTAAGCTAGATCTGGAAATCGGGACGGCGGCGCGTTTTGTAGGCGGCGGAATCGTCCGCCCTTTGTGGAGACCGTGATGACCAATACTCAGATGATTGAGCAGGCGATCGATACCATCCGTAAGGCCACCATGGACCTCAATCGGGCCATCAACACTACGACCATCCAGGTGTCTTCCGAGGCCAAGTCTCTCGACACCGGAATCCGTGATCTTCTCGCGGAATTGGTTGCCTCTCATGACGACTCCGCAGATCATTTTAAGCGGTTCGCGTCGGAGACCGGCAAGGACTGGGAAAAGCAGTCGATGGAATGCCGTTCCGATTGGAGCCGCATTTGTGAACGCCGTCGTAAGGCTGAAGAGGCGCTCCTCCACTACGCTCGAGCTATCCTGAAGGCAGAAAAGAATGTGGCGTGATGAGAAGAAACATGATGGTCTAAGGAAACACATCCTCGCGAGCCTCGCCTCCGTCTTCAGCCGTCCTCGGTTCCAGATGAAGGCGGAGGTTCGAGAGGGATGGGACCTGATCCTGACGAAGGGTGATGATTCTTACCATCTGACCGTCGGGGTAGACCATCTTGATAACGCCGAGGTCGTGGTTCTGAAAATGAACACGACCTCACATAGGTCGGCCTTTTTCTATCGGAATAAGTTCGATATCGAGAAAATGCCGAATCTCCGTAAGATCGGAATCACGATCGCGAATAAAATCAAAAATGCTCCAGTTCACGACGTCATGTCGGCTTAGGAGGCTGCCATGTATAGTGTAAAGTAAGACCGGTGGTCTCCACCTAGACCCGGTTTTGATGGCTAAGTGAGGGCGGGACAACTAGCCGTTCCTAATCAGGCGACTTAATTTGCTGAAACCCCGCTGTAAGGCCTCGTGTTGGATGATGATCAAGTGAAGCCGGGATAACTGATCGTTCAGACCGACGCGAGCAGAAGTACGATTACTGTTAGAACAGCAAGGCACTAAAAAGAAGTACGATTATTGATTTGAAATACCGGCACTAAACAAAATGTGGAAGTCGGACGCGCCGCTCGTTCCCTCCGTGGGACGCGCGGCGCGTCCATTCTGGAGGTCTACCATGGGATCGATTGAGAAGGTTGATGAGCTCGTGAACAATCTGGCGGAAGCAGGCGTTGAGATCAAGCTGACTCGAACCGAGATCGCCGATTATATCGCAGCGAAGGCGGAAGAGCTTCTCGATAAGGAGTATAAGGAACTCAGCCAGGAAATGGCTCGCCTTGCCGACATTGCTGGCTCCGGCAGTAAGCCTCTGAATACCGTTCCGAAGAGCCTTAAGGACGTTATGAAGCACCTTAAGGCGATCGCTCCGGAAGATCCGAATTTCAAGATCTACTTCCGCCCCAATACTTGGACCCCGCATAGCTACCATATCTCAGGGGGCGACGGGGCTCACGGGACCGTTCGCCGCGTCAGTCTTGTCGTCGACGTTCCGGAGAATGAGGTTCCGCCGGAACTCGCGATGTACCATGAAGTCAATCAACGCAGGGGTGAGGTCTATAGGAAGCAGGAAGAACTGAAATCGAAAAAGTATAAGACCATCATGATCGAAAAGATCCTCGGCGGTACCGGCAAGGGTAAGAAGCTCCTCGAGAATCTCGATACTCTCGCGAAGCACATGGTTCAGTCCTAAACGGAATCTGGAAGTCGGACGCCGCGCTCGTTCCCTTTGTGGGCGGGCGCGGCGTCCGCTTTTGGAGGTGGCCGGTGAAGACCATGACGTTAGCTAAACGACTCACCAAGTTTTTTCATGAAGCAGAAACAAATGCACGGGGTGATTTCTTCATGGTTGAAGACGGTGTTGGATATAACTTGGTCTGGTCGGTCAAGAAGAAAATGTTCGTTGCCAAGCGAAATGATGGTGTGAAGCAGAAAGCTCGCAAATTCCGAGTTATCGTTGAGGAGGTCAAATGAGTGACTCGTGCAGCCATGGGAAGTCGTTGGGTGATCTGATTGCTCCGGGGAAGCCGCTCTTGGTTACGAGCGGGAGTTCGACCGGAGCGGTCATGATGGTGAAGGATGAATGCTACAAGAAGGGAATCGAGCCAGTTGTAGTGGATGTTGACCTGATGGACGCCCAAACATTCTCCGCAGAGGTGGCGTCGGTCCCTAAGTCGACCGTCCTCATCATCGGTGAGGCCCGACGGGCGCTCCCCGAGGTCTTCGAGGTGGTCAAGGAGGTCATGAAGGATCCCGACCGGACGGTCGTTGTGGCGGATGCACGTTCTAAGAACGGAATCGACCCTCATCTCTTTACCTCACTTGGTGGACATACCGCTTCCTTCTAAGTCAGATGTGGAAGTCGCGCGCCCCGCGCGTTCTCTGTGCGGGGCGCGCTGTGCGTCTCACCTACCGGAGGTCCGATGAGCAACGATCCGATTTTTACTGTGCACGAGTTTGAGTTTCTGACGAAGGATCCGACCGGAGAGCCCGGCCCTTGGAAGATCTCGAGTGTGGTGACGAGCCAGGAGGATTTTAATGAATTCCTGGTCGACGTGGCTGCGTTCGATGGTTATGACTACAAGCGAGGCCAGCGCGGAGGAGTCGACGTCGAAGGACTCCGAGCGGTCGGCAGTATCCCGCTCATCAAGCGCGGCACGAAGACGCAGTTCGCGTTCGATCGGTACGGCGTGACGACCGACTATATGAGCGTGATCGTTCGCGGTCAAGGCGCTGAGGTCGCCAAGCGAATGATGGGGGCCGATCCGAGGTTCTCACCGCAGGTCGGTCGGGCTTAAATAAACCGACCGGGAGTGGATATCCACTCCCGGTCGGAGGTCTACTATGTCAGCAGAATTCCGAAGCACACGAGATCTCACGTCGACATTGATTCGGGTTGCCCATAAAATCTCGGACGAAAATGGCCTTGAAGAAGAGGCGGAATTGATCTTGGAAGCAACTCGTGGGATCATTGGCAGATCCCTTTTCGGTTCTGTGCCGGATGACTTCGTTCTGGGAGACGCTGATCGACTGCTCCGTGAGTACTTCAAGGCCAAGTACGCTGTTATTGGAGCAATGGCACTAGGAATTCACGGACAAGTACGACCTACAGAAGACATCGATATGCTGGTCGATCCATTCCCGGGAAACGACCTAACCAACAATAAAGAAGAAATGCCGAAATACGGGTTCTATGCTGGTAAGAGTTCAACCGGAACTGTGATCGGACTCGGGCACCGGAAGAATGGGTATATCGAACTGCTAGCCGCAAATGATCCACTGCGTCAGTATGCAGTCGAAACAGCCAAGAAGCACAACCTGATCGGTTATAACGTTCCGGTCGTCGAGGCGGACTCGCTCGTGGCATTGAAGGTTCATGCCATGTTGCAGAACCCGAATCGGGAGATGAAGGATTCATCCGATGTCATGTCGGTTCTCGTCAGGTCGAAGCCGAGCATGAAAAAGGTTCGACAGTTCCTTACTGAACAAGAGAACAGTCGCCTTGATCAGCTCATGGCAGCGGCGAATCTCCCGACAGACCATTAACAGGGTAATTCTCCAGGACCCTCGTTCCATTTAGGAACGAG
>JACCDW011164314.1_pt1 | contig 10053 bp, 7 predicted proteins | sample 7449781 | NCBI WGS metagenome assembly JACCDW01 (sample SAMN15323449, study PRJNA562643) | freshwater metagenome | isolation source: river surface water | place: USA:Blue River Watershed | collected 2017-08-18 | reverse complement strand
AGCTTTATGGGGCTCATAGACGCACTCCTTATCTGGATGTTCTTTGCCTCCCTTGCAAAAGATGATGCATCAACTCTCTCCACAGTGATAGCTGTGATCTTTATTGTCACCAATATCGTTTACTTCGCCAAATTCACCCTTCCCTTCAAATTCTTACTTCCAGGTTTGATTCTTCTTGTCACATTTGTGGTTGTGCCCGTTGTGTACACAATTCAAATGTCTGGCTATCAATACAAGACGGGTAATGAAATCTCAAAGAGCGATGCTCTTGCTCAAATTGAGGCAAATGGCTTGGCAATTGATGAGGCAGCTCCCACATATGAGATGGTCCTTGGAAAGATCAATGGCAACTGGGCGGCACTTCTTACCTCCCAAATTGATCAGAGCGTTCTCTTGGCAGATGAGAGCAAGGTCGAGCCTCTCTCCTCAGGTTACGAGGCAGATGAGTATGGTGTTGCTCGCACCTATCCAGGTTTTGAACCTATTTCAATTGATTTTGCAGCCAACAATGAAGAAGCAATCATTGGCTTGAAGTTTCCTCTCGGCGATGGAAAGTTCATCGCTCCTCAGGGAATCGATGTTGCAGCTGTCTTAGCTCAGAGTCTTGTCTATGACAAAGAGAAAGACATCTTCACCAATACTGTAGATGGCACTATCTATAAAGATAATAAGCGTGGAAATTACGCGGCAGTCGATGATCCCAATAACACTCTGACTCCAGGCTGGCGTGCATGGAATGTCTTCGAGAATTACACACACCTTCTCACCGACCCCAATGTAAGAGGGCCATTTATTGGCGTCTTTGTGTGGACGGTCTCTTTTGCGGTCATCTCAGTCTTGATGATGTTCTCAGTCGGTCTACTCCTTGCAGTAGTGCTCAATCAGAAGATTGCACTTCGCCGGTTCTATCGCTCAATCCTGATTCTTCCTTATGCGATTCCAAGCTTTATGAGTATTTTGATTTGGAACGGAATGTTTAACCGACAGTTCGGTGCCATCAACGCACTCTTTAATACAGAGATCGACTTTTTTAATAGCCCATGGCTTGCCAAGATGGTTATTTTGATTGTTAACCTCTGGCTTGGATTCCCGTATTTCTACCTCATCAGCTCAGGTGCGCTTCAATCCATTCCTTCTGAGTTGGAAGAAGCAGCCCAGATTGATGGAGCAAATAACCGTCAAGTGATGACCAAGATCAAACTTCCTTTGATTTTGCAGATCCTCTCACCTCTTCTTATCGCATCATTTGCCTTTAACTTCAATAACTTCAACATCATCTATCTCCTTACAGGAGGTGGTCCAACAGATGTTCTCAATGGCAAGACGGCAGGTGCCACAGATATTTTGATTACCTACACCTATAAGACTGCATTTGGTTCACAGGAACAAAACCTTGGACTCGCCTGTGCTATCTCTATGGTCATCTTCTTTATCGTCGGCTCCATTTCACTCTGGTCGCTGCGTCGCTCTAAAGTATTGGAGTCAATGTAAATGTCTAAAGTTTCAGCACGCCCAAAGCACTTCTGGTCACACCTGTTTATTTGGAGTTTGATCCTCTTCACCCTCTTTCCCATCTATGTGGTGATTACAAGCTCATTTAACCCAACAGGTTCTCTTGCAACATCGTCCTTGATTCCAGATATCTGGAGTATGGATAATTACAAGGTTCTCTTTAACAACCCAGCAGTTCCCTATATGACATGGGTGAAGAACTCAGTGATTATTGCCGTTGCTAATGCGATTATCTCTGTATTTGTGGGAACAGCATCTGCCTTCGCCTTTAGCCGCATGCGTTTTAAAGGACGCAAGCTCGGGCTTCAGGCTCTTCTTCTTGTCCAGGTCTTCCCATCATTTCTAGCACTCGCTGCGATCTATGTGATGATGGAACGCGTCTACACAGTCTTTCCAGCAATCGGACTTGGTAGCCTCGGTGGACTCCTGCTGATCTATCTCGGTGGATCTATGGGTGTGAATGCATGGCTTCTCAAGGGCTATATCGACACTATTCCTATGGAGCTCGATGAAGCAGCTCGCATCGATGGTGCTAGTTCATTCCAGGTCTTCTGGTTGATCTTCTTTCCACTTGCAGCACCAGTACTTGCCGTGACAGCGCTTCTCTCCTTTATTGGAACATTTAATGAGTTCGTTCTTGCATCACTCTTCTTGCAAGATGTGAACAGCAGAACTGTGGCTGTCGGACTACAGCAATTCGTGGGTGCTCAGTTCGGTCAGAACTGGGGACCATTTGCGGCAGGCTCCTTGCTTGCAGCAATTCCGCTGGTAATTCTCTTCCTCTCAATGCAGAGATTTATCATCGGCGGTCTCACACAGGGCGCAACTAAGGGCTAATTTCTACAAGCGAGCAGCTCTTCTGTCTTGCCCGTAGGCTACCCATATGAAGAAAATCATCGCCCCTTCGCTAGCTCTGCTCATCACCTTTGGGCTGAGCGTTCCTGCCCAGAGCGCTGAAGATCTCTCCAAACTCTTTGCACCAGTTGCAAGAGGTGATGTGAGCACAGAATCTATCTACTTCGTGATGACAGATAGATTTGCAAACGGTGACACCTCTAATGATTTAGGTGGACTCACTGGCGGTTCATCGATTACAGGTTTTGATCCCAGTGATGTGGGCTACTGGCATGGTGGCGACTTCAAAGGATTAACAGCGCAACTTAAATACATTGCGGATATGGGCTTTACTGCCATCTGGATTACTCCTCCTGTGAAGCAGCAGACAGTGCAGGGAAACTCTGGCGCTTATCACGGGTATTGGGGACTTGATTTCCTTGCAGTCGATCCACATTTAGGAACTGCAGAGGATTTCAAGAACTTCGTAGATGGCGCTCATAAGTTAGGTATGAAGGTAATTGTTGATGTGGTCGCAAACCACACAGGAGATGTCATCCAATATTCAGATGGAAAGGCATATATCCCAGCTGGTAAAGAGAATGTGAAGAATCCTGCATTCCTTAATAAGCTCCACAATTATCACAACCTTGGCCCAACAACTATGGAGGGCGAATCAATCATCACAGGTGACTTCAGTAGCCTCGATGACATTGCTACTGAAAAACCTGAAGTAGTTTTTGGATTTATCGATATCTGGTCATATTGGATTAACACCTTTGGAATCGACGGCCTTCGTATCGACACCTTTAGACATGTAGATGAAGCGTTCTGGAAGAAGGTTGTTCCTGCTGTGCAGCAGAGTGCCAAGGATGCTGGAAAGAAGAGCTTTCCTATCTTCGGTGAGATTTATGATTCAAGTCCGCAGAATCTCTCAACATATATGACTTCTGGTCAGACTCCATCTGTGCTTGATTTTGCATTCAACGAACAACTCACTCGCTTCATCGCTAACTTCGGTATGGCAGATCGATTGAGCCAGCTCTTTAACGCAGATGATCTCTACACAACTTCAACTACTAGCGCCTACGGCCTTGCCACATTCTTAGGCAATCACGATATGGGTCGCATTGGCTCTCCCATCCTTGCTAACACCAGCGATAAAGAGAGCGCTGTGAAGCGTGCAAATCTGGCTCAAGCAAGCCTTCTTCTCTTGCGTGGTGGACCTGTTCTCTACTACGGCGATGAGAAGGGTATGACTGGAGCAGGTGGAGACAAGCTCGCTCGCCAGGATATGTTCCCAACACAGGTAGAGCGTTGGAAGTGGGAACAGCGCATTGGCAGTGAACCTATTGGACAGGCAAGCAGCTTTGATGGGACCCACCCTATTCAGAGCGAGATCACAAAGCTTCAGCAGATTATTAAGAAGAATCCTGCTTTGCGTAATGGAACACAGCAGACACTCTCTGCTCAAGGTCAGCTCTATGTTGCATCACGATATGCAGATAAGCAGGAATACATAGTGGCTCTCAATCCTGGCGATAACGAGAAGAGCGCAAGTGTTGCACCAATCAATAAGAGCGGACAGTGGGAACTCCTATCGGGTGCCTGTAGCGCTGGCACAAACTCTGTGACTGTTGCGGCAAACTCTTACTGCCTTCTCAAGGCAAAGTCACTCATTGGCAAGAGTGCAACGAAGAAGGTCAGTGCTCCCAAAGTTTCCAGCAGTAATGACTCACCACTATGGAAGCAAGTTTCAGTTACCGTAGATCAGCCAGGATATAACTCAGTCACATTCTTAGCTCGTGAAAAGGGCGGAAAGTGGAAGTCATTGGGAACTGCAGATCGAACCACAGTGGCAACATCTTTCACCACAGGAAATCTCTATCGCACATTCCTACGACCAGAACTTTTCAAGAAGAAGGCAAAACTGGAGATTGTTGCGCTTGTAAAGACATCCGATAATAAATTGATTACTTCATTGATTTCATCTGCGAGCAACTCATAATGCGCAAGATAATCTGGTTTAGAAGAGATCTTCGCATTGGAGATCATCCAGCTCTACTTGAAGCTCTTAAAGGTTCCGATGAAATCGTGCCAGTCTTTATCTTAGATCCATCGCTGATTAACTCCAGTGGCAGCAAGCGCCTTGCCTATCTAGGACAATCTCTTCGAGCACTAGATGCCTCTCTTAATGGAGGTCTCCATGTGATGGTGGGAGATCAGGTGGAGGTTCTCAAGGAGTTACAGAAGCGCTATGGAGCAGATGAAGTCCATATCTCAGCTGAGTATGAGCCATATGGGGCAGCGCGAGATGAGCGTGTGAGAGCAGCAGGAATCAATCTCATCGCCACAGGAAGTCCTTATGCAGTGGCTCCAGGACGAGTAGTAAAGCCAAGCGATGGAACTCCTTATCGCGTCTATACACCTTTCTATAAAGCATGGTGTTTGCATGGTTGGCGCAAACCTGCTGAGACTCCACAAGAAATTCCAACAGTCACACCTTTGGAGACAGATCGCAACTTCCCTGATTGGCCGCTACCTGAAGGAACAATCATTACTCAAGCAGGAGAGCTTGCAGCTCTCGAGCGCTTTCAGCACTTCACTAAGACAGCTCTTGATAGTTATGACGAGAATCGAAATGTTCCAGGAGTCGATGGAACCTCAAAGCTCAGCGCACATCTCAAGTTTGGCGAAGTTCACCCCCGCACACTCCTTGCCAACTTAGGTGATAGCAAAGCACATGACACATTCCGCAAGGAGATTGCCTGGCGTGAGTTCTATGCAGATGTTCTCTTTAATAACCCTCACACAGAAAATGAATATTATGCAGAGCGCTTCTCGCAGATGCGCTATAACGAACCCGATGAGAAGTTCACCGCATGGTGTGAAGGCAAGACTGGTTTCCCATTTGTTGATGCGGCGATGCGCCAGCTTCTCCTAGAAGGCTGGATGCATAACCGCACTCGTATGGTGGTTGCATCATTTCTCGTCAAAGATCTTCATTTGGAATGGCAGCATGGCGCAAACTTCTTTAAAGAGCACCTTGTTGATTACGATGTTGCATCCAATGCCCATGGTTGGCAGTGGACGGCAGGCACCGGAACGGATGCCTCTCCCTACTATCGCGTCTTTAATCCGATTGAGCAGGGAAAGAAGTTTGATGCAGAGGGTGACTACATTCGAAAGTATGTCCCAGAGTTAGCTCATCTCAAGGGCAGTGAGATCCATGAGCCATGGCTTTATCTCGATGGTTATCTTCATAACTATCCAGAGAGAATCGTTGATCATGCTGTGGAGAGAGTGGAATCTCTAGAACGCCTCAAAGAGATAAAGATTGAACTACCCCCACATCCGAATTCTTAGCGCTATACATAGCGATATCAGCTCGTTTGAGAAGCTCGCCTTTCCCATCATTTTTCACATAACCAATACTGACCCCTACTGAAATTTCCTCTCCTTGGATCTTAAAAGGATAGGACAGACTTGCTCGCAGTGCATATGCAATCTCAAGAGTGTGATCATGAGAACCGCGCAAGATTGCACCAAACTCATCCCCTCCTAATCGAGCAATGAGCGCCTTCTCTGGCAAGCAGCGAGAGAAGCGGCGAGCAACTTCTCGTAGCAATTGATCTCCCACCGCATGTCCATGCAAATCATTGATCGCCTTAAAACCATTGAGGTCGAGCAGTAGAAGTGCGCCGTCATCTGCCATCTCTTCAATTTCTGTAAGGATTCTTCTACGGTTGGGTAGTCCCGTCAGTTCATCTGTTCGCGCCAGCTTTCTCTCATCACTGAGAGCCTTCTCCCGATGAAGAGCGGTATTCATGCGAATGAGTGCTAAGAGAATATTGGCAATCGATGGCACCAGAAGATAGAAGGGGATGAGGCCAGGATTGAGTGCGTTGATAGCAAGAAGTACTGGGCTTGCAAAGATAGCAAGTGCTGTGAGGGGTGCGGGGATGGAGCGAGAGAGTTGATTGCCCTCATCTTTAAGATAGAGCGAGATAGAAAAGAGAACGATTGCAATTAACCAAATATCATCACTAAAACTTCCGAAGATGTAATTGCTGCGAGAAACAAGCCAGAGAAAGTTTGTATCTGCAGTAGTAAAGATAAGAACTCCGAGGGTAAAGCAGGCTAAGCGTGGAGAAAATCCCCTAGTGATTACTTGAAATACTGCAACAAGAAGGAGCAAGGCATCTCCCACGGGATAGAAGAGAAGAAAAAAGTCTTGACTAGATGAGAGGGTGCCTTGCGGATAGAGAGTAAGAAAGAGAATTGTTGTGAGTATTGATGTAAAGCCAAGGCCGAAGATAATCGCATCAAAGACTTCAAGAGAGCCCAGCCTGCCTACACCTGCAAGCTTTGAAAGTGCTATTAAAAGCGGGGGATAGAAGAGGGCGTAGCTAATCTCTGCAGCGTTATCAGGAATTGAGTATCCAAAGTGAGCTGCACTCGATAGAAGTGAGCCAATACCCCAGAATGCAATCGCAATCGATAGTGATGCCACTGCGCTTCGATCAATAGCAAGAGGCGCGGAAATAACAGCGATGAGAGCGATAAGCCAGATGAGGTTATAGGAAACAATCTCGCGCAAAAATGTGGGTGAATTACTGAGAAAGCCCCACCCAGTATGGAGGAGAAGAAGAAGTGCTCCTAGGGCGGGAGTAGCGCGAGCCATCTGCTGATTACATAAGTAAGGCCCTCCCTCATCAATAGGGAGAGCCGTACTTATTGAGTATTACAGGAAGCTATTAGTTGCCCTTCTTGCAGACTGCATTAGTAAGTGTAAGTCCAAGGGAAACCTCAGAAGCTGCATCGGTGTAAGCCTGTGCAGCCTGCTCAATAGCAGCATCGGTACGAGTAATCTGCTTACCCACAGTGCCATATGCCTTGATTGCAGCGCGGTAGCTTGCAATAGCATTCTCATACTTTGTGATTGTTGCAGCATTCTTGACTGCATCTAACTTCAAAGTATCGACAGCCTTTTGGATCACATCAATCTTCTTCGTATAGTCAACGATGAAGTCTGCCGCCTTCTGTGCCTCAACCTTCTGGATTTCAGCATCTGACTTCAACTTTGCAATTGTTGCATCTGTCTGAATCTTGATCTTTGGAAGATTTGCCTTTGACTTCAAATATGAATCTGCAGTCTTAAGGCAATCAAAAGAGAGCCATGTGAGCTTTGAGTTCTTCACCATTGGGTTCTTTGCACAGCGATATGAGTAACCACCAGACTTTGTTGTTGCCCCTGACTTAGAGCAAGCAACTCCATTGCTGATCTTTGTTGCAGCGTTAGCTGGAACTGCAGTTACTGTGCCTGCGACGAGTACTGCTGTGAGTGCTGCGAACGCGACCTTACGAAACATGAAAAACCTCCATTGATATGCGGCAAGGATACCGAGGCTCCAGCCCTACTTACAGGAATTTAACGGGGAAAAGCATGTGAATTTAGCGCTGTTTGCTGCGTAGGGAGATACCTATGCGACGGACATATCGTCGTGGAGTGGTGGCGATGATAAAGCGGAGGATCTTGTACTGCCAGCCAGGGATACTGATTGGACGCCCCTTCTTTGTATCACTCCAAGCAGCCTTGACCATGGGATCCACATCGAGCCACATAAAGTTAGGAAGCTTGCCCATCTTCATACCTGCTCTTTGGTGGAACTCAGTATGGGTAAAGCCTGGGCAGAGCGCTGTGACAGAGACCCCCGTGCCACGAAGTTCTGAGTGAAGGGATTCTGACAAGACAGTCAGATATGACTTTGCAGCGCTGTAATGACCCCCAGCAATAAAGCTTGCAGTGGAAGAGACATTGATGATGATTCCAGAACCTCTCTCCTTCATCTGTGGGAGCACGGCATGAGTCAATCTCATAGGAGCACGAACAAGAACATCGAGCACTCGCTGCTCATCTGCAAGATCGCTCTTGAGAAATGATTGCTTAATTCCAAAACCCGCATTGTTAATCAACACATCTACATGTGTTGATTTAATGAGAGCTTCAACCTTCTCGCAATCGGTGGAGAGGTCAGCTGCAAAGACAGTGACTTCGACTCCATATGTGGAGCGCAAGAACTCAGCACGCTCATTGAGCTTTACTCCATCTCTTGCATTGATAATGAGGTTATATCCCTCACTTGCTAAGAGGCGAGCAAAGCTATCGCCGATTCCAACAGTTGCACCAGTAATAAGAGCTATTTGAGCCATGCCTTACTCTAACGCGCAAAGCACTCCGATAACTAGAGGCACAATTAGTCGAGAACTGTTGGACTTTCTTCTCTCATATGCCAACTGCTTCCATACTCACCGATGAGATCTAGGAATGGTATTGGTTCTAACCACTCAGGACCCACAACGCCCTCAGGCTTCCAAATCCCCTTAGAGATGAGCTCCATAGCAATGACTGGGTTGATTGCGGTCTGCCAGACAACTGCTTGATCTCCATAGTTGGCCATAGACCATTCGTTATCGACGATGTTATAGAGATAGCAGGCACGACGATTGCCATCTCTACCAACGCCTTTCACAAGTGCTCCAGCACAAGTCTTGCCCTTCATAATTGGGCCAATCTTTGCTGGATCTGGAAGGAGTGAAGCCAAGAAGTCACGAGGGGCAATCTCCATACCTCGGTAATTAACCTTCTCTTTGTTGGCTAAACCTAAAGCACGAATTGTTTTGAGCTTTTCAATAAAGTCATTACCCAGACCATATTTAAAGGTGACTTCTTTAGCTGCAATCTTTTTCGGGATGAGAACAACTTCCTCGTGCTCCACATCCACGCACTCCACAGGTCCAATACCTTCAGGGAAATCAAAGGTGACAGCTCCTGAGAATGGCTCTGATGTGTGCCACTTGCCCCCACTCCAAATGAGTGGGGGATTAAGGCACTCTTCAATAGTGGTCCAGATGGAAAACGAAGGAGCAAATTCATGCCCCTCCACGCTTAAGTTCGATCCGTCAAGGATGGTGACTGAGTCAATCTCGCTAAAGAGTTCATCTGCTGCATAGCGAGCAAAGACATCACTCATGCCAGGTTCAATACCCATGCCAACCAGTGCGTAGTTGCCTTGCTTCTTCCAATTTTCATCCTCTGCGAATTGGTCATCACCGAGCATCACTCCCACGCTGTTATATGGATCTGTGGGGTGTGCAATTGAAAGTGACATCGCCATATCGATGTAATTCACACCTGCTCTCTGGCAGGCTGAGAAAATATTCATTACGAAACGAGGATCGACCGCATTGACCACAACATCAGGAGCCACCTTACGAATGAGCTCCTCAACTGCTACCGAATCGCTGGCATCCACCCCCACAGCAGTAAATCGTGGGTCCTGGACTTTTTGAGTGACAGCGTGAGCACGAGTAGCGTCATAATCTGCAACAACCATCTCAGTAATAAATGGTTTGCGTGATGCGATATTTGCGATTGCACTGCCAACTCCACCTGCGCCGATAACGAGCGCTCTCATGGGAATGGCCTTTCGTTTCTGTTGAGAATCCCCTATGGATTCCTGCGAAGGCTATCCAGAGTTCGACACAATGCCAAGCACATTTCTATTCGGGTTGTTCTTTCAGAATCTCAACAATTCCAGTGAGTGAGTAAGAACTCAGAAGATTGATATCTTCACTAGAAATATTGAGTTCAATATCGTCACATAGGTAGTTGGTGAATGAATCACATCCGTTCGGGCATGGTGT
>JACCDW011635003.1_pt1 | contig 10054 bp, 11 predicted proteins | sample 7449781 | NCBI WGS metagenome assembly JACCDW01 (sample SAMN15323449, study PRJNA562643) | freshwater metagenome | isolation source: river surface water | place: USA:Blue River Watershed | collected 2017-08-18 | reverse complement strand
TCAACGCCACGGAGAATTTCGGTGGTTCCAGATTCTGTTTCAACGCCTACTTGTAGATTCTTAATCTCTAATGTTGACACCATATTCTCCTTAGTTAGTTCTTATCATTCTCTGAAATAGTTACGGTTTTTCCATCGTTGGCGATGGAGAAGACTTCCAACGGTTCGGTTGCTGGCGGAGTAAGTGCTTCGCCGGTACGTAAATCGAATTCGGCGCCGTGGAGCCAGCATTCAATTTTGTAATCAGTAACTTCACCTTCGGATAAAGAAGCTTCTGCGTGGCTGCACATATCAGAAACTGCAAAGACTTCGCTGCCAACTCGAACTACACATGCGTCTTTACTGCCGACTGAAACTTTCATCGGTTTTCCTGGCGTTAAGTCATTGAGCTGAATTGATGTTGACATTTATGCACCAACCTTTGCGAGCTGTTCATCTACTCGCTTCATTAATCGCTCTTCAACTTCTTCATTTCCAATTTTTGAAATGATTTCACCAAAGAATCCCCGTGTGACTAGTCGTCGCGCTTCAGCCATCGGAATCCCACGAGACATCAAATAGAAAAGCTGTTCATCATCAAATCTCCCGGTTGTGCTTGCATGGCCAGCGCCAACAATTTCGCCAGTTTCAATCTCGAGATTGGGAACTGAGTCAGCTCTTGCACCATCTGTTAAAAGTAGGTTCTTATTTAATTCGTAGGTGTCTGTCCCCTCGGCATTTCCGCGAATAAATACATCACCGATCCAAACGGTGCGGGCAGCTTCGCCGGCAAGTATTCCTTTATAAGTAACCCTCGACTTGCCATTAGGGATTCCATGTTCAACATGAACACGATGTTCTAAATGTTGACCATCTGTAGCAAAGTAAAGTCCTAGTAACTCTGCGTTGCCACCTTGATCTGAATATTCAACGGTTGGAAGAAGTCTTACGAGAGAGCCGCCAATCGTGACCGTGATTGAATTGAATGAAGCGTCCCGTCCAACGATTGCGTGATGTCTTCCTAAATGCACTGAGCTTTCATCCCACTCTTGCAAGGTTATAAATGTGAATTGAGCGCCGGGTTCCAATTTAATTTCAATCTCTTCGCCCAGAATTGAGTTGCCAGAATTTTCGACAATGACGGTCGCTTTACTATGAGAGCCCGCCGTGATGATCGAACGGGAAAACTCCTTTTCACCTTTAGAGCTCCGTTTCAAGAAAATAGGCTCGCTAATCACGGCTTCATTTTCAATCTTAAGATGCGTCACAGTCTTTACTTCGGCACGCAAACGTTGCACTACGGCATCGTCGCTCTTAGAGAACGGAGCAATTTGATCAGCCGGAACCTGTCTAATTGAAAAACCTGGGCGGGGCGCCCCAACCAAATCAATTGATACCCGATCCAAGACTGAAGTAGTTGATTCATGTAGTCCGCCCAAGCGCTTCAAAGGTGTGAAACGCCAAGCCTCTTCACGACCAGTCGGTGTTAAGTAATTCGTTGGAAGTGACATTAACCCACTGCACCTTCCATTTGGAGCTCAATCAGACGATTTAACTCAAGTGCGTATTCCATTGGGAGTTCACGTGCGATTGGTTCAATGAATCCGCGAACAATCATCGCCATTGCCTCATCTTCAGTTAATCCACGTGACATCAAATAGAAAAGCTGATCATCACTTACCTTGGAAACGGTAGCTTCGTGGCCCATCGAAACATCATCTTCCCGAACATCTACGTATGGATAGGTATCTGATCTGGAAATTGTGTCGACGAGAAGTGCGTCGCACTTAACAGTGCTCTTGGAGTGATGAGCACCTTCTTGAATTTGCACTAGACCGCGGTAAGAAGTTCTTCCGCCCCCTCTAGCAACTGATTTTGAAACGATAGTTGAAGAAGTAAACGGAGCTGCGTGAACCATTTTTGCGCCAGCATCTTGATGTTGTCCTTCTCCTGCAAATGCGATTGAAAGAGTTTCGCCTTTCGCATGAGGTCCCATCATGAATACTGCTGGATACTTCATAGTTACTTTGGAGCCGATATTTCCATCAATCCACTCCATGGTGGCGCCTTCTGCACATGTTGCTCGTTTAGTTACCAAGTTATAGACATTGTTGGACCAATTTTGAATCGTCGTGTATCGAACGCGTGCATTCTTCTTGACGATGATTTCGACAACTGCTGAATGCAGTGAATCTGAAGAATAGATTGGCGCCGTGCAACCTTCGACATAATGTACATATGAACCTTCATCAGCGATTATTAAGGTTCGCTCGAATTGGCCCATATTCTCTGTGTTGATTCGGAAATAAGCCTGTAGCGGAATCTCCACATGTACACCCTTAGGAACATATATAAAGGATCCACCAGACCAGACTGCTGTATTTAAAGCGGCAAACTTGTTGTCGCCAACTGGAATAACTGTTCCGAAATACTCTTTGAAGAGCTCTTCATGCTCACGTAAGCCAGTGTCGGTATCTAGAAAAATAACGCCTTGCTGTTCAAGATCTTCTCGAATTGAGTGATAAACAACTTCAGATTCATATTGTGCTGCAACGCCAGCGACAAGCCGCTGTCTTTCAGCTTCTGGAATACCCAACTTGTCATAAGTATTCTTAATATCTTCCGGTAACTCTTCCCATGACTTTGCCTGCTTCTCGGTGGAACGAACAAAGTATTTGATATTGTCGAAATCGATTGTAGTTAAATCAGAACCCCAATTTGGCAAAGGCTTTTTATCGAAAAGATTCAATCCCTTAAGGCGGAGATCAAGCATCCACTGTGGTTCATTCTTCTTAGACGAAATATCCTTTACAACATCCTCATTTAGGCCACGCTTGCTCTGGGCGCCAGCTAAATCTTTATCGGCCCAGCCGTATTGATACTTGCCAATACCTTCTAATTCGGGATGCGTTGTTTGGCTCATCGTCGTTACCCTTTTCTTCTTGCGATTGATTTTTTCTTAGATTTAAATCCCTGCAATTTAGAATTTGCGAAATTCTTATTCGGAATAAAAGTTGTACAAACACCATCTCCATGTGCGATTGTTGCCAATCTTTGGACATGTGTTCCAAGAATCTCGGAGAAAGCTTTCGTTTCTTCCTCGCAAAGTTGTGGATATACCGCTGCAACGTGCGCAATCGGGCAATGGTGTTGACAGAGTTCAATTCCTACGCCGCGCTTATGTGTGCTCGCTGCATATCCTTCATTAGTTAAGAACTTAGAAAGCGCAGTAGCCTTGTCTTCAAAGTTAAGCTGGCTGCCCTTTTTCGAATTACCTTCAGCCTTCCGATACATCTCATCTGCGCGATACTTTGCAAAGCCGTTTACAAGATTGGCTCCACCTTGATCCTCTAGATATCGAAGCGCTGCAACTGCCAAGTCATCGTAGGAATGTTCAAAATTCTCTCGACCTCGATCACTTAATACAAATACTTTGGATGGGCGACCACGGAGTCGAGCGCTTCTGATGTGCGGTTCACGCTCTTCCAAAATCCCATCTTCGATAAGGGAATCTAGATGTCGTCGAATACCAGCGGGGGTTAACTTCAATCGCTTAGCCAGCGCGACCGCAGTCGAGGGGCCAGATTCCAAGATGGTGCGCGCAACCAAATCTCGGGTCTTTAAATCGACTCCAGTTTGGGTGGCTGTTTTCACAACGTAATTGTTGCGTAAATCGGCCACCACTGCCACTCGAGCCTCGTAGGCTCAGCCTATGGCGATGGAATTGAAGGCTGGGTCGAGTCGATTCCTGCGATTCATATCCTCAGCAATGGTTTTCACGCAATCTGCAATTGTCGTAACTGGCGCCTCAGTACGACTAACTGGTTCAGGTCTTGGTTGTTCAACTTGGCCAGAATGTACGCCTGGTTCCTATACCCCAACTCCTGATCAGCCGGAAGCTCCACTTCACGCATGGATCGAATTTGGTAATCGACTACTTACTTTTGTTCTTTTTATTAACGCACTTCTTCTAATGCTAGCGATTATAAAAAATGGCAGCTCAAAGGAAGTCAAGTCACGATGGATATTTCTAGGGGCGATCCAAATTATTGGCATTTTGGCACAAGGCGTCCTTGGTGGCATAACTGTTCTTACTGGATTAAATCCAGCAACGGTTGCTGCACATTTCCTGCTTTCAATTCTCTTGATTGCAGCTGCTTTATCACTTAGACAACGAGTGCACGGACGAGTTCCAACTTCACATTCGCTCAAACCATTAAGTAAAGGACTAGTTCGATTACATCTGATTTTTACAATTCTCGTTATCGCCGCAGGGACAATCGTAACTGGCAGCGGACCTCATGCTGGAGATAGTGCGGCAGAGAGATTTAACCTTGATGCACGAACCATGTCCTGGATTCATGCAGATCTTGTAATCGCTCTTCTAGGCATCACCCTTGCACTCCTTATTGCAATTAACTTGGGTGAAGTATCTGAAACGAAGATTGAGCTGGGGCGATCTGTCCAACTCTTTCTCGTAGTCGCCTTAGCGCAGGGAGCCTTGGGCTACATCCAATATTTCACCGGACTTCCGGAGTTGATCGTCGGATTCCATATATTTGGGGCGATTATCGTGTGGCTATCAGCCTGGAATATTGTAATTAAAGGTAATGTCCTTTCCCGATCATGACGAAAAACGCAGTTTCGAATCTTCCTGATTGGACCGACCTAGACGATCGAGCTGTAGCAATTGCGAGAGCACTTGCCATGGATTCGGTGCAACGAGTCGGTAATGGCCATCCCGGCACCGCAATGTCGTTGGCACCAGTTGCCTACACACTCTTCCAGAGAATTCTGAAACATGATCCAACTGATCCGGAGTGGATTGGTAGAGATCGTTTCATACTCTCTTGTGGGCACTCCTCATTAACTCTATATATTCAACTTCTGTTTAGCGGTTATGGATTAAGTATTGATGACTTGAAATCATTTAGAACTTGGGGATCGCTAACTCCTGGCCACCCAGAATATGGACATACAAAGGGTGTTGAGACTACGACGGGACCGCTCGGCCAAGGTATTGCAAATGCTGTTGGCATGGCGATGGCGGCTCGATATAAACATGGGCTTTTTGATCCAGCGAGTGATTTCCAAGATAGTCCTTTTGGGCACAACATCTGGGTAATTTGTAGCGATGGCGATATACAGGAAGGAGTAAGTGCAGAAGCATCATCCCTTGCCGGAACCCAGGCTCTTGGAAATCTGAAGGTTATCTATGATGACAACCGGATATCGATTGATGGTGATACCCACAATGCTTTTACCGAAGATGTAAGTGCAAGATATAAATCTTATGGTTGGAAGGTTATTGAGGTTTCAGCTAAAACAGATGGTGATGTTGACAGAATCGCGCTCGAGAGAGCAATGACTGAAGCGGTTGCGATTAATGACCGGCCAACTTTAATTCGCTTACAAAGCATCATTGCCTGGCCGGCACCTAAAGCTCGCAATACCGCTAAATCTCATGGATCTGCTCTTGGCAAAGAGGAAGTTGCTGCTACAAAGATTGAATTAGGTTTACCTGCAGAAGATTTCTACTTTCCATCAGAAATCGAGTCTCACGTCCGTAAAGTGATAGAGCGAAACCGAGAGATTCGCACTCAATGGAATACAAAATTTGAAAATTGGCGCTCTGCAGATCCAAAGGCCGCAAAACTTCTTGATCGGATCCAAATAAATGGCCTTCCTGATAACTGGAGAGAATTACTACCTATTTTTGAAAGCGGTAAAGAGGTAGCAACTAGAAAAGCGTCGGGCGAAGTAATAAATAAATTAGCAGCGGTATTCCCTGAGATGCTTGGTGGCTCTGCAGATTTAGCAGAGAGCAATAACACAACAATTGAAGGCGGAGGTGCATTTCTACCTAGCTCATCAAAGATGGATGGAGCTAATCCATTTGGTAGAAATATATTCTTTGGAATTCGCGAGCACGCAATGGGAGCAATAATTAATGGCATGGCCCTCCATGGTGGCCTTCGCCCCTTTGCCGGCACTTTCTTGGTTTTTAGTGATTACATGAGAGGTGCAGTCAGACTCTCGGCATTGATGCAACTCCCTGTAACTTTTATCTGGACCCACGATTCAATTGGTCTTGGTGAAGATGGTCCAACTCATCAACCTATTGAGCATCTAGCCTCGTTACGAGCCATGCCTGGGTTAGATGTTATTCGCCCTGCTGATGCAAATGAAGTTGCCATAGCCTGGCAACAAATTATGTTAAATCGAAAACCTGCAGCACTTATTCTCTCCCGCCAAAATTTGCCAGTAATTGATCGATCAAAATTTAACTCCGCTGACAATGCGGCAAAAGGCGCGTACCCGCTTTTAAAGATTAATAATCCCGATGTAATACTCATCGCTACTGGATCAGAGGTGGCACTTGCGATTGCCGCAGCAGAGCAATTGAATGTTGCTGGAATTAAATGCGAAGTAGTTAGTGCAATTTCGCTGGAATGGTTTGAAAGAGAAAGTCAGAGTTATCGCGATTCAGTTCTTCCGGCAACGGTAAAAGCCCGTGTGAGTATAGAAGCAGGCGTCCGCCAAGGATGGCGTGAATATGTCGGAGATAATGGCGAAATCCTCTCTTTGGATCATTTCGGTGCTTCAGCTTCACATACAAAACTCTTCTCAGAATTTGGATTTACAGTAGAAAACGTAATTGCTGCCGCAAAAAGATCAATCGAGAAGTCTCGAAATATCTAGGACGCCTTAAATGTCACTCGAGAAGGTTTCAGAAGCTGGAGTCTCAATCTGGCTAGATGACCTTTCTAGAGAACGTCTCCATAAAGGCGGTAAAGCCACTTACCTTCCTGATCTAGTTTCGATGAGCCATGTCGTGGGAGTAACCACGAATCCTGCAATTTTCTCCTCGGCAATCTCCAATTCATCACTCTATCGAGATGACATAAAGGAACTCTCCCAAAAGGGATTAAGTGCTGAGGAAATAATTACTGAGTTAACCACATCTGATGTTCGAAGAGCATGTGAAATCTTTATGCCGATTTACGAATCAACCAACGGCGTTGATGGTCGAGTTAGCATTGAAGTTGATCCGAGATTGGCACGATCCACCGAAGAAACTATTTCGCAGGCAAAATATCTATGGAATAAAGTTGCCATGCCAAATACCTTAATCAAAGTGCCAGCAACGGTGGAGGGCCTGGATGCCATCCGATCACTAACTGCCTCTGGAATAAGTATTAACGTAACAATTATTTTTTCGGTAAAGCGTTATCAAGAAGTACTCGAAGCTTTCCTTCTCGGATTGGAAGAACGAGTCGCCTCCGGATTAGATATATCTGGGATTCACTCTGTTGCATCTTTCTTTGTAAGTAGAGTCGATACTGAAATTGATGGCAGGCTCACATCTACAGGAAATGAACGTTTACGTGGAATCGCTGCCCTAGCAAACGCCAGACTCGCCTACCAGCATTTCGCGAACGTTAGAGATAGCGCTCGGTGGCAGAAACTCTCCGAAAGAAGTGGAAATCTCCAAAGGCCATTATGGGCTTCAACTGGCGTAAAAGATCCCGCTTATGACCCAACGATGTACGTTTTAGATTTAGTTGCAGAAGAGACTGTTAATACGATGCCAGAGAATACTTTGGACGCGGTCCGTGCAAGTGAGAAATTTAGAGGTAACACTATCCACGGCACATATAACTCAGCCAAGGATCATCTCGACCTCCTCAAGAAAATATCAATCGACATCGAAGAAGTTGCAGTTAAATTAGAAAATGAAGGAATTGAAAAATTTATAAAACCTTGGAACGAGTTGATTTCAGCTGTTGAGCGAGCCTCGCTTGCTTAAAGTTTCGGGCTTCAATGCAAGTGCGCAAAATGTGGCAGCGCTAAATGAAATAACTGCTCGGTTAGCAGCCAAAGATCCAACACTTTGGGGCGAATCAGCTGCAAAGGAAGCTGCCATTAGATTGGATTGGGTTGATTTGCCAGAGAGTTCTAGAGCACTTCTTCCCAAACTTGATTCACTATCGGCTTGGTCGCGCGGACTTGGCCATAAACATTTCATTTTATGCGGAATGGGTGGCTCATCACTTGCACCTGAAGTCATTGCTGCGCATCATCAGAAGGAATTGATCGTCCTAGATTCGACTAATCCTGATCAAGTTGCTGCCGCGCTCGCTGTAGATTTGACGAAGGCTTGCATAATCATCGCTTCCAAATCTGGTAGCACAATCGAAACATCATCACAGCGTGCGTTATTTGTTGAAGAATTAATCAAACTTGATTTACCGCTATCGGATCATCTAGTAGTCGTTACAGATCCAGGAAGTTTATTGGAATCTTTTGCCAACGAAGTTGGAGCTCAATTAGTACTGGCAAACCCCAAGGTTGGCGGAAGATTTAGTGCTCTTAGCGTCTTTGGATTAGTGCCGGCCGCGCTAATCGGTGTCGATGTTTCAATTCTTTTAGATGATGCCTTGATGGCGGCTGAAAGTTTTACGGAAAAGGATTCATCTGTCGTCCAGGTGGCTGCTGCACTAGCTCAACCAGAGTCGCAATATCCAGAGTTCTTCGATAAGAATTCAAATGTTCCCGGAATTGCCGATTGGATTGAACAGTTGATTGCAGAATCGACCGGCAAAGACGGAGTTGGAGTCCTGCCAATAGTTTTGCATGAAAGCAAAGATGTTAGCGTGCAGACTATTCAATTCCGTGAAAGTGATGGGAGATTTGTTTCCGGTCCCTTAGGGGCTCAATTTATTTTTTGGGAATGGGCTACAGCTCTTCTTTGCTATCTACTTGAAGTTGATCCCTTCAATCAGCCCAATGTGACGGAGGCTAAGGATCTGACAAATAAATGCTTATCTGGTGACTTAGATGTGCAGAATCCGATATACGAAGATGAACTGATGAAAATTTATGCTCCAAGGAAAATGGATAATTTAGGCAATTATTTGGAATTGTTAAACACGGGTTCTTACATCGCTGTGATGGCTTACCTTAATCGGGCGACGGAGTGCGAAGTAATTGAACTTCAAACGCTCTTGGCAAGGCGATTCAAAAAACCAGTCACCTTCGGCTGGGGACCGCGTTTCCTACACTCCACGGGTCAATTTTATAAAGGCGGACCGCTGGTTGGCGCTTTTCTACAACTAACCTCTGAATTTGAAAATGAACTCTTAATTCCCGGTGCAAGTTATGACTTTGCAGAGTTGATTAATGCACAAGCGAGCGGAGACTACGCGGCATTAACGGATCGAAATCTTCCTGTAATACGAATACATCTAAAGAATAAATCAAAAGCGATTACAAAATTAAAGCAAGCTATTTCTTAAATTACTCTTCGTCTTCTGCCTGTAACTTCTTAAGAGCTGCATCAAGAATCTTCTTTGCTTCTGCCTCTGTCCTTCGTTCCTTTACATAAGCTAGATGAGTTTTATAAGGCTCATTCTTCAAAGGCGATGGCGGATTATTTTTATCTCTGCCAGCTGGAAAACCACATCTTGGGCAATCCCATTCTGCTGGAATCTCAACAGAGCCATCATCGGCAAATGACGGTTTTGTTTCGTGACCGTTTAAGCACCAATAGGAAATTCGAAAACGTGCAATGGCTTCGCCGCGCTCGGCTTCACCCATTGGACCTGCACCAACGCGCGAACCTCGGATTGCGCTACCACCAGCCATCTTTCCTCCTAAGAATCTATTTAAGTACTAAGCCAAGTGCTATAACTGATGAGAACCAGAGTCCACCTACGACAATCGTGATTCGATCTAAATTCTTTTCAACAACTGAGGAACCACCATAAGTTGAGGATAGACCGCCACCGAATAGGTCAGAGAGTCCGCTTCCCTTTCCTTTATGCAAAAGCACCAAAAGAATCATCAACACGCTGGTGATAACTAAAGCTATCGATAAAGCTAAAGCCAATTCTCGCTCCTTCTTCGGTTATTGAGGGGGTAAGCCTACCGCTAAATGAATCTCTAAATGACTCTATGGAACTTGCAGATACGAGCAAATTCTTCCGGTTCAAGGCTGGCGCCGCCGACAAGCGCGCCATCGATATCAGGTTGTCTCATAATGTCAACGATATTTGCGGATTTAACAGAGCCAC
>JACCDW011407522.1_pt1 | contig 10055 bp, 9 predicted proteins | sample 7449781 | NCBI WGS metagenome assembly JACCDW01 (sample SAMN15323449, study PRJNA562643) | freshwater metagenome | isolation source: river surface water | place: USA:Blue River Watershed | collected 2017-08-18 | reverse complement strand
GGCTTTTATTCTGGCTACATCGTGGCCGACCAAATCACGGTCGAATCGCGCCGTGCCGGCCTCCAACCCCACGAAGGCGTGCGCTGGGTCAGCGGCGGGACCGGCGAGTTCACGGTGGAAGACATCGACATCCCCGCCCGTGGCACCCGGGTCATCTTGCACCTGCGCGAAGACGCCGAAGAATACCTGAGCACCTGGAAAATCAAGTCCATCATCTCCAAATACTCGGACCACATCTCCCTGCCCATTTTGATGCGCAAAGAAGAGTGGAAGGAAGGCGAAAAAGACCAACCCGGCGAGATGGTCCTGACCGACGAATGGGAAACCGTGAACAAGGCCAACGCCCTGTGGTCCCGCGCCAAAAAGGACATCACGCAGGAGCAGTACGACGATTTTTACAAGGCCATCAGCCACGACTTCGAAGCCCCGCTGGCGCACAGCCACAACCGGGTCGAGGGCAGCACCGAGTACACGCAACTGTTGTACCTGCCCGCCAAGGCCCCGTTCGATTTGTGGAACCGCGAAAAACGCGCCGGCATTAAGCTGTATGTCAAGCGCGTCTTCATCATGGACGACGCCGAAGCCCTGATGCCGGTTTACCTGCGCTTTGTCAAAGGCGTGGTCGACTCGGCCGACTTGCCCCTGAACGTCAGCCGCGAGTTGTTGCAAGAGAGCCGCGACGTCAAAGCCATTCGCGAGGGCAATACCCGTCGCGTGCTGGCCATGCTGGAAGACTTGGCCAAACGCGATCAGCCAGCCCCTGACGCCAGTGACGAGGACAAAAAAGACGCCGGCAAGTACACCCGCTTCTACGCCGAGTTCGGCGCCGTGCTCAAAGAAGGCCTGGGTGAAGACTTTGCCAACCGCGACAAACTCGCCAAATTGCTGCGCTTTGCCAGCACCACCACCGACACCGTCAGCGTGTCGCTGGCCGACTACAAAGCGCGCATGAAAGAAGGCCAGGAAGCCATCTACTACATCACCGCCGACACCCTGGCCGCCGCCAAAAACAGCCCGCAGCTCGAAGTCTTCAAGAAAAAAGGCATCGAGGTGTTGCTGATGACCGATCGCGTCGACGAATGGGCCTTGGGCTTCCTCAACGAGTTTGACGGCACCCCCATGCAAAGCGTCGCCAAAGGCGCGGTCGATCTGGGCAAGTTGCAAGACGAAGCCGAGAAGAAGGCGACAGAGGAAGCGGCAGAGTCGTTCAAGCCGGTGTTGGCCAAACTGAAAGAAGCCCTCAAAGACAAAGCCGAAGACGTGCGTGTCACTTCGAGGTTGGTCGACTCTCCTGCCTGTCTGGTGGTGCAAGACCAGGGCATGAGCCTGCAACTGGCCCGCATGCTGAAACAAGCCGGCCAAGCCGTGCCCGAAAGCAAGCCGGTGCTGGAAGTGAACCCCGAGCACGCCCTGGTGAAAAAACTGGCTGGCGACGCCAACCCGCATTTCCATGACCTGGCGCACATCGTGTTTGACCAGGCCCTGCTGGCCGAGGGTGGCATGCCCGACGACCCGGCGGCCTATGTCAAGCGCGTGAATGCACTGTTGGTCTAACCTCAGGCCGACAGACGGGCGCAAATCCGCATCCGACGCAACTGGACTAAGACCCACGCTGGCGTGGCGCTTTTGGCGCCAGCGCCAGTGACAGCAACAGCAACACCCCCAAAATCCACAAGGGCCACAAGCCCCAGGCCGACACCCACCGCGCATACAGCGTGGGCGGGCCCTCGCGACCCGTGACCTGCGTGCGCAACACCTCGCGCGTCCAGTTCGGCAAGCGGCTTTGCACCTCAGCGCGATGGTCGATGACCGCACTCACGCCGGTGTTGGTCACGCGCACCATCGGGCGCTGCAACTCCAGCGTGCGCAAGCGAGAAATGTTCAGGTGCTGGGCCTGTGCCACCGTATCGCCAAACCAGGCGATGTTGCTGAAGTTGACCAGCACATTCGGACCCCCTGATGCAGAGAAAGAACGCGCCAACTCTTCGCCAAACAAATCCTCGTAGCAAATGTTGGGGGCCCAGCGCAACCCGCCCCACAGCCAGGGGGCCTGCGGCGACACCCCGCGCCCGAACTCGCCCATCGGAATGTTCATCGCACGGACAAACCAGCCAAACCCCCAAGGAATGAACTCACCAAACGGCACCAAGTGGTGCTTGTCATAGCGGTGCTCGTGCCGCTCGGCGCCCGAGGCGTCCCTCCCAGCCCAGGCCAGCACGCTGTTGGCCAAACGGTCACGCTCTTGCCAGGGCACCCCCAACATCAAAGCCTGATCAGCGCCCTTGGGTGCCAAAGCCCGCCACAACGACTCGGGCCAAGACCCGGTGGGAAACGTGATGGCCGTCTCCGGCGCCAGCACCAGACCCGCCGGTGCGCGCTGAATCTGCGCCACATACCAGGCGATGGCGCTCTCTCGTTGCGCCCCGTATTTTTCGTCTTGCGGCACGTTGCCCTGCAACACCGTCAGCGGCACCGTGGCCACAGCATGCGTGGGGTCGGGCGCGCGCCAAGGCTGTCCCAGCGCCAACAACATCGCCAACGCCATCACCCCCCCACCGGCGCGCATGAGCACCCTACGCCCTGTCCAGGCCAGGGCCAACACCGCCCCCAACAACGCCCCCAACAACGCCGCCGCCAAACCCATCCCATACACGCCCACATAAGGGGCCAGCGCGGCCAACGCCGAGTCGACATGGGCATACCCCCCCGCCACCCACGGAAAGCCGGTGAACCATTGGGCGCGCGCCAACTCGGCCAGCAACCAGGCGCCGCCAAACCCCATCACCTGTTGCCACTGCGCTGCATGGCGGGAAGACAAAGCCTTGGCCAGCCCCAAAAACAAAGCCAGGTAAAGCCCCAGCGCCGCCGCCAGAACCAGCACCGCCAAAGCCGCCAGGGCGGGCGCCAAACCGCCGTACTGATGCATCGAGATGTAAAGCCACCAGGTCCCAGCCACCCCCTGCGCAGTGGCAAAGGCCCACCCCAGGCAAGCCGCTGCACGCCAATGGCTGGTGCGCAACCACAATCCGGCCAAGACAGCCAACGACAAGACCTGCAAGACGCCCAGCGCCTGACCGGTGCCGGGCCAAGCCTGCGCCAGGGCATGGGCCACGCCGGCCAGCAAGCCCAACACCAGGGCGTGCGACCCTCTCAGCCCAGACGCCGGACCTTGAACCATTTCACCGCACCTGCGCGCGTGAGCATGACCTCAAACCGCAAGCCGCTCAATTCCAGAAACTCGCCGCGCATCGGCACATGCCCCATCTCATGCGCGATCAACCCCCCGATGGTGTCAAACGTGTCCTCACCATCGCTGGAAACCAACTCGACCTCGAACGCCTGGTTCACCCGCTCGATGCTGGCGTCACCCGCCACCCGAAAACTGCGGTCGGCCAGGGTGTAGATGTCACCGCTCTCGGTCTGGGTATCGAACTCGTCCTCGATCTCACCCACGATCTCTTCCAGCACATCCTCGATGGTCACCAAGCCGGCAATCCGCCCGAACTCATCGACCACCATGGCCAGATGATTGCGGTTGTTGCGAAAATCGCGCAACAAATCGGTCAGCCGCTTGCTCTCGGGCACAAACACCGCCGGCCGCAAGAGTGCCTTCAGATGAAGCTCGGGCGCACGGCGCAACTTCAGCAAATCCTTCGAGAGCAAAACGCCGATGATGTTTTCACGGTCACCCTCGTACACGGGATAGCGCGAATGGGCGATGTCAATCACTTGGTGAATCAACTCATCATGTGGCGCATCGATATCAATCAAGTCCATGCGCGGGGCGGCGATCATGACATCGCCGGCGGTCAGGTCGGCCACACGCAGCACCCCCTCAATCATGCCCCGGCTGTCGGGGCTGATCAGGTCGCGCTCTTGGGCCTGGGCCAGCATCCGCAACAACTCCTCGGGGGAATCAGGCCCGGGATGTAAAAACTCGGTGACTTTTTGGATCAGGCTGCGCCGGGGAGCGGCGTCAGCCTTGGGAGGGTGTGGATCGGACACTGCACAGGGCGCCAATGCGCCAGAGTTGCGACACCCATAGGATAGCCGAATCAGGCGCCGGATTTGTGACGCCCCTCGCGAACCCCTTGTCGCACCTCCTGAACATCGGCAATCGCATCGACAAAATGCTTGACCTGCTCTTTGACCGACAGGTTGATGCGGCCATATTGGTCAATCACCCAGTCCTCCAGATCGCTCTCCAAGTTAGGCGGGGGCAAACGCAAATAGGCTTCGGTTTCGCTGCCATCTCGCTCCAGCGAGGCGCCATGGTGCCTCGCGATGGCCAGCATCGGTGCGTTTTCGCTCAAGGCGTGAATGTAAAAAAGACTCACCTTTTCGTGGCGGGCGTGCACCATCGCGCGCTCGAACAACCGGTTGCCCAAACCTTTGCCGCGCGATTTGGCGCGAACCGAAACGCCGAACTCGGCACGCGCCTCGCCCTGCTCGGGCCGCTCGATGCTGAGGTGCGCCAGCGCCTCGATGCGCAAAGCCACATTGAAAATGCCGTAAATGTGATCGCGGTCGAACTTCATGCCCTGCACATAGCGCTCGATCTGCTCGTCGGTCGCCGGATAGCCAAAGCGCAACACCCGATCCTCGGCGCTCAGTTCACACAAATGCGCCCGGATTTTGTCAATGTGCCGCTCGTCCAGGCTGACGATCGGCACCAACACCTCGTGCTGCGTGGCTTGCACAGCCAGCGCACGCGTGGGATGACGCCACCAATGGCCCAGGCCTTGGAGGGCAGTGCGTACAAGGTTGCGAAGCAAAGCCATTGCGGGTTTCCAGTCATTCCGTTTGAAGTCATATTAAGGGTAAACCCGAAATTTAAGTAGAGTTTGTGCTCTAAAGGTGCCCTCACCCCCGACCCCTTACAGGAGCGAGGGGACTGCTCCTGCATCAGCGACAATGCCTTCATGCTCGGCTTGCCCTCCCACATGACCTTTTTGCAACGCGGCTGGCTGTCGGCCAACCACCTGTTGTTGTTGGGCCGCGACGAAACGGTGTTGATCGACAGCGGCTATGTCTCGCACGTCGACCAAACCCTGGGGCTGGTCGGTCACGCGCTGCAAGGGCGCACACTCAACCGCCTGTTCAACACCCACTTGCACAGCGACCACTGCGGCGGCAACGCGGCCTTGCAAGATCGCTACCCTCAACTGCACACCACCATCGCCCCCGGCCTGTCGGCCGCCGTGCAAGCCTGGGATGAATCGGAGCTGACCTATTTGCCCACCGGCCAAGACTGCCCGCGCTTTCGCTTTGACGACCTGATGCACCCGGGCCGGGACATCACACTGGCCGATTCAACCTGGCAAGTCCACGCCGCCCCGGGCCACGACCCCCACTCGGTCATTTTGTTCCAGCCCGACCACGGCGTGCTGGTGTCAGCCGACGCCTTGTGGGAAAACGGCTTTGGCGTCGTCTTTCCAGAAATCGAGGGTGAAGACGGCTTCAGCGGCATCGCCCAAACGCTGGACCTGATCGAACACCTGCAGCCCCGCATCGTCGTCCCGGGTCACGGCGCCGTTTTCACTGATGTCGCTGCCGCCCTGGCGCGCGCGCGCAAGCGGCTGGACGGCTTTCGAAGCCAGCCCACCAGGCACGCCAACCATGCCGCCAAGGTGTTGCTCAAATTCAAACTGCTCGACTGGCAGCACATCTCCGACACCGAACTGTGGGCCTGGTGCCAGGGTTGCACCTTCGTCCACGAATTGCACACCCGCTATTTCCCCGCCCTCGATGAGCACGACTGGGTCATGCAGTGCATGGCCGAGCTGGTGCAAGCCGGCGCGGCGCAACGCGACGGCGTCTATTGGGTCAACGCCTGACGTTCAAACATCATCGCGGATGCCGTTGCGCAAGGTCCCGATGGCATCGACCACGATCTCGCACACATCGCCCGGCTTCATGAAAATTTGCGGGTTGCGCTTGTTGCCCACCCCACCCGGCGTCCCCGTGACAATCACGTCTCCCGGCGACAACGGAATGAAAGTCGACAAATAAGCGATCTGGCGCGGGATGCTGTGGATCATCTTGTCGGTGGTGGTGTCTTGCAAAACCTGCCCATTGAGCACCGTTTGCAAGCGCATGACCTGCCCGGGGGCGATCTCGTCGCTGGTGACCAGCCACGGCCCAAACCCCCCGGTCCGGTAAAAATTCTTGCCCGGCGTCCACTGCGAAGTGGCCACTTGCCAGTCGCGCACCGACCCATCGTTGTAGCAGCTGTAACCCGCAATGTGATCCCAGGCGTCGGCCTCGGCGATGCGGCGCCCGCCCTTGCCGATCACCACCGCAATTTCGGCCTCGTAATCCAGCCGGTGCGACTCGCGCGGCCGCACGATGTCTTGGCCGTGCCCCACCTGCGACTCGGGCAAGCGCAAAAAAATCGCCGGCGACTCGGTGATCTCGCGCCCGGTTTCGCGCACATGCTCGCCGTAATTCAAACCGATGCAAAAAATCTGCCCCGGATTGGGAATGACCGGCAGCACATGCAGCTGTGAAAACTTCAACGTGGGTCGGTGTTGCTCAGCGGCCCGCGCAGCAGCCCCCAGCAGGTTTTTCGCGATCAAGGTTTTCAGGTCAGGCGCTTGCGCCCCCAGAATCGGCTCCAGATCGAGCACATCGTCCCCGCTGACGATGCCATACGTGGGCTGACCCTGGTTCAAAAAGCTGGTGAGTTTCATGGATTGCTTTCAGTGGGTGGAAAAAAAATCAACTTTGCAAACGCGCCGAAATCTCTTGCCCGGCACGTTGCATCAACGGTATGAGCTTGGTCAAATCGATCATCGCCATGCGTTGCACCGTGGTCACCAAGGACAACGCAGCGGCCACGCTGCCGTCGGGGTGGTGCAAAGGAACCGCCATCGCCGCCAGGTTGGGCTCGAGCTCGCCCTGGGACACATAAACCCCCTGCTTGCGGATCTGGCTGAAGTGGCGGCGAAACGCCGCCCAATCGGTGGGCAGACCCGACTCGGCAATTTCCACGGGGTGAGCGTCAAATATCTTGTGCAACTGCGCCGTCGGCAACCCGGCCAAAATCACCTTCGGCGCCGCACCGCGAAACAACGGGCGGGGCCTGCCACGGCCATAGCTGAGCACCGCCGGCAGGGCCGCATATTCCCGATGGGTGTCCAGCAACCGGTCCCCATGCAGACTCGACACCACGCCATCAAAGCCCGTTTGCAGCACCAATTCCTTGAGGATCCCCAAACCGCACTGCAGCACCGGATCGGCCTGCCGGATCAAATGATCCAGCACCACCACCCGTGGCCCCAAGGTGTAGCGCGCGTCAGTGCCCCGGCGCAGCAGGCCGGCATCACCCAAGGTCTTGAGGTAACGGTACGCGGTCGGCACCGACACCTCCAGCGCCTCGCTGATCTCCTCGGCGCTCCAAAACAACCGTTGCTCGGTGAACAAATCGAGCACCCCGAGCATCCGCGCCAGACTGGTATCGCCTTTGTCGCTCATGCGGGCTTCAGCCTCCAGCAGCCAGCGCTTGGGCCATGGGCCAAGACGCCGTCAGCGCATCGAGTTCAGCCGCATCGCGCGCGACTCCCATGATGTAGCGGTCCGGGCGCAATATCACCGCCCGCACGCCGTGCGTGCGCAACCAATCCTGCACCTCGGGATCGGCATCGGCCCGCACCACCACCCCTTGCGCCAGCCATTGTTCACGCGTGTGCCCCGTCACGGCGTGCAGCACCTCGGCATCGCCCAACACCGCAAAATTCAAGCCCAGCAGCGTGTCGAGCAAGCGGCCATCGGCGAGCAGGGGTTGCGGAAAAATCTGCCCCACCTGTTCATGCTGGCCCCGTCCCAGGCCGGGCCCCAAACGGGGTGCGGGGAACTGAAAAATTTCAGGCTTTCCGGCCTTGAACTTCGCATCGCGCTCGCGCGCCGCTTGCGGATCGGTGGTCTGAATGATGTCGCCCAATCGCACCGCCAACTCGATGAACGCCCGCACATGCGGCGCCCGCTCATGGCCATAGGTATCCAGCATAGCCTCTCTGGACCTGCCGCGCAGCACCGCATTCAGTTTCCAGGCCAGGTTGGCGGCATCGCGCACGCCGGCACACATCCCTTGCCCCAAAAACGGCGGTGTCTGGTGCGCCGAGTCACCGGCCAGCAACAAGTGCCCCTTGCGCCAGGTTTCGGCCAAGACCGAATGAAAGGTGTAGATGACGGCACGCTCAATGTCGGCCTGATCGGGGGTGACCCACCGGCTGACCAGGCGCCACAGCGTTTCGGGCTGCACCAACTCCTCGGGATCGTCGCCGGGCATCAGCATGATTTCCCAGCGCCGCCGATTCCCCGTCACATTGCAATATGTCATCGGTCGAGCCGGGTCACAGTGCTGCACCGTGTGATCGGGCAAATGGGGCACTTCGGATTTGAGGCGCACATCGAACACCAACCACGGCTGATGCAAACCCAAATCGATCATCGGGGTCCCGATCGCTTTGCGGGTCAACGAACGCGCCCCGTCACACCCCACCACATAACGCGCCTGCACCGCATGGTTGCGGCCACGCGCCAAATCCAGCACCTCCAGCGTGACCACCTCGGGCCCGTCGTCCAGCGATATCACCTCCTGACGGGTGCGCACCTGGACATGTGGATAGCGTTGCAAACCCAAGCGCAGCACCGCCTCCAACTCGGGTTGATGAAAATAATGATTGCTGGCGCAACCGTGCGGACCGCGTCGATCCGAACCGGCCCGAATCAACAAGGTTTCACCCTGGGCATTGTTGAAATACATGCCCTTGTGACCCGGACGCGAAATCGCCTCGACCTCTGACCGCAGGCCTGCGGTTTCAAACACCCGCATCACCTCGCCATCAAAATGAACGGCACGTGGCAGCGGGTAGATCTCGGCCTCGCGTTCAATCACCAGCACGCTCAACCCATGCTGTCCCAGCAGATTGGCCAACATGGCTCCGGTAGGGCCAAAGCCGATGATCGCCACATCAAAAGGATCTGCGCTCAATCCCGGTATCCCATGCGTTGCTCCGTCTCTGCCACCCATTGCGCACGGCTTTTGAAACGGGGACGACTGCGTGCCAACTGCTCGGCCGCCGCCATCACCGCCTCATCGCTTTGATTCAAATCGATCACCTCACGCAGCGGTTGCTCGCAATACCAGGGCGTATCCATGAACACCTCCAGGCGGTTGCCCTCAGGGTCCCGGAAATAAATCGACACTGCATTGCCATGTGTGGCGCTCACCAGGTCACTGACATCGGGATCGGCTTGCACACGCCGGTGCACCTCACGCAAAGTCGCCAGATCCGGCACCCGAAGCGAAATCTGGTTGATCACACTGAATGCCAGGTCGGTCGGCCTGCCGGTGGCCAGCACCAGTTGATGATGCTCGGTCGGATCGCGGCTCAAAAACACCAAATCCACTGCACCCAGCAAACCCCGGTCGGTTTCAAAAAAACACAGCACCTCGCGATAAAAACGCGCCATGCGTTCGAGGTCCCGCACATAGAACCCCATGTGGCTGAACATCAGGGCATTGCGTCGAGCCAGAGGATGGGACATGGTGTGATCCTGTTGTGAAATGATCCGTGGGCTAAGCCACAAATTATAGACAGCGAATACACCGAATTATCTTGATATGAGAAAACAGATGCTTTTTAAATCTTGAAGCACCAAAAGAAAAGGCCCGTCTGTTAAGACGGGCCTTTCCGGGCTGTAAGAGCCTGACGATGTCCTACTTTCACACGGGAATCCGCACTATCATCGGCGCAGAGGCGTTTCACTGTCCTGTTCGGGATGGGAAGGAGTGGTACCACCTCGCTATGGTCATCAGGCATAACTTGTCGACATCCAGACCATGTCTGGACATCCAATTCATAGAGCAAATCAGCTTTCTGGTTTTTTGAATGCGTCACTTGGCATAACAACCTTGGGCTAGCCAAAGTTATAGGGTCAAGCCGCACGAGCAATTAGTACTGGTTAGCTTAACGCATTACTGCGCTTCCACACCCAGCCTATCAACGTCCTGGTCTTGAACGACTCTTTAGGGGGCTCGGGGCCCCGGC
>JACCDW010193979.1_pt1 | contig 10057 bp, 2 predicted proteins | sample 7449781 | NCBI WGS metagenome assembly JACCDW01 (sample SAMN15323449, study PRJNA562643) | freshwater metagenome | isolation source: river surface water | place: USA:Blue River Watershed | collected 2017-08-18 | reverse complement strand
TGAATATAAGTATAGAAAAACTCTGTTCTTTTATAAAAACTCGCACTGCTAAAATTTGCTAGTTGATAAAACAATTCTGTACGAGTAGAGTCAGTTCCAAAATAAGTATATGTCGACACCTCTCTAATGCTTATGTTCTTTACATAATCTTTTGTTTCTTTATTGGTAATATTTACCATGTTCAATCTAGGAATCGGATTTGCAATTTGAACGGTTTGTGCAACCTCGCTTAATAAAACATCTTGTTCGAGATTATTGTCATTGCTAGTGTAATATTTTATAGTGCCAGGTGCCAATAGTGAAGCACTGATAATAAACTGTTTCGAATGGTTAGCGATGATGTTGTTTTCCAATCTTATCTCATTGGTAAAACCTAAAAACCCTTTACCATATCTGTTCCAAGCAGGTATCTGAAAATCAAACTCTAATTTATCAATTACAGTACTTTTATCGTCTACTAGTACCTTAGTCAGAAAATATTTTGAAGGAGATGTTTTTCTTAGTGGATCGTTTGGATTATTAACAAAATTTAAATACGTTTCTTTCTGAAAACTCGAATAAATAAAGTTAATTCGTTTACGTTCACTATCTACTATTGATTTCACCAATTCAGAACGAAGTCTGTTGGGATGCATATACACAAATTTGAACTTTTGTATGCTTTTTATAAATACTAATAAATCAGATTGTTTATCTCCATTAAAATCGCCTGCTGCAGAGAAGTTCAATTCTAAATCTGAACCTGTAGATACTTGTTGGCTAATAATTAAAGGAATAGATTTTTGTCCTAGGCTTGAAGCGAAAATATCTTTCAAGCTTCCAACATAAAAATGAGCTGAAGTTGGGTTATTATTTAATACCCCCAAATCTTTGGCGCCATCCCCATTAAAATCTTGTATAAATATTCTACTATTTTCAGGAGTGTTTACATTAAAAGTTAACGATAAAGTTTGCATTGCAGCAAAAACAGGTGTAGTGATGGCGCCTAATTTAAACGTTCCATTGTTCTCATAAAGACTCCAAGTACTTCCAGTGGATAAGTTAGTTAATAAATCCGTTAAACCATCACCATTAAAATCAGCAAAAAAACTTCTATCATAAAAAGAATGGATATTAAATTGTTTTTTTAATACCAATTTGTACTTTGGAATATCTTTTTCTAAACTAAAAACAGAAACTTGATCTAGACCTGATCCTAAACTATTAATTACAACAAATTCTGATACGCCATCATTATTTAAATCTACCACATTACAAGATTTTATATTATATAAACTTTGAGTAGTAAAATTACTTGCAGTATCGCGGCTTCCATTTATGTATACTTTCCAATTGTGCCCATAGCCTCTCAAAGGGTTTACATCTTTATCAAAAACAAAAATATCATCCCCAATAATCGAATTAGAACCGAAATATTTATCTTTCATTCTGCCAGTTCCCACATAAAAATTCCTCCACTTTACCTCAAATAAATTTGACGATTCAGTTCTTATTTGTCTGCCGGTAGAAGTATGTACAGAAAAGGCTCTTGCCCCTTGCGCGACATTGGTTTTATGTTCGAGTAAAATATCAGAAATCCCATCGTTATTAAAATCTACTATTTGGTGCGAGAGTCCTTCATATGGAACAGAAGTATATGATTGATAATGTGCTCCTAAAGTGGTTGAGATATTAGCTGCACTTGTATTTTCGTTTACAGGTTTACTATAATGTATAGTAATATCTTGCGTAGCACTTGTATTAGATTGGTTGAGCAAAGGAGCCTTTGAGCTAATTACATCTGTAATTCCATCGGCATTTACATCGGTAACCATAATAAAGAAGTTTTTACTTATTCCATTTTCAAGCGATTCAGTAACTGCCGTTGGGTTTGCATCCCAATTTATACTAATGGGATGTAGCAGAGAATTTCCACCATCTGTTTCTTGTATTTTTACTAATCTTACTTGTTTGGTCGCATCTGTTAAATTAAAAGTATAATCCATCAGATAACTTTTAACTGTAGTTGTCCCAACTTTAATATTTATTTGTTTTATAAATTTTGTTTGTTTAAAAATACTACCAAGCTTATATGATGCTTTGTAAATATCCGCATAATTTACATAAGTAAAATTAACAGAGTAATTACCGCTAACAACAGCCGACTTGGTACCATTATCATTTACTGGATCCATGGTTGGATCCAACGTGCCTGTATATTTTATGGAATTAATTAACAATTCATTCGTTTGACTGTCGAAAGTGTAAAAGAATTCTATAGCATTTAAATTCCGATCATAAATTCGATTGATGTACCAAGTATAATTTTTACCTCCAATCATTAGTTTCGATTGGGCATTACTGCCGTACTCATAAATCTTGCCATCAGGTCTTTCTACTAAGAAATAAGCATTCGCAAGCGTCTGTGTAGCTTTTACTATGTATGTAATTTTTGTTTGATTATCGTTTTCTAACCTGTAAGTACTTCCAGCTTGTCCATAGATGCCACTCGCCCTGATAAGTCTTTGCCCATCTAATTGAAATCTATCTCCAATTGTACCTTCTTTTAAATTTACACCAGAAGTGGAATCATCATATACAAATTCTCTGGAGGTTCTGCTTATTTGCGATATACCAGCTAAATCCCAATTAATACCTAATAAGCCAACACCCCTATTGGAATTGTAGCTAATTGCAATGTTGGGCTTTATTTCATTAATGCCATCGGGGATAGTAAGCGGGATGATGTATTCAGCATCTCCTACGGAGTTGCAATTGTAAATACCTTTCGTAAATGCAACAGCATAAGACGGATTAATGTCGTATTGAGGTAAAACAGAAGGTTCAATAATTGGAATGGGGTCAACAATTGCAGCTTTTTTTTGACCATAAGAGTTTAAACTCAAAAATAGAGTTACGATAAAAGGCAGTTTAAAATATTTTTTCATGCAATTCACTTTGTGTCACCAAAGAAAATGCACATTCCGGTAATAAACGAGTCATATCAAGTGAATATAATATTCATTTTGAATATTTTCATATTGTATTCACTTACAGAAAAAATATAGATTACTATATCCTACCATCTATACGGAAGCAAATCAATCGTATCGGGTTAACGAGTAGGTTGTACATTTAATACCGGAATGATCAAGTGGCTCAACAATTGTTGAGCAATGGGATCCATTAAATACTCCACAAAATCTTCACGCTCCATTTCGTTTCGGCCATCACCAATAACATGCAAACATTATATTGCATTTCCATTGCCTAAAGACATTTATCGTATATTTCGAATATTTCAGTAAAATCTCGGGGAATGAAGTAATTTACTAAACAAATCAGAAAAAAATCGCATATTTACCTTACCTGATAACCTAACATCCTAATAACTTAATAACCTAATAACTTAATAACTTAATAACCTATTTGCCCAATTAACACATTACTAAATAACCAATCAATCCAACAATATGAAAAAAACTTTACTCTTATTATTCCTAACTGCATCTGGCGTCGCCAATGCACAATCTTTTAGCGACAATTTAGAGTCGTACACCGTAGGGAGCCCTATCGGTCCACAATCAACGCAATGGACCACATGGAGTGGTACCGACGGTAGTGCTGAAGATGCTAACGTTGTAAATAACGATGCACATAGCGGAACGAAATCTATTTATTTCAGTTCAACTTCCTCAACTGGAGGGCCACAAGATGTGGTTTTACCTTTTGGTGGACCTTACACTTCGGGAATCTTCGAATTTAAGTCGTGGTTCAAAGTGCCAGCATCTAAAACTGGTTATTTTAATTTTCAAGGAGAAAGCACCCCAGGTACTACATGGGCGATGGATTGTTATATGAACGCCGATGGTAGTTTACAAATCAACAATCAATCGAAAACATACATCACGGCAAGTTATCCTCAAGGAGTATGGTTCGAGTTAAAAGTAATCGCAAATTTGAGCACCAACACATGGACTGTTTACGTTGATTCTTCAGCGGTAGGCTCATTCGTAAACGGAACTAACAAAATTGCTTCCATCGATTATTATCCAGCAAATGCAAATGCTAGTTTCTGGGTCGATGATGTTTCGTATTCATTAACTCCTTATACATTACCTACACTCAATGCCTCTTTAGGGAATATCGATATTCCTAACGGCTTGGTAGGTTCTGGTCGTAAACCAAAAACTTCTGTGCGTAATTTAGGTGTAAACCCTATTACTTCATTCGATTTATTATTAACACACAAAGGAACATCTATCAGTAAATCATACACTGGTTTAAACATAGCTTCCTTAGCTCAATACAATATTGAGTTAACCGATGGAATTACATTGCCTACGAACAACGATACCATCACCATTGCCATTTCAAACATTAACGGATTAGCAAATGATGATGTACCAAGTGATAATTCAAAAACCATCATTGTATACACAATCAGTCCTGCTCCAGGTAAAATTGTTGTAGCCGAAGAAGGAACCGGCACCTGGTGCCAATGGTGCCCACGAGGTGCAGTGTTTATGGATTACATGAACTATAATTACGAAGGATATTTTGCAGCCATTGCTGTACACAATGCTGACCCAATGGTCGTAACCAATTACGATGCAGGTTTAGCAGGATTAATTTCTGGTTACCCAAGTGCTGTGGTTGATAGAGGCAGCGACATTGACCCATCGCAATTAGAAAATAGCTTCATACAACAAATTGTAAAAGTACCAGATGCTGTGTTAACGAATGGAGCAACCTGGGATCCGGTAAAACGTACCTTAAAAGTTTCGGTAACCACCAAATTAAATGCGACCCTTACAGGCGATTATAAAATTGCATGTGTATTAACGCAAGACAGTGTTCGCGGAACCGGTTCTGCTTGGAACCAAGCGAATGCTTATGCAGGTGGACTAAACGGTGCAATGGGTGGATACGAAACATTACCTAATCCTGTTCCTGCATCTCGAATGCGTTATGATCACGTAGCTCGTATCATCACTCCGAGTTTTACTGGTCACCCAAATGCTATTGTAAATGTATTAGCAGGCGATAGCATTACCTACACATTTACCTATACCTTACCTACTACTTGGCTCGACAGAAAAATGAACATCATTGGTATTTTATTTAAACCTGATGGTACTGTTGAGAATGCTAGTTTGAGTAACATCACTACTGCCGTTAACAATGGATACCAAACAGGAACAGAGTTAGGTGGAAATTTTGTTGGTGTAGAAAAAATGGTGGCTCCCGACGAAATTCATTTAGCACCAAACCCTGGTACCGATGTTTCGAACATTGTTATCGACCTAAACAACGAAGCAGTAGTTACAGTAGAAATTTACAATACCAACGGACAGTTAGTAGCATCTAAAAACTACGGAAGTTTAAACGGTGCATTACACTTACCTATTAACTTAAGCGAATTTAACAGCGGCTTATACTTGGTAAAAGTTATGGTCGATGAGTATCCTACTACCTTGAAATTGTTGAAGAAGTAGAAAAGAGACATCGGACCGCTTCGCTGTGGGACGTGGGACTAAGGACATGGGACCGCTTCGCTGTGGGACGTGGGACTAAGGACTACGAAATTGCTAATAAATAATATTAAATACTAAATACTAAATACTTGGTACTAGGTACAAAAAAGGGTCGGCATTCTGTCGACCCTTTTTTGATTTGATTTAATTGTAATTCGTAATTAACCATTTATCTCTTAAGGTTACTCTCGTATAAGGATACCCATTCTTTCATGCTCATTTTTTTCATCAGCTCGCCGATGAGTTTATAAGGTATGTCGTCGAATTTTTTGAATCGCACACAACTCTTACCTATGTCAAGTTTTTGGGAGGTATGCTTTGGGAATTCCGACACAAACCAATCGTATAATTTTTTATCAGCATACATACCCATGTGGTAAAAATTAATCGTATTCTTTTGAGATGCAATGCTTGCGAAAGGTAATGGCTCCGAAGGTTTGCAATGATATCCTGCAGGGTATACACTGTGAGGAACCACATAACCTAGCATGCCATAACTAATGCCTGGCTCAAAACCTTTGGGTAGATTTTTTACAATTACTTCGTGCAATTTATTAAATGCCTCTACCCGATCGCTCGGTACATTCATCAATATATCTTGAACGGTTTTACCCTCTGTTTTCATTTATCTATTTTCTTTTCTCTACTTTCTATTTTCTTTTCTCTACTTACAAATTACCTCTGAATAACCAATTTCAAATCCTTACTTCCACTTTGGGTGCTAAGTTCTACAAAGTAGATACCTGGTGTGCTTTCGGTTAATGCAATTTTATAATTTCCCGACGACTGAACATCTCCATAAACAATCTCTTGCATTACTTGGCCTAAAATATTTTTTACTCGAATAGTTAAGCTCGTGTTTTCTGTTAATGTATACGATAAAATATAATCGCCAGTGCTTGGGTTCGGATAAATGATAGTGTTTGTTAATGCTAGATTCCCATTAATCCCCAATACTGTTACATTCATCGTATCCGAAACATTTGAACAGCCACTTAGATCTGTAATCATCACTTTATAGTCGCCAGTTTCTATTACACGGTAGGTTTGCTGTGTAGCAAATGGAATCTCTACATCGTTTTTGTACCACTGGTAAAAATCGGAAGCAGTAGATGTAAGTAAAGTGGAATCTCTAGTTATAACTGGTTTTGATGGCAATGGATTTAGCACTACGGTAAAATCAGTAGAACTTGCTTCGCATCCGAAATTATTCGTAATTTTTACTTTATAATTTCCTGTTTCTTTTACCACCAAACTATCATTTGTAGCATTTTGTATTGGCAATGAATTTTTATACCATATGTACGTATTCGCAGCACCCGTTTTTAATACCACACTATCGCCTGCACAAAATGCATTAGCTCCTAAGATAATAGGTTGCGCAGGTGATGGATTTTGTGTAATGTTTACGGCTGCAGAAAGAGCTGTACATGTACCGTCGGTAACCTCCACGGTATAATCGCCCGCTGCAGTTGCCAACAACGAGAATGCCGTAGCACCTGTAATGGCATTGCCATTTACATACCATTTGTATAAAAAGCCAGCACCTTCATTTGCTGTTAATAAAATCGATTCACCAGCACACAAACTTGTTTTACTTGGCGGATTAATCGTAGCTACCGTTGTTTGAAAATCTAATTTAAAAATTCCTCCCACAGTACTGCTCGTATTAAATCCGCCTGTCCAAATATTCGTTTCATTAAATGCGCCGAGCGATGTATGTTGAATATTATCTATTAATGTCCATGTGTTACCATCGTCAGTACTGTAAGCTGTTCCCGAACCTCCAGTGGTAGCACCCGAAATATAATATGTGCTTGTAGTTCCAGGCACATATTCGATCGCCGATTTAGCTGTAATCCCAGCAGTGCTTGCTGTTGACAAGGTCCATGTAGCTCCACCATCTGTTGTTTTGTACAAACCCACATCCGCTTGTGTACTTGGATCAACACCGCTAACAAAACCATTGCTTGCATTTCTAAATGCAAGGTTGGTAAGGGTTACATTTAATCCAAGCGGAGTACTTGCAGCAGTCCAGTTTAAGCCTTTATTCGTACTTCTAAAAATTCTACCTTTGGTAGTAGTAAACCAAATGTTATTGCCATTGGCAGTAAAGTATCCAACCGTTCCATATTCATCACTTGCTAATGGAGTTGGAATGTTTGCTGATGGTACACGAGTCCAGGTAGTACCTCCGTTGCTCGTAGTATATATTTCAAAATAACCTCCTGCAGGATCACCTTGAGCAACTCCATCATTCGAATTAAAGAAATGAACAAAATTAATAAATGAGGTAGCAGTGCTATAGCTTGCTGTTGTTTGCTTTGTCCAAGTGGTTCCTCCGTTAACGGTTCTGTATACGCCTTGAGCGGTAACTGTTGCCGTTGTTGGATATACTGATGCCCATGCGGTATCAGAATGAACAGAACTGATGTTTGCTAATCCATAATTTACTGAACCAACATTAATGCTGCTCGGAGTCCAAGTAGCTCCACCATTTGTTGTTTTTGTATAATCGCGTATGGTTGCTCCTCCTCCACTTCCATCGTAAGCCACTGCCCACACTACATTGGAGTTAACGACCTCTATACTTTCGATGCCTCTGTTCAATGCCGTAAATCCAGTAGCTTGACTTGTCCATTTTCTACAGTTAAACGAACCCGGTGGGTTTACCGTTATATAATTTAATTTTGTTTCATTTGAAAAACCCGACGCATTGGTTACAGTTAAACTAACAGAATAAGTACCTGCTGTGTTATAAGTTACACTAGGATTTTGACTAGTAGAACTAGCTGGTGTACCACCAGCAAAGGTCCATGCCCATGAGGTCGCTGAATTGGTAGAAAGGTCTGTAAAGTTTACGGTTTGTCCTGCATTGATTGTTGTTGCATTAGCACTGAAATTTGCCACAGGCGCAGGTGCCGCATTCACAGTTATATAAGAAGTTTTCGTTTCAACATCCGAACCTGCAGAATTGCTTGCCGTTAAACTCACAGCATAAGTACCTACTGTATTATACGTAACACTAGGATTTTGCAAAGTAGAACTACTTGGTGTACCTCCAGTAAATGTCCACGACCATGTTGTTGGTATGTTGGTTGAAATATCTGTGAAATTTATACTTTGCCCAACCGTTATACTGGTACTGCTTGCTGTAAAATTTGCCACCGGTGCAACCACTATCGAAGCGCCGTACAAATCCGATTGCCACAATCCTCTACCATAGGTTGCTGCTCTTATTTTTCCTGTTGCATAATGGATGTCTAAATCACAAACTTTAACATTGGGTAAACCTGTCATAAACGAAGTCCATGCAACAGTATTACTCTTATAATAAACACCTACATCTGTTCCTACATAAATAGCATCGTCCGTGCCATTTTGATATTCGATCGTATTTACTGGAATGTTTGGCAAACCTGTTGAAACGTTTGTCCATGTAGTACCTCCGTTGGCACTATAATATACTTTTGCGGTAGCAGCATATCCCGAAAAACTCACCCAAATTTTATTCGCATCGGTATTCGAAACTGCAATGCTTGTAATGGCTGCTTGTGTAATTGGCAAACCTGCCACAATACTTGTCCAACTCGTTCCTCCATTCGTTGTTTTATATAGTTTATTATACAAACCTGCGTAAATAACATTCGCATCACTCTGCGCAATGGCCATCACTTCATATAAACTTCCACCACTCAAATTATTTGTCAGTGCAGTCCATGTGCTACCACTATTCGTCGATTTATAAATTTCATTGTATCCTGCAAAAATAGTAGTTGAAGTTGTAGGATGTAATACATACGGAGTAATCCACGCACCATCAGGAGCTGCAGCTGGTTTTATGGAAGTATATGATGTTCCTCCATTCGTCGACCTTCTAATATCTCCATATTGAATGGCTGAATAAACAATGTTGGCATTATTATAATCTACTAAGGGTTGCATACCATCGCCTCCTAATACCGATCGCCAAGCACCCGCATTGTATTTATTCGTACCATTGTCTTGCGCACCAGCGTACACTATTTCTGCATTCGATTTTGCGATACTTAATCTATAAAATTGTGTAATCTGTAATCCATTACTTAAGTCGGTCCAAGAGCTTCCACCATTCGTAGACTTTCTTACACCTCCATCATTCCCCGTAAAGATGACCGATGAGTTCGGTTGAAATTCAAAGTTGTGATGATCGGCATGTACAAACGGAATATTCCCTGAATTACCTCCATACCAATGCCCAGTAATTGTAAAGCTTGTTCCACCATTCGTACTTTTCCAAGTGTTCACTCCTCCTACATAAATTAAATTGGCATCTAATGGCGATACCGCTAAGCTCAAATCGTACCAACCTTGACCACCTGGATTTGCTCCAGCCTCATCACCCGATAAAAGATTCGGCGTACTGTTCACTAATGTATAACTAACTCCACTATTCGTCGATTTATATAAGCCTTTATACCCCGCTGCATTGTTACATATCAATGCATATACTACCGCAGGGTTTGCTGGCGTTACAGCCACCGAAATTCTTAGTGCATCAC
>JACCDW010693914.1_pt1 | contig 10058 bp, 6 predicted proteins | sample 7449781 | NCBI WGS metagenome assembly JACCDW01 (sample SAMN15323449, study PRJNA562643) | freshwater metagenome | isolation source: river surface water | place: USA:Blue River Watershed | collected 2017-08-18 | reverse complement strand
TTGAAAAGGTTATGGGATTCGATCTTGCTGAATGGGGCAAAGATGGTGTTGTAGCTGCTAAACCTGCTGAAGGTGGTGCTAAACCCGCTGATAATATGACCGGTGGTAAAAAGAAGAAGCGCTCTACCAAAAAGGTTGCCAAAAAGCGCACTGTCAAGAAAGTAGTCAAGAAGCGCTCTACCAAACGCCGTCGCTCCATGCGCGGTGGTGCTGCTGAAAAAGAAACAGTCGCTGAGGCCGCTGGTGCTGCTGTTCAACAAGCATTATTAAATGTAAATGTAACTGAGAATAAAAAATCCGCTGTTGCTAGTGCCGCTAGTAAAGCCGTTCGTAACGCATTTAACGCTGCTGAAACCCCTGTAACTCCCGCTGGTTCCACTGAAGGCGCTGCCCCTGTAATCCCTGGTGGTGCCAAGCGTCGTCGTCGCCGCTCTGCTTCCAAGAAGACTGATGCTAAGAAGGTAAAGAAGGTTAAGAGCAAGAAGAGCAAGAAGAGCAAGAAGTCCAAGAAAGGTGGTCTCTCATCCATCTTCCGTTGGTAAATTTTTGTCTTTTTTTTACAAATAATATAAAAATATTTATATATAATAGTGATTATATATGAATTATGGATGAACTTTTTCATAAATATTATACATCCTTTCATCAAAAAAATTATAAGAAAATTATAAAAATAATTGAAGATTTTTATCCAAAACGAGATCAAAATCATATCAAAAAAATATCTTCACATAATTATACTTCTATACGAAAAGATAAAAGCAATTCGTTTCAAAAAATTAGTAATTATTCACCCATTCAAAATAGCGAATTTTCAGATCAAAAAAATATATTTTTATATCACTATATTTACAGACAAATTCTTATTTATGAATTATCTACATTTCTAAAAACAAATATTACGTATATACCCCATATTTCTGAATTATATAAATATATCAAAAATGCGGAAAAAATAACTCCACTCAATCATTTTTATGGAAATGAAAATACAAATTATTTTAAAATTAATAATACTACTATGATTAAAGTTGTAAATATTACAGATCAAGAAATTTCGGATTATGATGAAAATCCAGCATTTTATAAAGAAGTTGAAATAGCAAAAATTGCCGAAAAATTAAATATGGGTCCAAAAATATTTAATGTAGAAATTTTTGTCGATACAACGAATAGCAAATCATATGGTATTATTTATATGGAATTTATTGATGGTATTAATTTAGAAAAATATTTAGAAGATATTAATAATAAAGAAAGAGCGCGAAATGTGTTAGAAAGTTTATTTGAAAAGTTATATAAACATAATATTACACTTATATCCCCTCATCGAAGAGATATACCGATTAATATGATTGTTGTAAAATCTAAATCAAAATCAAATTCGATTAAAATAGTCATTATTGATTATACATTTGCTCAATATATTACAGATTATATATATGATCGAAATTATGGACGATTAAATAAGTTATATGAATTTAGTCGTACTCATATCTATGAATCTTTATATCATTATATTAAAAAAATATACCAACCGAAATAAAATATATATATAAAATAGTAAATATTTTATTTGAAAATGGGGCAATTAACAAGTGAAAAACAAAAAGAGTTAATGAAAGGTTATTATACAAAATATTATCGTGATGTTTATCCAAAATATGGTAAAATTATTGATTTTTATATTAAAAAGTTTTTTCCACAAAATAATAAACCATTAAAAACATCATCTTTAAAAAGTTATCAAACGCGATCGAAAAATGTGAATCAATCGATGAATGAACTTGCGAAGCATTCAATTGATTTTGTAATAAAAAAGAATCTTCAAAACGTTAGTAAAAAGTTTATGTCAAGCAAAAGTAAAAGTAAAGAATTTGTTAATTTTTTATATGATTTTATTTATCGACGAATTTTAATTTATGAATTGCGATCGTATATTTATAAACATATACCAACCATTCAAGATATTATGAAATGTTTAAAAAATGAAGATGACTATAAAAAATTAAAATATATTAGTTCTGGTGAATATGGTACTGTATATCGTTTAGATGAAAATCGATGTATAAAAATTGTTGATGTTACCCAAACATTAACCAATTTAAAATATATTAATTTTATGAAAGAGATTGAAATATCAAAAGTTGCTGGAAATATTGGCGTAGGTCCAAAAATTTATGATGCTTATGTTTGTGTAAATGATGAAGATAGTAGTTGTTATGGAATTATTTATATGGAATATTTACATGGTACAACATTATCGAAATATTTAGATCATCATTCTTATAATAAAGAAGAATTAAAGAAAAAATTAGATGAAAAGATTATTCAACTTCATTCAAATGGAATACTCCATAGTGACTTACACTCTGATAATGTTTTTGTAATTCTTGACCAAAATGAACAATTTGTAGATATTAAAATTATTGATTATGGATTTTCACAATATATTAAAGATTATATTTATTTCCGAAATCATTACCGATTAAATGATGATTTATTCCATTTTAGTAGACATTATATTTATAGCGAATTAAGTTACTTAATTGTTCAAAAATTAAGTTTATAATTATAATAATTGATATACTTTTCCCCGAACATAGTCATAAAAAATATTTCAATTCTTGAAAAAAATATTTTATAATATTTTTCGGGGTACAAATTTACTTTATCATAGATTGATAGATTTTTATTATATTACATATAATAAAAATATGTTAACGTAAAAAGTAATTTCTTTACGTTTATTTGGTCTTAAAAAAAATTTAACAAATAAAAGATATAGATTCGTTGTTTGTACAATTAAATATTACAAGCTATCGAATTTTATCTTCTGCGCTTACGTACAACGATTTTCAAACAAATGTCTGCTAACGTCGAACATGCTGATTCCTCTGCTGAGGCTTCCGTGCTTGCGACTCTTGGTGAGTCAAATGACTGGAGAACTGTTGATGAGATGCCGATTGACCCTTACAGTGATATCATTAAAACTCTAAAAACGAAAGATATGGGTTCACCTGAGTGTACCCAAGATGAACAAAATACAATTGTATTCAATGTAGAGGAGTGGAGATATTTTATCTCTACTCTCGGAAAGCTTTCGAAGTATTTCGAAGTTACGCTTCCCGAACCTGAACGCACCAAAGATGCTAAAAAGAACAAAAAGAAGAGTCACGAATCCGCCGCCGAAATTATCGAGCGCAAGGAGCGTGAACGTCGTATGGAAATGATCGATTCAATTAATTCGTGTTTTGAGGATGAACTCCTTATTAAACCAAATGTTGCTCGTAAATATACCAATGTTATGGTATGTATTTTCTTAATGATCCGTTGGGCTCTTCATATGTATAAACATATTGATGAGCACTATTCTACTACACCCGTGAATCTAATTCTCGATTGTATCTGTTCTATTTCGCGTATGCGGTCTGAGCTTTCGCACTTTCCTGACTATATTCTGACTGGTATTGACAATGTTATCGAGCAATTGAAACATCGTTTTACTCGTCGGATTTGTTCGGTGGATGCGTCACAGCGAATGCCGCGTGTTATGAAGGCATTGTTTTCGAATGAGCGTCTTTTTATCGAATCAACCTGGGAAAAGGTTAAACCTAATTCCAGACAACTGTATTCGGAACAGAAGGAAGTGTACAATTATTTGCGCACCGCTCTCGAACAAAATGCCCCACTTTTTGCGACCTACAAAGTTAGTCCCGGTTCTGGTAAAACTTTCCTTGCTGCTGTTTTAGCAGCAATGATTGAGTTTGGCCATAATAAGAACAATAAGGACGAAACCTTTTCTCACGCACTTCATTCTTATGAACGTGCGCCTGAAGAGGGAATTATTCTCCCTCGGAACTATATTCCGATGGGAAATCAAAAGATTATGCTTTACTCATGTTACAACGTTCAAGTTCGTAACATGGTTTCCGGTCTTTGCCGTGATGCTGACATTGCCTTCTGGGTAGCGTCTTCATACATTGGTGAAACTGACGGAATTAAGCGCACTACTCTTCGTCCTTTCAAGACGCTTTACCAAGACTTCCGAGCCTATCGTAAAGCCCGAGATGATCCCATGAGACATGGGTCACTGGACGAACAGTGGATCTTTAATATTGAGCATACTATTCGCGACCCCGCGATTATTATTGCCGATCCTGAGTCGTGCTCGGTACTGCTTGATGCGTACCCTGAACGATTTGTTGGATATTTTGATGAGGTAACTGCCGGTGCGGAAGAGGGTGTAACGAGCGAATTCGCTCGTCACACTTGTAATCTACTCAAAAAGGCTCCTCGTCAAACCATCCTGCTTTCAGCCACTCTCCAGAATATGGAGCAACTGTCGTGGTGCCGTGATCCATTCATTGCCCGTCACACTACACCTTTACCGGCGTATCGTGAACGCGTGTTCGAAAAGTCTCTTCTTACTGGAGAGCGCTGGAAGAACACATATAACAAATCTATTTCAAAGATTCGTCGTATGGACTATATGAATTTTATGGTACTTCAAAATACACCGATTATTGCTGACGTAAAGTCTTCACGACTTAATATCAGTTGCTCGGTTTTTGCTCCCTTCTCCCAAGGAGAAGGAGAAACAGTCTATCGTGCGTATATGCCTCATATGAGACTTGAAAATATTACTCAACTCGGTGATTTTATCACTCGACTTGAAAATGATTCTGCTCTCATTCGTATGTACTCACCTGAAGCAGTGTATTATATGATTACACCGAATGAATCGTTGATTCCTGATCCTCTTAAGTTCTCGATTTATTTCGAAGAATTTGGTTTGGTGAAACACGTTTCGGTACGTAACTATATTCTGGATCTTTTCAGAAATATACACACTTCTAACAACATTCCTTTGTTTGAAGCACTGAAGGCATACAATTGCCCATTGCTTTCACACAAAGAAGTCCAATCTGGTATCACTATTGATCAAAGTCACATTCTCACTTCAAACGCTTATCTTTATGATAGCGGTAAGGTGATTCAAGTGTCGACTTCTGGTCGTATGCCAGAATATGTGTGCGAAATTTCAGAAGAACTTCTTGACGGTTCGCCGTCAATTGAAAGTATTCTTGCTGATTATCGTGAACAAGAAGAGAAGTTAGCTGAAGCCCTTTCAAAGGTCCAAACTGTCCGCAAGGTGGTCGAAAGATCATCAGGTGGTAGTAATGGTGCCGAAAAGGAAGATACTCGCCGCGCCGGAAGCTTTAAAGCTGACAGTCGCGCTGCTGATGATCGCAAAGCTGACATCGAACGTGATTTGGCACCGAAGCTTCGCTATTCGCGTCGCTATCTTGTAAACTCTCACCAACATTCAGAACGTTTTGTTCCCGAAAACGCTGGTGTATCTGTTAACGATAGTACGAATATGATGCTTTCAAAGGATACCATTCAAAAGTGTTTTGAACACGAAATTGATGATAGGATTATCAAACTCTATATGAGTGGTGTCGCAATTCGCGATGTTGCTCGAATGGGTAATTTTGTACGCAATCTTTATGAGCGCTCTACAAAGGTAGCCAAATTCTTCATTTCTGATTCTAGCATTGTTTACGGAACTAACATTAAGAGTGTAAACTCGATTTCCGTTACAACTGATTACGCTGCTTCGCCCATTTCTACACGAAACTCCATCTATCAACTGATGGGTCGTGCCGGACGTTCAGGTCAATCTGACAGTGCTAAGATCATCTTCCACTCAATGGATGGTATTGATAAGCTATTTGGTGATGAAAATTATGAAGCAATCGTTATGGAGCAAATCGCTTCTCAACTTGCTTAATTATTATTGTATATATATTATATTACACTACTTGTTATTTTATAGAAAAAACAAATAAAAAGTCGTAAAAAAATAAAAACAAATAAAAATCGCCCCCACTCACTTATAAAAAGATATAACGTAAACATAAAAAAAAAAAATAAAAATGATGGTTCTATTGATATAATTAATATAATTATATCAATCTATTGCTTTACAATATGGCTTCTATGGCTCAAATTGTTCCTCCTGAAAATGGACCTAATGGTACCACTACAGGAGCCCGGGATCAGTCCGGAGAAAATCGTCTTTACAAACTTGATTCTCGCTCTTTACCTTTCTTTATACGCTATATGCGAAAAGATCTCAAATCTCCTCCGAAACCAAAGGAGCGTGATATGGGATTTATGGAAACATATTTTGCATCAGAGCAAGGAGACAATAATTATATGAATAGACCTTTTATTGATTATCTGAGTCATTTGACTGAGAAAATCAGAAGTTTTTACTGTATATCAGGGCGTGATATTTATTATCCTTTTGAGGATTTTGAAGTAGATCGTTCTGTTTATACACGTATAGTAATCAGCAGTCATGGCGAAATAGCAGATGAACACACTGATGACATTGAATATGCTTCTAAACAATTGTTTAAAGCATTTTCAACTGGCAAAGATGTTGTTTATACTCTTAACCTCGTTTCCGGTCGAATTAATAATGATTTGTATTATCGACCCCAAACTGCTCCTGAAATTGATGAAACTTATCATATGGAAAGACTAAATGAATTAGTAAATCTATATTATGAGTCATTGTCAAATATTACTGAGACTCAAAGTTACGTTGATCATGCGTCACAACGTGTGAAAAGTGCGGAAACAAACTTTTCTTCTACCAATACTTCATCACCTGACGAAGGTGTGGATGATTGGGAAACATTAGCAGACGAACCGTGTGCTGAAGAAGTTGAGTTAAAAAACGCGCGTGCTGCTCTTTTACAAGCTCAGTTTGATTTATCAAATGCTGAGCTAAGAAAGACCAACCGTGATAATGACGTACGAAATTTTATTCAAATGATCAGTTCAAGTAACTATGTTCAAGATGGCAAAATAACTTTTTTCAAAAACTTTATTGCGCAATTAAGAAGTATAAAAAAAAGAGAGTATATTAAATCGATTTTGCCTATTTTTTACCTTAAAAAGTTAAATAAGTAAGTGTTTTCATATAATTTCTTTATGTTTCAATAATACTGTTTCAATATGTTTTAATAGTGTTTTAATACTGTTTTCATATATATTTTTTTAATGTATATATATAATACTTCTTTTATTCATTCAAAAAAAAATAAAAAGTAAAATAAATAAATAAAAAAAAATAAAAAAAAAATCATAAAAATACTTTTCGCTAAAAATAATTAAAAAATTTCTATTTTTTAAATATAACAAAAAAATATGTCCACTTTATCATTTTTAATTCAACGTTTATCACTTATTCGTAATTATAATAAAGATGATACACTTTTTGTAACATCGATTTGTATGAATCAAGAGTCCAAAAAATATACTCCAATCTTTGTTTCTCCCACAAATGCGTCAAATGATCATTTTGTAAAAGTAGATCATAGTGAAAAATTTTCATTAGGAATTAAAAAGAAATACTCTTCTTATGATTTTAAAATTGTTTTTAATGAATCTTCCCAAAAATATGAACTTCATTACAATAATATGCCAACATATATATTATCGAATGATGATGAAAAATCAATATATTCAATTGATGATGAATTTCATTTTATTTCAACTGAAAATAATACATTTTTTGAACATCCTATTACAAACTTTGTACAAGAAATAGAAGAATCATCACCTGTTGCCAAAAAGAAAACAACTCGTGCTAAAAAAAATTCACCCATTGTTCAAGAAAAAGTTGAAGTAGTAACTCAAGAAGAAACTGTACAAGAAACTGTAACTCAAGAAGAAACTGTACAAGAAACTGTAACTCAAGAAGAAACTGTACAAGAAGAGTCTGTACAAGAAGAGTCTGTAAAAGAAGAGTCTGTACAAGAAGAGTCTGTACAAGAAGAGTCTGTACAAGAAGAGTCTGTACAAGAAGAGTCTGTAACACCAGAAGAGACTGTACAAGAAGAGTCTGTAACACCAGAAGAGACTGTACAAGAAGAGTCTGTACAAGAAGAGTCTGTACAAGAAGAGTCTGTAAAAGAAGAGTCTGTAAAAGAAGAGTCTGTAACACAAGAAGAGTCTGTAAAAGAAGAGTCTGTAAAAGAAGAGTCTGTAAAAGAAGAGTCTGTAACACAAGAAGAGTCTGTAACACAAGAAGAGTCTGTACAAGAAGAGTCTGTAAAAGAAGAGTCTGTAAAAGAAGAGTCTGTAAAAGAAGAGTCTGTAACACAAGAAGAGACTGTAACACAAGAAGAGACTGTACAAAAAGAAGAGAGTGTAAAAGAAGAGAAGAGTGTATCAAATGAGAAGATTTTAGTACCATTTGTTTATAAAAATAAGGTATATAAAACAAATATATGTTTATTAAAGGGATTATTAGAGAAGAATATGACAAAAATATTAAATGAAACAGTCCCTGTTGAAAATTTTATATTTAATGAGAATAAAAAGAGTGAATGTGGTTTATTAATTGAAGATAAAAAGAGTTATTTAGTAAATATTCAACATCAAAAATATTTATTATTACGTGTCAATCAACAAACATTATTAGTACAAAATATAACAACTAAAAAGTTTGAAAATGTAACATTAGGAAATAATATTACTCTTTCAAATATTAATTATACATTATGTACTTTAGCAAATCATTCAATTCAAACACCATTACTCTTAATTCCAGTTGAAAGTACAAAAGTATTTGATAATAAATATGGATTTAATAGAATAGTATTTTCACCTAAAATAAACATACAATAAATGATTTATTTTTCGTAAAAAATAAATCTATAAATAGATCTAATTTTTATATTTTATAAATATAGAATATAAAAAGTATTAAATATGGGATTTCCAAGATGGGCGCCATTAACATGGTACATATTTCATAAATTATCTTTTGAATATAATCAAGTAATTGAAAGTCAAGGTGATAGTGAAGAATATAAAAAACATTATATTGAATTTTTTAAAAGTATGCGAACCATTATACCTTGTAAAACGTGCCGAAATCATTTTATTCAAAATATAGATATTGAAGAAAACAAAATTGAAAATAATATTTCAACTGAAAATATATTTGCTTGGACTGTACGATTACACAATTTAGTAAATAAAATGCATAATAAAAAAATATATTCTATCGAAGAAGCAAAAAGATTGTATTCACAACCACTTGTACATCATAAATTATTTGCTTTTGTCAATGATTATATGATTTATAATTTAAATAAAGGTGGTGAAAAAGATACTCAATTAATGAATATGTTTACACAATTATGTTATATTTATCCAAACAAAGCAAAACGTGAGAAATTAATTACGTTTGTTAATACAATACCAATAAAAAAAGAAAAAATTAGACAATGGTTAAATCTCTTTTACGCAATTGTAAATAATCCAAGAATATAAAATATATAAAAATAATAAAATGATAAATATAAAATATATATAAAATAAATAAAAAGTGATTTTTACTATCTATATAAAGAGATTTAGGAGAAATAAAGTAAAAAAGAGATGAAATATAAAAATGACAAATATTTTAAATGAACCAAAAGCTTTTTTATTTCAAATTTATTATGAAGAGAAAGATGACGGATTTGGATCTAAAAAATATATTCTTAAAAATGTAATTATAGATAAAAAATTAAATATAAAAAAAACATATATGAATACTTTTGAAAAATCGATGAATTTATTTGTTGATATTATAAAAGAATATGTTTTGAAAAAAGTACAAAATATCAAAAAAGTTATTTATGATATTGGTTTTTTTAATGAAAAATTACCCATTCATACTCTTATTTTAGAAGCAATTCAATTTGTCTTTCCATCTTGTAAACTTAATGAAATATGTAAATCAATCGTTGTTATGATTAAAGATGAAAATCAAAAAATATTACATCTTGGATTATTTAATATTAAAAATGTATCCGAAAATACACTTGAAGATTATTTTTATGTAAAGAATGAACGGAAAAAAGGAAATAGTATTATTTTATGTAATACGTGTGAAAAATATTGTATTTGCCAAAAATGCCATAAATGTCACAGATGTTATGAATGTGATGAATTCGATCCCAAATATATGTATAAATATTATT
>JACCDW010390844.1_pt1 | contig 10060 bp, 16 predicted proteins | sample 7449781 | NCBI WGS metagenome assembly JACCDW01 (sample SAMN15323449, study PRJNA562643) | freshwater metagenome | isolation source: river surface water | place: USA:Blue River Watershed | collected 2017-08-18 | reverse complement strand
TTAGGGTAAGTTAATATACATAAATTTTTAAATTAAATTAAATTATTGATATGAAAACAGATTGGATGATAGATGAACCAATTGACTTTGAGTATCAGAAATACAAAATGTTGGGTTATTTTCAAAAAATGGCTCAAGAACTTGATGACTTTAAGTTATACCCACATTTTCAACAAATATCATTACACTATGCCAACTTTTCCAATTTAAAAGGAAAAGACCAATATATTAATTTGGTTAATGAGTTAGAAGAAATTGATGATGAAATATTATTAAGTGATTTGGAATATAAAAGTGTTCCTGAAATGTCACCACAGGATTATGCCGAGTACAGAACAATTGTTGATTTTGGTGAAGAGAAGTTTAAAGAATATTTTTTAGTAGCAAAAACAATTTGGCAAACATTATACGAAACCATATGGTTATCATTATTAGAAAATGATGAAGAATTAAAAAGAGGACGTGGATATGTTTTTTTTGATTATGCGGGTAGAAAGTATCTTTATAGATATGAACTTAAGAAATTCAAAAGAAACAAAAATGAAAAGAAAATTGTTGTTACAAAATTGGTTGACACAACAGAATCTTTTGATATTGGAAAAGAAATAACTAACGACAAATACGAAGCAAAGAAACCAGGTCATCCTGTGTTTGTTTTGAAAATAAAAGATAATACTGATTCAATTGTATCGTTAGAACAAACTATATTACCAATGATTAAAAGAAAGATTAATTCATTCTTGGCTCAAACAATCAGAAATACAAAACAAAAACAACTATGACTACTGAACAACTTTTGGAAGAGATTCTTAGATTAGAAAAAGAAAACCCAAATAACTATGCGTTAGGTGAAGAGGTTAGAAAGTTAATTTGGAAAATGCAAAAAGACAAAGAGCTTGTTATTTTGAAAAAATAATTTTATCTTTGTGTTATGAAAGTTATTTTTTTGGACCACGATGGTGTTATCTGTTTATATGATAACTGGGGTACTCGCAGAAAGAAACAAGCCGAGTGGGGAGGTCTTAAACTATCAATGTCAATGCTATCAATTCCATTAGAATACCGTTTTGATGACTTTGATAAAAAGGCAGTTGACGTTCTTAACAAAATATTAGAAAAGACAGATGCTGAAATTGTTGTGTCATCAGATTGGAAACGTTGGGCTACCGTTGAAGAAATGGGTCAATACTATGAATCACAAGGTATTATTAAAAAACCAATAGCATTTACTGATTCAATCTTATACGATGATTATGAAGATTTCCCATGGCAAAGAAATTTGGACTCAGAACAAACCCGTAGTTTAGAAATATCACAATATCTCGGACAGAACCCACATATCACACATTGGGTTTCAATTGACGATTTAGATATGTCATTAAGAAGTGAGGGTAACAAAAATTGGGGGTTAAAAAACTTTGTATTAACACCAAGACAACTTGAAGGTATTAAACAATCAGGTATAAAAGAAAAAATATTAAAATTTTTAAATGATGAAAAATAAAATAACATTCCACATGTCGTACCACTCAAATGAGTACACAAAACAAATAACATTTATTCCAACAATCTCATACTTAACAAGTTATGAAGTAATTGAGACTGGTGTTGAAACACCTTATCATATACTTTGTTTTAGTTTTTTAAAATGGGACTTTTTTATGAAGTACGGAGTTGATTTAGACAATAATTAATTTATATTTTATACTATGAAAACACTAAAGAACAACAAGACAGGAGAACTCAAAAGAGTACACGACAAAGAAGCACAGAAACTAGTTCTACAAACTTATTTGGGGTGGGAATACTGTCCTAAAAATGTGTGGAAAGCCGAGATGGGACCAACAAAATCAACTGAAACAAAAAAAGTAAAAGATGACACCAGCTCAAGAAAAAATGATTCTGGCAAAACTAAGAAGTCCACTACACGTTAATTTCATTTCACGTCTTTTGAAATGTAACGAAGAGGAGGCACAATTAGAAATCAACAATTTAATTGATAGAGATTTGATTGTTGAGTATAACCCAAAGATTGCGAAAGGATATTACGTTATTAAAAATTTATGATAGGATTTATAGGATGTATAATCATTATAATTTTATTGTTTTCAATCAACGAAAACATTAAAAAAAATAAAGGATAAAAAAATATGAAAATTAAATTAGAATATATTTGGTTGGATGGATATCAACCAGAACCAAACCTTCGCAGTAAAGTTAAGATTATTGATTTTGAAGGTACCGACATTAAGTTAACCGATTGTCCCGAATGGTCATTTGACGGGTCATCAACAAAACAAGCCGAAGGACATTTTTCCGATTGTATTTTAAAACCTGTTAGATTATACCCTAACGCAATGAATAAGGGTTGGTTAGAATCTGTATTGGTTTTATGTGAGGTTATGAATCCTGATGGAACACCACATTCAACAAACACACGTAGTTTAGTTGGTCAAGAACAAGAAGATTTGTGGTTTGGATTTGAACAAGAATATACGATTGTGAAAGATGGTCGTCCTTTGGGTTTCCCATTAAATGGATATCCTGAACCTCAAGGTAAATACTATTGTGGTGTTGGTAATGGACAAGTTAATGGTCGTGAGTTTGTTGAAAAACACATGGAAATTTGTATCGCTGCGGGAATTGACATTACAGGTACAAACGCAGAAGTCCTATTAGGACAATGGGAATACCAAGTATTTTCAAAGGGTAAATTAAAAGCTGGTGATGACCTTTGGGTAACACGTTACATTCTTCAACAAATGTCAGAAGAATATGGTTTTACAATTGAATTACATCCAAAACCTGTAATGGGGGATTGGAACGGTTCAGGACTACACTGTAATTTCTCAAGTGATAAAATGAGAAATGAAGGTGGTGAAGAATATTTTAAAAATATCTTTAGAGCATTTGATGTTCGTCATGAACTACACATTCAAAATTACGGTTCAGATAACAATCTTCGTTTGACAGGTAAACATGAAACACAATCAATTGATAAGTTTAGTTGGGGTGTATCAGACAGAGGAGCATCAATTCGTGTTCCATTGTCAACAACAAAGGAATGGAAAGGATATGTTGAAGACCGTAGACCAGCATCTAATGGTGACCCGTATAAAATTGTGAATGTTATTTCAGGAGCGTTGGTATTAGCTGAAACTATTAACAATACAAATCATATGATGACAGGTGAATTTAATAATCATACTGCCGAAAAATTTGGGGCAATATCTAATGATGAGTTATTAGAGTCATTTGTTAAAGATGATGATTATGTTTTAAATGACGATATGATGGATTCAAGAGCAAATATTCCAACAGAAGAAATTCAATTTAATCTAAATGGAAAACAGTAATACAACACAATATGAAAAATGTGTAAGTTGTAAACGTGATGTTGGATACACAATTAATACACATATTGACGCTCGTAAAAACTATGTTGAGGGTGTAGGACAACTTTGTTCAGAATGTTTTATTGAGGTTTATAATAAGGTACATAAAAAAAATGTTGACATTGATGAGGAATCATAAAAGAATTATTCTTGTGGGTAAAGCAGCTTCAGGTAAAGACCACCTAAGAAAGAAATTTGAATCACGTGGGTTTAAATATGCGGTAAGTTATACTACAAGACCACCAAGAGAGGGTGAAGTTGACGGAAAAGATTATATCTTTATTTCTGATGATGAGGCAAAAGTATTAATTGAATCAGGATTTTTTTATGAATATGTAATCTTCAATGGATGGGTTTATGGAACATCAGTATCACAATTTCATAATGATGACCTATTCATTATGACACCAGCAGGTATTTCACATATTAAACCTGAAGATAGACTTACTTCATTTATTATTTATACGGATATTGAGATGTCAACAAGAATGACAAGACTGGCAAACAGGAACATGCCAGGTGATAGTATGGATAGAAGAATTAGGGCTGATGAGGTGGACTTTGCAGGTTTTAATGATTATGATTTAAGAATAACAAACGCAGATTTTTAAGATGAGTAATTTAGAAAAATATTTAAATAAGATTACCAATGGTGATTGTCGTGAGGTAATGAGAGAAATGCCGGCAAACTCAATTGACCTTATGGTCACATCACCACCATATGGTGTTGGAATTGCATATGACTCTTTTGATGATGACATGAATTTTGAAACCTATAAAGAGTTTTCAAGGGAATGGTTATCAGAAGCATTTAGAGTTTTAAAACCTGATGGTAGATTGGCATTAAACATTCCATATGAGATTAACAGACAAGAAAAGGGTGGAAGAATCTTTATGGTTGCTGAACTTTGGAATATCTTGGCAAGTATTGGATATAAGTTTTACGGTGTTGTGGATTTGGAAGAATCATCACCACACAGAAGTAAGACAACAGCGTGGGGAAGTTGGATGAGTCCATCATCACCATACATTTACAATCCAAAAGAATGTGTATTATTATGTTATAAACAATTGTCAAAGAAACAAACCAAAGGTACACCACAATGGAAGTCATGGGTTGAACAAGTTGAAGATAAAAAGAATCCTGAGTCATTGGTTAATAAAACAATGTATGACAAAGCAGATAAAGATGATTTTATCAGTTTGGTTTATGGACAATGGAATTACTTTGCTGACACAAAACAACAAACAAAGGCAACATTCTCAATGGACATTCCAGTAAGGGCAATGAAGATATTGTCATACAAGGAAGACATTGTTATGGACCCGTTCATGGGCTCAGGAACATCAGCGGTGGCAGCAGAATTTGTTGGAAGAAATTGGGTTGGAATTGAGTTGAGTCCAAATTACACAGAAGTTGCAAATAAACGAATTTTAGAGTACCGAGCCAAGTTATTACAAACAAAACTTGAATTTGAAGAGGTTAGTAAATTCTAACCTCTTTTTTTTTGTTTTCATATATTTATAATTAAATATTAATATGAAAAATACGTCAGATATAGTGGCAGGACTACAAGAATTACAAAATCAAGTTAAATATTTTCACTGGCAAACTAAATCATATTCTCAACACCAAGCTTTAGGTAGAGTATTTGATTCAATTACTGAGTTAATAGATACGTTTGTTGAAACGTTAATGGGTAAATATGGTAGACCATCAACTAAAGGTCAAGAATTTGAAATGTTTGATTTTGAAGATATTAATATTGTGGAGTGGACAGGTGGCGTTTGTGATTTATTAATATCGTTTAGTGATGTATTAGACGACTCACAAGATACTGACCTTTTAAATGTCAGAGATGAAATGTTAGCTGAGTTTAACCAATTAAAGTATTTATTAACATTAAAAGAAAATATGAAAAAGAAAAAAGTTATTAAATTAACCGAAAACGATTTATATAGAATTGTTAAAAGAGTTATTAATGAAGGACCTGAAATTATGGGAGCATCTTATTCAGGTAGTTTATTATCAACAGACGGCAATTATGTTAAAAGTATTATCAATAATTTAAAAAAGAATGATAATCTTAAAACCGAAAAATTTGAAATTGTTGACGTTAATGGTGATGTTATTAGAAAAATTAACGACCAAAGAGCAACTGAAGGTATGTATATTGGAATAGATGAAAAATTTAGTTTTAAATTAAATTCATATATAACAGTAGCATTATACAAAAAAAGAACTAATCCAAAAAATCCAACAGATTTCCCAAGTGTACAACTAGATTTTGGTGCTGATGGAAATGGAAAACTTTACGTTAAAGGTGTAGGACTATAATGGCTAAAACTATCATCAGAGAATCGGGAATCCGTGATATCAATGCTTTAGCTAAAAGATATCCAAAAGCGGAAATTTACTTCCACCAAGATTTGGATGGAGTAACAACTGCATTGGCAATGAAAAAATATCTTGAGGACAATGGCATTAATGTTATAGGTGCTCATGTCATTCAATACGGTGATAAGGAATTTGCTGTTAAAAAGAATGATGCAACTGGTGATGTAATGCCAGTTCTTGTTGATTTTGCACACGGTAAACCAATGTTCAAAATACATACTGACCATCACGACAAACAAGTTGGAACAGGTTATACTAGTTCAACATCATTTAAAGAGTCACCTTCAAACGTGGCAACAATATCACAAGTTGTTTCACCAAGAGAAATATTTTCAGATAGTGATATTAGAATTATTTCAACGGTTGATGCTGCTAAGTTTATACAAGCAGGTTTAAAACCAAAAGATGTAATGAACTTCTTATTCAGAATGGACTCTGAAAAAGAATTAAGTAAAAATAAATTTGCAATGGGATTGGTTTGTAACAAGTTATTATTGGCTTATAAAAACAAACCAGGTTTCTTGGAAGAATTGGTAATGAAGTCACAACCATCATTAACAAGTATTCTTACCAACATAAAAAGAATTGCAAAAGAAAAGAATTACGCCACACCAGAAATGATGGCGAAAAACCAAGAAGATTATATTAAGGCTCAAAAAAGTAGTCCTAATGTAAAATATGAAGATGGGATTATTGTTCAATACGGAGGAGGTAGTATGTTTAAACCAGGTTCATACGATAGATACACGCCGTTTGAAAATTATCCTGATGCCGACTTTATTGTAATTGCTTGGCCAATGGGATTGGTACAAGCGTCTTGTAACCCATATAAAGAAGACAGAGCTCTTAAAGGTGTCAACTTAGGTGAGATGAAAGATGTTATCGTAAATGGTCTTAAAGCGTGGGGTAGTGATAAAATTATTCCATTATCAACAATCAAATGGGTTAGTGAATCATCAAGAGAGTTTGGTCAAGAATCCGTTGGATTTACAAGCACTGATTTAAAAGCATTCTACGGTGACAAATTCAAAGCTGTTGATGGTGGTGAAAAATATTTGAACATGTTAATGACATTGATGGATATACCATACAATGAACTAACTGAAGAACAATTACAAGTGTTAGATAAGTTTGGTGTACCAATTGGTGAATTGATTGATGAAAATTCAGGTGGACACAAATGTATTACAAACATTTCGGGATTGAACTATTACGGTAGAAGTAGAAGAAAACCAAGAAGTTCAGGTGGATACGACAGAGGTGAAGATGACGCACCATACGTTGCGTTAACTAAGAATATACAGAAGAAATTTGTTGAAATGTTAAAGAAAGAGATTAATACGAAATCTTAATTTTTTGACCCTCTTCAATACCACACTTATCACAGGTACCACCCTCTAATTCTAAAACATATTTACCATGACCTGAGTAATGTTCACAATCATTTGATGAACATGGTGGACAATTCTTTTGAATATTATTAATAGTTAAATCATCATTAACAAATACTATATCCAAAGGGATGATACAGTTTTTCATCCAAAAACTTTGTTCCTCATTATTACCCATCATGAATAACATTCCGTTAAAGTCAGAATTAAATTTTTGTCCCATCATTCCTTTTTGAATTGTCTCAGGAGTGACACAAACTCTAACCCTAAACATGTTATCATTTACAAATACGTTCATACTTATTATAAATATGTTACTATGAAAGAATATGCTGGTGTTGTTGTTAGAGCTAATAATAAGTGTTTAATGTGCAAAAGGGCTTCGTTCCATAATTTTTTACCAAATGTATGGTCAATACCATCAGGACACGTTGAAGAAGGGGAAACACCAAGAGATGGTGCCATACGTGAATTTGTTGAAGAAACTAACATGATAGTAAAAAATCTTAAATATGTTTCAGCAATTATTAATAATGATGAAGAAGGTAATCCTGAAAGTAAGATGTATGTTTTTGTAATGAACTCAGCCGATGAAGAATTACCTGACTTAAAAAAAGCTAAAGATGGTAGGGAACACACTGAATGTGGTTACTTTTCAAAGGATGAATTACCACCAACAACTGAAAAATTAAAAAAAGTTTTAGAAATTTTATTGATGTAAGTTGACTTTTCCAAAATAAAGGCATATTTATTTATCACAATCCCAAAAAGATTTTTTAAAAAAGTTTTCTAAAGTACTTGATTAACTCAAAAACTTTACCTAACTTTGTAGTCCCATCAGGGAAACGTTCTTAAAATTATGAGTATGTCCAATTCAGGACAATAAATGGACCCCTCCATTCTAACGTACTGAATTGATAATAGACATAATTCGGCGGTTTAGCGTCGGTATAAGATAACCCCAGTAATGGGACTATAAGGGAGAAAGTACTCAACGGTACAAATATCTCGGTGTCACGAAAGTGGCTCACAACTAAACAAATTACCTACAAATGATTTCTCATGGGCAACAGCTGAGAGAAGTTATTTACTCTGACCACGTGAGGTGTCAGGGTTGAGATGGAGACATCAATAGGAAAAGGTAAAGGGAATGGTTCGACTCCACCGCCAAGTGGATGTAGGGCTAGGTCACCAATTTATCACAGGTATCCAAGAGGTGACTCAACGATATCAAGATAAGTCGTAGTCTTGGCGGATTACAGAAAGGTGAGTGGTATTTCCTTCTTCAAAAGAGAAGCTATCCACCTCAGAGCTCATCTTTCATTACACTCACTATGTTGATTTATTTGAAAAATAAACTACAGAAAGGAAAAGCCTCTGAGCGGTTAAACTGAAAGTCACCTAATTCCTTGAACGAAAGTTAACGAGGAAATTGACAGGACCCCAAGTCCTTCAGTTTTGACTAAGAAAGTCCTAGTACCTGGGCACGGGTTTAGGGAGTCCGCAAGATTCCATAGAGATTAGTAATAGTTGAGTAAGTTTAACCGAAACGTGTGATTGTCGTAAACAATCGGTGATGACTTGATACTGATGGCAACATTAGTGGATACGAGAGGAAACCTTAGTCGGGTATAATCTCTACAAAAGACAGGTCAACTAAACGAGTAATCTCATCGTTTTAGCCAGTACCCCTTCAAGGATAGCATCCTTGAACTGACTTTAATTAAAGTTTCAAACCCAACCCCACGATAAACCAATTTCGTGGGGTTTTTTATTTGGTATTATCAAAAGTTTATATTATCTTTGTTGTATGAATTACCAATTAAGAATGTTCCACCCACAGTACGGCGAGTTGACAACACCAACATTCACTGATACAGTTCAGTTCAGAATCTTTTGTAAGATGGTTCAGGGTTGTTTGGCGTTGAAACAAGACCTAACTACATATGATGCTCAGGATTTGTTCATTCACATTCCATTTAAGGTTTTGACTGAGTGTGTGATTGTATCAGGGGTAAAAGAACCAATGATGACTTTGGCGGAGTATGCTAAAGAAAAATCAAAAGTTGTTAGTCAATAACAAATGGTTTCATATTAGATTGTCTAACTTCAGGTTCAATCATACCAACAAATTGGCTGTCACCATAATCGCTGTCTTCAGATTCTGGGTTATGTGACCAAAAATCTTCACGTAAGTATTTTGAAATTTTTTCAGCATCCTCATCATTTGCGGCATAAAATTCAAGAGTATATGTTGTGTATTCAGTTTGTAATCTTTCTTCAGTCCAACGAAACTCATACTCATTTAATCTTGTAATTGGTGTTGAAGAAGTAATAGTTTTTCCAATATTTTCATAAGCACAAAGAATATATTGAAAAAATGATGATTCACTGTGACCACCTGGTAAATTTAAATAACGTAAAAGACTGTTAAAATGTGGAATTTTTGTATTTATTTCACCATCTTGAAAATTGTTTTTTATATCTTCTAATTCATCAGGACTATAATTGTCCATAATGTAATCAACAATAAAAACTTCTTTTTCAGTTAAAGTTGACGGACCGTTTTTTGATTCAACCAATGATAATAAAGACAAAGGTTTAACTTTTCTTTCTCTATTAACCAACTTAAATTGGTCGGTACTATTTAATTGAAAATTTTGATTTGTAAAAATGTCTTTACCAATCCAAGAACCATCAATCTTTTCAACCAATTTTAAAACTCTTGAACCTTTTGATTCACAGAATAATACATCATTTTTTCTTAAATTTTGGTATCTCATTATATTATTCAATTACTAATGGTTTGTGGTATTCAGTTAATGCGGGTTCATCAATTTCAACATCTTCTAGTGCAATAAATTGACTATCACCAT
>JACCDW010687162.1_pt1 | contig 10062 bp, 8 predicted proteins | sample 7449781 | NCBI WGS metagenome assembly JACCDW01 (sample SAMN15323449, study PRJNA562643) | freshwater metagenome | isolation source: river surface water | place: USA:Blue River Watershed | collected 2017-08-18 | reverse complement strand
TTTTGCGGTGTGCAGAGTCATGAGTGTTACAACCCCGCCATGATCTTCACCTTCTGGAATTTCATCTGCATCTGCAACAAGTGAAACTTTCTCAAGGAAACCAGCCAATGATATTTCTTCGTCTTCACCTAATTCTTCAAATGGTCGTTCTTCATACTCCATTGATACAGCTACTAATTCTTTGAGGTTTTCTACGCGCACTTCGTCTTGTGGGTCTGTACTTGCGGACAACTCTGCAAGCAATCCCGACTGTTCAAGAATCGCTTCGATAATCACTGACGGTCGAGTCTTTGCTTCAACGAGTGTGCGTAGTGCAACCATCATGGATACGAACTCGTTGACTGATTGGGCCGCTCGAGAAGGCATTCCAGGTGCTTGATCGCATTGTGACAGAGCACTCCAGAAAGAGATGTTGGTGGTTTGTGCATGCTCATCAATGCATTCAATTGCTCGATCACCTATGCCACGTTTTGGAACATTAATAATTCGTCGCAATGAGATTTCATCTTCTAAATTAGCGAGCACTCGCAAATACGCCAATAAATCTTTAATTTCTTTGCGCTCATAAAACCGAAGGCCACCAACAACTTTATATGGCAAGGCCGAGCGCATAAATACTTCTTCAAAGACACGAGACTGTGCATTTGTGCGATAAAAAATTGCAGTATCCCCTGGTTCAGATTGACCGCTACGTTGCAATTCACGAATCTCATCTTTTACAAACTCTGCTTCATCGTGCTCAGACTCTGCGACATAACCAATGAGGGGCGCACCTGCACCTTCTTCGGACCACAAGTTCTTTTCTTTACGACTCTCATTTTTAGTGATTACAGCGTTAGCGGCAGAGAGAATATTTTGAGTTGACCGATAATTTTGTTCGAGCAACACGGTTGTTGCGTTTGGATAATCCAATTCAAATTGAAGAATATTTCTAATGGTCGCACCGCGGAAACCATAAATTGATTGATCAGCGTCGCCCACTACACACAGTTCGGCTGGAGCTAAACCCTCTTGGGCGTTGCCTACAAGTTCTTTAACCAAGATGTATTGGGCGTGATTTGTATCTTGATACTCATCTACAAGGACGTGCTTAAAGCGTGAACGTAGGCGAGCCTTTGCTTCAGGATACTTCTGAAGAACTTCAACTGTTTTCAAAATGAGGTCATCAAAATCCATCGCATTGGCTTGCTGCAACCTACGCTGATAAACCGCATATACATCGGCAACAACTTCTTCGAACTGATTCTTGGTTGCATTTACATAATCATTGGGACCCATCAACTCATTCTTGGCATTAGAAATAATTGATTGGAATTGACGAGCTGGATAGCGCTTTGGATCTAAGTTCAGCTCTTTTGCAACAATGGTGATGAGTCGCAAGCTATCGGCAGAGTCATAAATGCTAAATGAATTTCCATAACCAAGGCGAACAGCTTCTTGTCTTAGTAAACGCACGCAAGCAGAGTGAAATGTAGAAACCCACATTGATTTAGCAACTGGACCTACTAGCGCTGCAACGCGGTCTTTCATTTCGCCAGCAGCTTTATTTGTAAATGTAATTGCCAAAATTTCATATGGGGCAACACCGCGGCGGGCCATCAAGTATGCGATTCTGCGCGTGAGTACTCGGGTTTTTCCAGAGCCAGCACCGGCAACCACAAGAAGTGGACCACCGCTATGAATAACAGCGGCTTGCTGTTGCGGATTGAGCCCTTCTAATAAGGCGTCGGTACTTTCCATGGCAGTGAGTCTATTAGGCTTGCCGACATGGAGCCGATTGCAGATAACGAAATCAAGCGCGTACTTGTTATTAACGCCCACCCTGATGATTCTGACTTTGGAGCATCCGGAACGATTGCACAGTGGGTAAAAAAGGGAATACACGTGTCATACGTTTTTTGCACCAATGGCGATCAAGGTGGTGAAGAGTCAGGTATTGCTAAAGAAGATATGCCACAAGTACGTCAGCGCGAACAGCGTGAAGCTGGCGCAGTTATCGGCGTAACTGACATTACATTTTTGAATTACATTGATGGTCACCTAGAGCCAACAATTGCTTTACGTAAAGATATTGTTCGCCAAATTCGCCGTGTAAAACCAGATCGAATGGTGTGCCAAAGTCCTGAAAGAAATTGGGAAAGAATTGGAGCTAGCCATCCAGATCACTTGGCAGCAGGTGAAGCTGCTGTGCAAGCGGTTTATCCAGATGCCAGGAATCCTTTTGCATTCACTGATTTATTGGAAAATGAGAAGCTCGAACCGTGGAAAGTACGGGAAGTGTGGATGATGGGTTTTTCAAACCCAGATCATTTTGTTGATGTTACTGACACATTTGATTTGAAGATTAAAGCACTGCACGCTCATGCTTCCCAAACTTCTCATAATCCAGATCTAGAAAAGATGGTCCGCGAATGGGGCGCACGCAATGCAGCAGCTGCTGGATATGCAGAAGGCAGACTTGCTGAAGCTTTTAAAATAGTTAATACAAATTAATTAACTAAGACTTTTGAAATCGCAATAGTTTTTGCAGGCTTTCCATCTGGTGCGCCACCGACTGCGCCAGCTTTAGCAATTGCTTTCACGATATCTAAACCAGATGTAATAGTCCCCCAAATTGTGTAACTAGGTGCAAGCGTTGTGTTTGCATACACCAAGAAAAATTGGCTTCCATTTGTATTTGGTCCTGAATTAGCCATCGCAACTGTGCCCTCTGGATAATTGTTTTCAACATTTTGTGGCAAGTTTTCATCTGGATATGTGAATTGCGGACCTCCGCCACCTGTCGCAGTTGGGTCTCCGCACTGCAATACAAATAATCCTTCTGTTGTTAATCGGTGACAGAGTGAATCATCATAAAACCCGCCCTTTGCAAGTGCCGCAATGGACGTCATCGTAAATGGTGCTTTTGAACCAACAGTACTAATTACGATGTCTCCACAATTGGTAACTAAAGTGAACGACTTAGGAAACTTAGTAAGAACGGCCGTAGGCGTAGGAATCAACTTTGGATCATGACCCTTTGCTGTGGTTTCAGAGCACACGATGCCATCTGCTGTCACGGGAGCAGGTTGTGTGACTTCTTCACTCGTGTTTGAAGTGCTGCTGGTTTCCGTGGTGTTGTTACCACATGCAGTCAACGTGAGTGCAACCATCACGAGTAAAGATAGTGAAACCTTATTAAAGCGTGACATTGATTTACTCCCACTCGATCGTTGCTGGCGGCTTACTGGTTACATCTAACACGACTCGATTTACTTCGCGCACCTCATTGGTGATACGTGTCGAGATCTTCTCAAGAACTTCATAGGGAATGCGTGACCAATCAGCCGTCATTGCATCTTCACTAGATACGGGACGCAAAACAATTGGATGGCCATATGTGCGTCCATCGCCTTGTACTCCAACGCTTCGAACATCAGCGAGCAAAATCACTGGGCACTGCCAAATATCTCTATCGAGTCCGGCTGCTTTTAACTCTTTACGAGCGATCAAATCGGCAGAGCGCAATATATCCAAACGATCACGTGTGACTTCTCCGATTATTCGTATGCCAAGACCTGGACCTGGAAATGGTTGTCGCCAAATAATCTGCTCAGGCAAACCTAGTTCTGCTCCAACGTTTCGTACTTCATCCTTAAAGAGTTCACGCAGTGGCTCAACCAAACTGAACTTTAGGTCATCAGGTAAACCACCGACGTTGTGATGTGACTTAATGTTTGCAGTTCCCGTTCCGCCACCTGATTCAACGACATCTGGATACAAGGTTCCCTGAACCAAAAACTCAACTTCTCCACCGCTTGCAATATCACGGGCAGCTTTTTCAAAAGAACGAATGAATTCGCGCCCAATTACTTTTCGCTTAGTTTCTGGATCAGTAACACCTTTAAGTGCATCCAAGAATTGATCAACTGCATCAATAACAACAAGGTTCACACCAGTAGAAGCGACGAAATCTCTCTGCACTTGCTCCGATTCGCCACTTCGCAATAATCCGTGATCAACAAATACGCAGGTAAGTTGTTTTCCAACAGCTTTTTGAACAATCGCTGCAGCAACAGCTGAATCGACTCCACCAGATAATCCGCAAATCACTCGCTTGTCGCCAATTTGCTTACGGGCTTTTTCAATTTCAATGTGTGCAATATTTGCGGGCGTCCATGTTGTGCTGCACTTTGCAATATTGACTAACCAATTCTTGAGAATTGCTTGCCCATGTTCGGAGTGCAGAACTTCTGGATGAAATTGAACGCCAGAGAGTTGTGCATTTGCACTTTCAAATGCAGCGATGGCTGTGTCGGAAGTACTAGCCGTAACACTAAAACCACATGGCGCTTCGGTGACAGCATCGCCGTGAGACATCCAAACTCTTTGTTCTGCAGGCAATGAGTTAAATACTTTCGAACCAGGCTTTACCGTTAATTGCGTGCGACCGAATTCGGATTTACCAGTTTGGCTCACTACGCCACCGAGTGCTGCTGCCATAGCTTGAAAGCCGTAACAGATTCCAAAAATAGGAATGTTTAGAGCAAATATTGCGGGATCAACTGAAGGTGCATTCTCTGAGTAAACACTCGATGGACCACCTGAGAGAATTATTGCTTCTGGGTTTTTTGCACTTACTTGTGCTGCAGTAATTGAAGATGCAACGATTTCTGAGTAAATATTTGCTTCACGGACTCGTCGTGCAATCAATTGTGCATATTGCGCACCAAAGTCAACGACTAGAACTCCGTGAGGATTAGGCACGATGAATAAGAACTTCTACTCGCTGGAATGACTTCACATCTGAATACCCAGTTGTTGCCATCGCACGACGTAGCGCACCAAATAAATTCATCGAACCATCTGCTGCATGTGATGGTCCAAGCAAAATTTCTTGCAGCGTTCCTGATGTTCCAACTGCAACTCTTTCTCCACGTGGAAGTTCTGGGTGATGAGCTTCTGATCCCCAGTGCCAACCAAGTCCAGGTGCCTCGGTTGCTTTTGCAAGTGGTGAACCCATCATCACTGCGTCAGCGCCACATGCAATTGCTTTAGCAATATCGCCACTTCGTCCAACTGAACCATCTGCAATGACGTGAACATAGCGTCCACCAGATTCGTCCAAATATTCGCGGCGAGCAGATGCAACTTCAGCAACAGCAGATGCCATAGGAACTTCAATGCCTAAAACTTTTCTGGTTGTGTGTGCCGAACCGCCACCAAAACCAACAAGCACCCCAGCAGCTCCTGCACGCATTAAGTGCAGCGCACCCGTTGCGGTTGCAACACCACCAACGATTACTGGAACATCCAATTCGTAGATGAATTTCTTTAGGTTTAGCGCTTCTGTTTCTGCTGCCACGTGTTCGGCGCTAACAGTTGTTCCACGGATTACGAAGATATCTACGCCAGCATCGATTACTGCTTTGTGTAGTTCGGCAGTACGAGCTGGTGAAAGAGAAGCAGCAACTGTTACGCCAGCATCTCTGATTGTTTTAATGCGTTCTTTAATTAATTCAGGCTTTATCGGCGCTGAATAAATCTCCTGCATACGCTTTGTTGCGTGCTTATCTGGCATCGAAGCAATTTCACCTAGTGGAATTCGAGGATCTTCATAACGAGTCCACAAGCCTTCAAGGTTTAGAACACCGAGACCTCCAAGATTTCCAATTGCAATTGCTGTTTCTGGTGAGACAACAGAATCCATGGGCGCTGCCATCATCGGTAAATCAAATTTGTATGCATCGATTTGCCATGAAGTAGAAACTTCTAGCGGATCGCGCGTGCGACGACTTGGAACGATTGCAATATCGTCAAAAGAATATGCCTGGCGAGCTCGCTTGCCGGGGGCTAATTCAATGTCGCTCATGGTCGTCTCTTTCTGTTATCTCAGTTAGTTCGATTAGTTAGTTCTTCTGTGAATAGTTTGGTGCATCTGCAACATGCAAAACATCGTGCGGATGACTCTCTTGTAAGCCTGCAGATGTAATCTGAATTAATCTTCCTTCGCGGCGAAGTGTTTCGATATCAGGTGCACCTGCATATCCCATTCCAGAACGTAATCCACCTACTAGTTGGTGAACAACATCGGCAGCAGTACCACTGTACGAAACTTTTCCTTCGATGCCTTCTGGAACTAATTTATCTTCTGATAAAACATCATCTTGCATGTAGCGATCTTTGGAGTACGACTTCTTATCTCCACGTGATTGCATTGCACCGAGTGAACCCATTCCGCGATACGCCTTGTATTTGCGCCAATCAATTTCTACGCGTTCGCCCGGTGATTCATCGCACCCTGCGAGTAATGAGCCGAGCATTACAGAGTTTGCGCCCGCAACAATTGCTTTAACAATGTCACCTGAGTATTGCAATCCGCCATCTGCGATAAGTGGAATGCCAGCTTTTTGGCACGCCTTGTTTGCTTCCATGATTGCTGTAATTTGTGGAACACCAACACCTGCAACCACTCGCGTTGTACAAATAGATCCTGGTCCCACACCAACTTTTACTGCATCCGCTCCAGCGTTGATGAGTGCTTGTGCGCCGGCACGTGTTGCAACATTTCCACCGATAACTTGTGTTGTGGAAGAGAATTTTTTAATGCGTGCAATTGCATCTAAAACTGCACGGTGGTGGCCATGAGCGGTATCAACAACTACGACATCCACCCCCGCTTCGATCAGTGCCTGTGCGCGATTAAATCCATCATCTCCCACACCAACAGCTGCTCCTGCTAGACCAACATTTTTCACTAACTTAACGTGAGTGACTTGTTCATCGATTGGTAAATTTCTATGAATAATTCCGATTCCACCAGCTTTTGCCATTGCAATCGCCATTGCGGATTCTGTGACTGTATCCATCGCAGATGAAACCAATGGAACAGAAAGTGAGATTGTTCGGGTGAGCCAGGTGCCCGTATTTACTTCACTAGGAACAACTTCTGAGGCATCTGGGAGAAGCAGCACATCGTCATATGTAAGGCCGAGCATTGCGATTTTCTCTGTGTCATTGCTCATCGCTGCCCCCTCACTTTCGCATCATTGGCGAAGGTGGAAGTCTATCGGTGGATTTAGGCTCCGATTGCCCGCGTAATTTCCTCACATGCATAGTTTAAATCAGGGGTTTGAGTCATATTCGCGCAATCACTTTCGCGCCAACCTGGCCCGCCCAAAAGAATTCGTGGAGCAGGTCGCACTGCTGGCAGATTTCTAAAGTATGACGGATCAGCATTTTCAACTAACTGTGCCCATAAGAAAATCGCAGGTGGTGCGAACTTTTCAACCATCGCTTCAAGTGCTGCAAATGGTGTGCGGGCTCCAAGGAAATGGCATTCAATATTTCGCTCAGCAAGGGCTGCAGTCAATGCATGAATTGCAAGTGAGTGCATCTCTTCACCGACGGATGCAACCAACACAGGGCGTGGGTTGATTGGTTTTTGAATCATTGATGATCGTTCACGCAAAACTCTCTTGAGGGTTTCTGAAAAGAAGTGCTCGATTTCAATACCTTCGCCAGTTTGCGCCCATGATTCTCCGAGCATCACAAGGACTGGAACAATAACTTCTTGCCATGAGCGAATAACCCCGTATTTTTCGATGTCATTGCGTAAAGTGCTTTCAATAAAGTTTTTATCCAATGCATTAGCCGCACTATGCAGTGCTTCGATAACATCTGGTCGATCAGAAAAAGCGCCAACAATTTTTTCCATTTTTATTGCACTCTTTGTGCTGAGTGCTTTTTCGGCCGCTTCCGCAGGTGACATCCCAGCGATTATTAATCGACGCATCGTTGTTAGTTTCGCCAGATCAGCGGCGCAATATCGGCGGTGCGAACCGCTCTCGTGATCGCTTGGCCCGATTCCGTAACGGCGAGCCCAGGTTCGAAGGGTTGCTGGGGCTACTCCAAGGCGTCTAGCCACTGCTGCAACGGTTAAGAGCTCTTCCACGGGCTAAGGGTGGCGCAATGCGACGTAACTCACCACTTGGAATGCCCTTTTTTGAGAGAAATTGAGGGCAGGTACTTGAACAACCTATGAAACGGTTGTATCTTTCCCTCATGGCTGAAATTTCACGTTTACCCCAACCGATAGCTGATCATTGGGAGTGGCAGTACGAAGGTTCTTGCCGCACCATGCCTAGCGAGATGTTCTTCCATCCAGATGGAGAGCGTGGTCCGCGTAGACGCAATCGTGAGAATGCAGCAAAAGCTGTCTGCGCTAGCTGCCCTGTAATCAAACAGTGCCGTGATCATGCGTTGGCAGTTCAAGAGCCATACGGAATTTGGGGCGGTCTCTCTGAAGATGATCGCTTGGCCATTATTGGCAATGAAAAACCATCAGAGGTTTATGAAGCTTCATAACGAATAAATTAAAAAAACCCCTTCGCATAACGCGAAGGGGTTTTTTGTTCTTAATTAGTGTGAGTGTCCACCTGGACCGTGTGAGTGTCCGTGACCACCAGCATCTGGTGCTTCATCTGCTGGACGTTCATAAACAACGGCTTCTGTTGTAATAAACATTGCAGCAATTGATGCAGCATTTGCAAGAGCTGAACGAGTCACCTTCACTGGATCGATAACACCATCTTTTGCTAGATCGCCATAGACATCAGTGGCTGCGTTGAATCCTTCATGTGCTTTCATCGCACGGACTTTTGCAACAACTACGTAACCTTCTAGACCAGCATTTTCAGCAATCCAACGAAGTGGTTCATCGCATGCTTTGCGAACAAGACGCACACCTACTGCTTTATCGCCTGTGAATCCGAGCTCGCCTTCAAGTGCATCTGCTGCATGTACTAGAGCAGCACCTCCACCGATAACGATTCCTTCTTCGACAGCTGCGCGAGTAGCTGAAATAGCATCTTCAAGGCGGTGCTTCTTCTCCTTGAGTTCTACTTCTGTGTGTGCGCCAACCTTGATTACGCAGACTCCACCAGCAAGTTTTGCAACTCGCTCTTGAAGCTTGCCGCGATCCCATTCAGAATCTGTGGTTGCTAATTCGTTACGAATCTCTTGCACGCGAGCTGCTACGAGCTTCTTATCTCCGGCGCCATCCACGATTGTGGTTGCATCCTTAGAAATAACAATTCGACGAGCTTTACCGAGTGAGTCGATACCGATTTGATCAAGCTTCATTCCATCTTCAGCAGAGATAACTGTTCCGCCAGTGAGAATTGCAATGTCTTCGAGCATCGCTTTGCGGCGATCTCCAAAGCCAGGTGCCTTAACTGCAGCGGAAGCAAATACTCCACGCATGCGGTTAACGACGAGGGTAGATAGTGCTTCACCTTCGACATCTTCGGCGATGATTAGTAGTGGTTTTGACGCTTGTGCAATCTTTTCAAGGATTGGAAGCAAGTCAGCGAGCGCTGAAATTTTGTTTCCAACGATTAAGACGTATGCATCCTCAAGAACAGCTTCCATGCGATCTTGATCTGTAACAAAGTATGGAGAGATGTAACCCTTATCGAATTGCATACCCTCTGTGAATTCGAGTTCAAGAGCTGTAGTTGAAGCTTCTTCAACTGTAATCACTCCATCTTTACCGACCTTGTCCATCGCTTCTGCGATGAGATCTCCGATGGTGCGATCTTGCGCAGAAATTGTTGCAACGTCAGCGATTTGTGCCTTGTCATTGACAACAGTTGCATTTGCGCGAAGGCGCTCTGAAATCGCAACTACTGCAGCTTCGATTCCTAGTTTTAGATCCATTGGCTGTGCGCCAGCTGCAAGGTTTCGAAGTCCTTCTTTCACCATTGCCTGGGCAAGAACTGTTGCAGTTGTTGTTCCATCACCAGCGACATCGTTGGTCTTAGTTGCAACTTCCTTGACTAGCTGTGCGCCCATATTTTCAACTGGGTCTGAGAGTTCAATCTCTTTAGCAATCGTCACACCATCATTTGTAATTGTTGGTGCGCCGTATGACTTGGAGATAACCACGTTTCGACCCTTAGGTCCAAGAGTTACTTTGACGGTGTCAGCAAGAATGTTGACGCCACGCTCCATCGCACGACGAGCGTGCTCGTCGAAATCTAGAATCTTTCCCATTTACTTCTCGATAACAGCGAGAATGTC
>JACCDW010542144.1_pt1 | contig 10062 bp, 10 predicted proteins | sample 7449781 | NCBI WGS metagenome assembly JACCDW01 (sample SAMN15323449, study PRJNA562643) | freshwater metagenome | isolation source: river surface water | place: USA:Blue River Watershed | collected 2017-08-18 | reverse complement strand
TTATATGTTATATGTTATATGTTATATGTTATATGTTATATGTTATATGTTATATGTTATATGTTATATGTTATATGCGTTATAAATAAAAATGATAAATGATTCATAAAACGTAAATCTCTCATATGGATATGATTGATTTAATGTAAAAAAATGAAGGATCAAAAAATATATATAGAATTATCTATATAATATGAGTATCAACTGGCTGTCAAACATCAAAAATGTCTGGCCGCCTCCCCGAGCTCCCCGCGTCTGCCCGCGCCGGAACCAAGCTCTCCCCTACGGGCACTCCTGGCCACACGCGTGATGGTCAAGGTAGTAAGCAATCGCGCCCTTCTACTTCTGCGCGCGGAAGAAAGAAGGATAAGCAACCGCGCCCCCTCACGTATAAGGAGTGGAAAGAGGAGTATGAGATCTTTCAAGCGAAAAAAAAGTCTGAACTTCGTCGCCAATATGGTATTGGTTCTACACCCATTAAGCGTGTTGATAATTCATTTGATATAATCTTTCATGAAGCGTTCAACGCCGCCAAGGCTGTTTACAAGAGTGAAAACCCTCCTCCCAAGCCCGAGACGAGTCGCGATGGCTCCCCTCTCCCTCGCGACCGTATCGTATACGACCGCAGTTGAATCCTGGTACTACCAGCAACAACTGCCTTTTGAGTAGTGTGTGTTTAAAAAAAAAAAGAAAAAAAAAGAAAAAAAAAGAAAAACAAACAAAAAAAAAAAGAAAAAAAAAAGAAAAAAAACTCATAATCCTTCGTTCAAAATATGTATAAAATCACACTTATAAAAATAGAAATATATACACATCCATAGATGGATTTTGAACAGCATATTTTGGTTCATATTTATTATGATGGGATCATACTTTTAGATGAATCGGAGAAGTACTTTCAAATCAAATTGAATCTAAATGAGTTTCATCAATATATGGATGAAACATGTGATGTTTTAAAGTATAAGATTGAACAAGAGATGAGGACAGATTTGATTCGGAAGCTAAAATCGAAGATCCAGAATGTTGTTTCCATATCACGCTCTTTTAAAATACCCGTAAAACACGTTCTTCATACACTCTTTATGAATAATCGCGCAAATAATATCGAGATTATGTGGTCTCCTTCCGCACTCAAAGAGTTCAAATATGTGCCCATGAAACATTATATCACCTATCGCGATGACTCATTGACACTCAAAGTGAAAGGGATCAAATTCTCCAATAAAGTATGATTTGATTTGAAAGAATAAAAAAGAAAAAGTGATCTAAAAAGATGAGAATAAAAGAATCGTGATAAAGTAGGATATCATATCACATTTACATTTTATAAAAATGCCCTATTATGCGGTTCACAAAGGCCGGAATGGTGCTGCGATTTACCACTCATGGCCAGAGTGTCAAAAGGCGGTAAAGGACTTTCATGGCGCGATCTTCAAGAAGTTTGACACACTTGAAGATGCCGAAACATTTAAAAAGGTCGGTTTCGGCGATCATAAACCGAAGTTTATTCAAAAGCGCGAAAATGCGGAAACAAAGAATCATGATGAAATCGATTCTGTATTACATGCGGAGGATGCCCATCGCAATCTCCTCATTTACACCGATGGTAGCCTCATCCGAAATGATGGGCGGATCTATTGTGGATATGGGATTGTGATTCCCGAATTGAATATCAAGTTGGCGGAGAAGCTGAATGATCCCAAAAAGACGAATAATCGCGCCGAAATGCGCGCCATTCTTCATGCCATCGAACTCTTAGATGAAGATGTAAAGAGTAATCGCCGCCTTTGTATCTTCACTGATTCACAATATTGTAAGTATATCTTTCAAGGAACGGGAGAACGATACGAAAAGGCGAATTATCGCAAAGATGGCGAAGAGGTACCTAACAAAGATATGATCATCACCGCCCTTTCTTATCTTCGTAAGTATGATATCGCCATTCTGAAAGTACGCGCTCACACTGATGCCACGGATATTCATTCAAAATATAATGATATGGCCGACAAATTGGCAAATAATGGGGCAATGCAAACAAAAGGATCAAAAAAATCCTATTTGGAAGAGCAATCGATGTATCACGATAGTATCATCCATCCGTTTGAAAAACGTGAAATCCAAAAAGCATACACACCACAAGTTGACGATGATGGCGGCGATGTACCGCTTTTCAATAATTCATATCGATACAATGATGATATGAAGTGGCGTGAAGAAGAGCGGCGGAAATTTGAGGGAAAAACAAAGATGACTGATATATTTGGCGATATTATTGAGAGCCAAAAAGAAGAAACTCCACGTGTGAAACGTGAAGAAACATATAGTGTTAAAATTATGAAGAATAAACCAATGCGCTTCAAAAATACGACTATTGGCGACTTCTTATCACCCAAGTGATAACTAAGCATAGATGGTGCGTATGTGATTGATCATATTTTCTTTATAAATTTTGATCATCATCGACTGATCTGTATATCTTGTAATAATATATGTATGTTGATTTTTAGCATTTTTCATCGATTCGATCGACACAATACTTTTGAACATGATTTTTTCTCTTTTTATATACTGTACTTATTTATTTTTCGATCAAAATAAATATATTTTTTATTGGATAAATCGTAGATCACTTCTAATATAGAATGATATATTATTCCGAATCATAATAGAGTGAAAGGTACAGTGAAAATCCGAATAGAAGAATGTGTTGATCATCTTTCCGGGTTTCCGAAAGAACGCATATGTATGTGCGATCTTCCGGCTTTTCCGATTCATCCAAATAGATCTTTCCCACCTCTTCCGCATAATCATAAATGCGGTATAAGGGTGTTCGGTTGAATTGATCTTTATCCTCTTTATACTCTATTTTTTCAAGATAGAAGATGTGTTCATCACGCGAATCGTAGATTTTGAGAAAACGGGATTGAGATGAACGATACTCAATCACATAGGGTTGAATCTCCGAATCCGATTTTGTTTTATATAAAAATTCATATTTATTATACATCTTATTTTTAATCACAGTGATCTCTTTCCGTTGCGCACTCTTGATTTGATGAATCCATTGCGGGTCTTTATATCCATCCACCGTAAATAATAGACTCTTTTGATCATCGAGTAAATGATACTTATTTCTACCCTTCTCGATCACATATGCGTATATATTTGATGGCTTCTGTTGAATCGGTTGAGGTGCTTCATTCTTCTTCTCTCTTGGTTCTTCTTCGCGCCGTTCAGCAACTTCGTACTCTTTGGCATGTGCAACACGCACAGGTGGTTCATTTGAAAAATCCGTATTATAAATCACATCGTTGAGCGATAAGAGATTTACAAATGTTTCTGGCTTTAAATCTGTTGAACACTCTTTTTTTGGAAAGATCCGTTGAATCGAAATGTAGGAAGCGTAAAAGATGGCAAAGAGGAGAAGAAAGAAGATCAATAGAGAGAGTATATTTGAAAACCCCTCTTTTTCAAAAGAAGTGAGCGCCATCTTTATAATGAAGATAAAATAAGATAAATCGTACTATCTTATATTTAGATAAAACAAACAGAAATCAAACAGGGAAGAAAGAGAAATCAAAGCTAAAAAGTTAAATTTCAAAGAATACATTCGATGATCCGATCTCTTCATCTTGAATCAAACCCACTTTTTCAAACATGTGTGCCTGAACGGTATACTTCATCTTCTTATCTACATCATCGCGTCCGGACATATCGGGCCCTTTATTCACTTCAAGAATATATGGTTCCAATTGATCATTCATAATGACATCTACACCGAAGAGTTGGAAGCTGATGGCATTGCGTGAACGTATATTTTCGGATTGATAGAATTCGTGCGAAAGAGCGGAGCACATTTTCTGTAATTTTTGATTCATTTTGACGAAGAAGAGTGATGGTGCGTTTGGATCCTTTTGCGGATTATGCTCTTGACGACTCCCTGCCCATGTCGCAGCAGATCGCTGCTCACCTTCGGTCAGCCAAGCGAGTTGAATATATGTGCGCAGCTCTTCAAATGTGCGAGGGTGATCTTTATACACAGACATGTCTAAATGGTAAGATGTGATATTGGATTCAAAGTCGAAATCATTATCATTATACTTTTTATTTGTGTAAATACATTTACCCAATGTGGATATGTAGAATCTCTGCTGATCCCCTTGAAGAACGATGAGAAGATACACGCGGAGGTTCACTTTGCGACCATTGATCAAATATAGATTACGCATATATGTTTGAACGACTTTATACTCTTGGGATGCGGCGGTTTTGGTGATGAAATCGTAATCTTTGGTCAATTTGAGCCCTTCTTTCCGCTGAACATTCTTCTTTAATATGTAAATATGATCTTTTTGATAGTCGCGTTTAAAGAGCGCCATATCATCGCGATCTTCCAAAACATATGAAGCGGGCATGATTTGAGACGCTTCATCGAAACCATAATGTTTCTTTAATGTGCTCCAAATATTATTTTTACTCACCATCTTATCACATCCATTAATGCCGAAAATATAGAGTTGCGACGGCGCATCGGATAATTGAATGGTTGGCAATTCGTGCTCAACAAAGTTATAACCACATGGGATATATAATTCCCAATTCATATTTTTCTTTGTGGAAGAAGTGTATCGATTTTTTGTGTGATCTCCAACGTGTGTTATTCCATATGTTTTGAAGATCTCTTCTAAAATGGGGGATACGGGTTTTTCAGCGCATTTGTAATACTTTGAAATCGATGTGGATGCGGATGATTTATTTTCGAAATGTTCTGGACGATTGCTATGATAAAGATAATATGCGAGAAGAAGAATTACAAAAAAGATGAACACATATGTATAAGAGTAAGAGAGCATTTTTATTTATATATCACTATCTAAATGATATATATTATTTATGAAAAAGAAAAAATAAATTCTATTCATAAAGTAGTGTGAATCAAATGGAACCAAATCGATCAAATATAAATCGATCTTCGAAAAATGGGAATGGATATGAGAATGAAAAGAAGAAGAGAAGTTTAAATGAAAAGAAAGAGTGGAAGAAATTCCAAACGCATTATGTTTTCTTTTTGATAGCATTATCATTATATACATTGCGTCCCATAAAAGTGAATGATGCGAGTGGTGAGTTGCGTTCACTTCTTGAAATATTGAATCTAACTTTCACACAAGCGAATTATCAATCCCAATTGGACAGAGTGATGAATATTTTTCATATCAATTTTAATAAACGTGCGAATATATCAGGTTCGCCTCGAAAGAGATTGCTGAATGCCATTCAATTTTTAATACCGGGTGTGAAATCATTCAAAGATCTATATGAGAAGATGAAAACGGTTAGTGTGAATGTAGTTGATAATCAAGCCTTCTTTCAATTCTTCTATGAATTGATTTTTAAAGAAGGCGCAAATAAGAATAAAAGTATATCTACCATGGAAAGGCTCTTAAAGCATAATGAAGAAGTGAAGATTACAAATATTTCGAAATGGATGCCAGAAAAGAAGAATAACGCCAATTTAAATAACTCCACCGCAAAAATACAAAAGATTCTTAAAGAAATCGCACAAAATATTTTTACACAAAATCTATCCGGAAATGGATCTATAAATGTCAAAAATAGGAATCTTTCACCCGGGAATGTCCAACCTGGAAATGTTTCAACCGGGAATGTTTCAACCGGGAATGTTTCAACCGGGAATGTCCGACCTGGAAATGTCAAACCTGGAAATGTTTCAACCGTGAATGTACGATCTGGAAATGTTTCAACCGGGAATGTACGATCTGGAAATGTCAAACCTGGAAATGTACGATCCGGAAATGTCCAACCTGGAAATGTCCAACCTGGAAATGTTTCAACCGGGAATGTCCAACCTGGAAATGTACGATCCAGAAATGTACAATCCGGAAATGTTTCAACTGGAAATGGAACGATGAATCTCAAAAATAGAAATGTTCAACCATCGATGACGGGAGGAAAGAGTATGAATGATTTTTGGTGGTTGCGCAAATATAATAAAAACAAAAGATAGATAAAATGTGAAAAGTGATTTGTATTTGGATAAAAGAGAGATGTGTTTTCTCTTTTATGTAGAATCGAGAGTAAAAAAATAAAGATGGTTTCATACTTTCAGCTCTTTGACAAGTCGGATCCTCATAAAGTTCCCGAAGATGCCAAGCACTTCCACTTCCCTTATTGCCTCGACGACTTCCAAGAAGAGGGGATGTATCGGATTCATCATCGTGAAAACATCTTGGTGACTGCGCACACAGGTTCAGGCAAGACAACATTTGCCCTTTACGCAATTGGCCAAGCCTTTGCCACCAAAAAGCGCGTCATCTACACGAGTCCGATCAAATCCCTTTCCAATCAAAAGTATGCCGAATTCAAGAAGCTCTTTGGCGCAGAACATGTAGGCATTTTAACAGGAGATATCAAGATGAACCCAGAGGCGCGTTGTGTGATTATGACGACCGAGGTTTTGCGCAATATGCTCTACAAGACCGATGAGGCAACTGTCGCATATATGGAGAGTGTCGATTCTGTCATCTTTGATGAAGTCCACTATATCAATGATAAAGATCGCGGCAAGGTGTGGGAAGAGGTGATCATCATGCTTCCGCGGGAGATCATTTTGGTGATGCTTTCGGCAACGATTGAAGGGGCAGAGGATTTCGCTGGCTGGGTGGGGCGGATCAAAGAGCGGAATACAATGCTCATCCCCACGTCGCATCGTGTTGTTCCGCTTCAACATTATCTCTTTGATTATGATGCTGCGCAAGTGTATTATCAAGAGCGGCGAGCACGGGAAGTGCGCCGCCAAGAAGAGATAAAGAAGAGTGGAGGAAGTGAAGATGGCGATTTGGAAGATATGACCCGCGACGAGGAGAAGTATGATTTCCCGTGGAAGTTGGTGATGAACGCAAAGAATGAAATGGAACCAATGGCGATGATCCGAAAGGGTTATAAGAAGTATTCGGCCATCGAGCTTCTTGACCCGCTTGTGTATGCGCTTCATCATTTGAAGCGAACACCGGCTCTCTTCTTCGTCTTTTCACGGAAGCAGTGCGAACATCTCGCACATATGGTTCATATTACAATGATTGACCATAATACGCGATCGAAGATTGTGGAAACGTTCAATCATTACATGAGCCCATTTAAGTCGTTATATGATACATTGCCGCAATATCATGATGTTTTTGAATTGATCCAACAAGGAATCGCATATCATCATAGTGGCATGCTCCCCATTTTGAAGGAAATCGTGGAGATCCTCTTTGGATTGGGATATATCAAGATCCTCTTCGCAACGGAGACATTTGCGGTGGGTGTGAATATGCCGACGAAAACGGTGATCTTCACATCGTTGGAGAAGTATGATAATGATGGATTGCGATATATCAATCATGCAGAATACTCGCAAATGAGTGGACGAGCGGGACGGCGCGGATTGGATCCGGTGGGAAATGTCATTTTGATGCCGCAAATGGATCTCCCGAGTGATGCGATTTTTGTGGATATTTTATGTGGAAAGAGTCCGCGCGTACAGTCCCGGTTTGTGCCGACATATCAGTTTATTCTTAAACAGTTATCGAATGAGACGGGGGGAAGCGATCACTTTTTGGAATCGACGTATTTTATGGAGGGGCATCAGAAGCGATCGGTACATTTGATGGCAGAGTATGCCAAGTTGGCAAGTAGCATATCGACTTCGGAATGCGGATCAAGTGTGGAAGAGTATATCAAGTTGAAATCAAAGTTATCTGGTGGCGCGGGTGCTGGGTTGGGAGCATTCTTTGTGATGAAGCCGAAGGATAAACATAAGATTGAGAAGGAGTTGGAATCATTGCGGAAGAAACATCCGAATATTGAGGATCAAATTGCGAAGTATGAAGAGCGAAAGAAGATTTCCGAGCGTATGGATCAGATAAAGAGTGAGATGGATGAAGAGGGCACCTTCCTTTTCCAAAATATCGAACGCATGAAAGATCTTCTTTATGAAATTGGATATTTGGAATCCGGATCAACCCTGACTCTGACGAAACGGGGACAAATCGGCATGAATATCAATGAGTGTAATGAACTCCTCTTTGGATACATGATCGATACCTATCAATCAAATCGCGAAATTGACTATCCGATGTGGATCGGATTATTTGGTCTCTTTATTGAAGAGAAGGGGAAGAATGAGTCCACACATCTCCAACTTCCGGGCACCATGAAGCGTATTATACGCGATTTGGAGGAGAAGTCGACGTATTACGCAAATATGGAACTTCAATATGGGATTTCAATTGGAACAAAGTATGAACTATCATATGAGTATGTGGAAGTTTTGTATCAATGGGCTCAAGGATGCTCATATGGGGAGATTTTGGCTTCACATCCCACGCTTTTCGATGGCAACTTTGTGAAAGTGATCTTGCGTGTACAAAACATTGTGGAAGATGTGAAGAACATATGTAAGATTACGGAGAATTATGAGTTGCTTCAACTCTTCGAAAATGCGGAGATCCCACTACTACGCGATATCGCACAAGTGAATTCTCTTTATATCAAAATGTGATCTCTCTGATCAGCATTTGATCTTTCTAATTATTCAAGTGGTTGTAAAAATTTAATGTTTGCGTGATCAAGAATGATTTGAAATACATATTCATTTATATATTTTGATTTTTTTTCATATAATTTATATTTTCGAAATAATTTCTTAAATCGTTTATGAACGCGTAATTTTATACCTTTCTCAATAAAGGAGAGTATATATCTTTTACGCCATATTTTACAAAATATTTCACCATCATCTGTACAATTTCCATTTCTCCACGCGCGCTTTAATGGTTCACTCTTTATATGTTCATATATATTTTTACCGCTCATTAGAGCAACTTCGACAGTTGCTTTATTTTCAATTGATGTAAACCAACCATGAAAATACTCTTTTTCTAAATCCACTCTGATTTCACTCAATACAACATCATTCAACTTGCTTGACAGAGAGTTGCAGGAAGTCGGCATTTTTGCTAAATTTTCACGTGGATCATCTACTATATCAGGTAAAGCAGATATAATCCGGTCATTTATAATATCCTTCACCATAAATAATAAACATATATCTTTTTGTAATCGTATAAAATGAACATATGTATATCCAGACCATTCAGATGGATGAAATGTGCAAAATAAAAAAGGTTTATTATTTGAATCTTCTTCAAAATCACTTGAATCACTCGTATGATATAAGAGGGTGCCTCTTTTGAGGATCATTGATCCATACTTTTCAAATAAACCTCCCATATATTCTATACTTTTATCTATGATTTGATTTTATTTTTATGATCCAATCAAATCATAAAAATAAAATCAAATGAAAAGATAAGAGAATGCGAAATAGATAAAATGATCGATTATCAAAAATTACCATATGATCTAAATGTGAAGATCGCATCATATCTCGATTTTGAATCGCTCGTATGCCTTTCTCAAACAAATCGCAATCAACATCGCATATGTAAAAAGATTATGAATGATCACCCTTTCCATATTCTTTCAAAACGAAGTTTGTATATATGTAAAGATTATAAATCACATATGTATGATTACTTCTTTTGGAAGCTCTTTGTGAAAGTGATCTACTTTAATGAAGAGCATGTACATATTCAATATATTCCATTTGGGCGAAATGGGCGGGTCTTATGGCCGATCCAGAATATCGGAGTGCGTCTCTTTTCGCACGATATCACGCATCCGGTGATTAAAGATCAATATATAAAGATCGATGATTTTTACAAAACATATAAAATATATAATTATCCATGGAGTGCGCGGATACATACAATCGCATATATGATTTGTAAATCGATCTTCATATACGGATTTATATATATACCCATTTTGATCATTTTGGCACTCATAAATATCATATATTATCTATTTTATCCAGTCGTGTATACCATTTACTTCGGCTTACTCTTCTACTTTCTTCAACGCACGATCCAATCTTTCATACACTTTGATTTTGATATCCCGGCATATTTAGATCACTCCATGATTTTGTAA
>JACCDW011202438.1_pt1 | contig 10064 bp, 13 predicted proteins | sample 7449781 | NCBI WGS metagenome assembly JACCDW01 (sample SAMN15323449, study PRJNA562643) | freshwater metagenome | isolation source: river surface water | place: USA:Blue River Watershed | collected 2017-08-18 | reverse complement strand
CGCGATGCAACGGCGCGATTATGTACCTTCCACACTTGTCCAGCACTTCCTACAAACCCTCCTCGGTTCCTCTTCATATGCGGGGCCCAGGGCTCTTTCAACGTATTACATGCCGGTTGTAGGTGCGGTGGTATTTGTGGGGGGCAGCGATTGTAGCCGGTGGTGCCTTATTCACTGGGGTATTCCCAGGAATATACGGGATACTCTGGAACTTCCAACACGTCGCTTCATACGCCGTCTCACCGCCGAGGAAAACGGGTGGTCTCTTAGATCGGCACCCAATCCATCCCTTGCATCATGTGAGGCGTGGATAAAGCAATTTCAGAAGCGGGCCAAAAAATGGGGAGAGGTGGTGGATAATCTGGTGGTATATTAGAAATGGATGTATTTGTTCCGATTACCAACGCGGAGTGTGCTCTCCCTCCCCGTTCTGGCGGTGCCCGTCGTCGCCGTTCCAGCACCCGTCGTCGTCGTAGCGTAGCCACCCACAAAAAGCGTAAGGTGGGCCGCAGTCACCGTAGCCGTCGCAGCCGTCGTGGCAGTCGCCGTAATAGCGCTACCAGACGCCGTAGAGCCGGTCGCCGTTAATCATTTGCGGTAGTTTCACGAATATCATGCCGACAAACTGGACAATGTACATTTTGTCGGAACCACTGGTCAATACACGTGCGGTGAAAGCGGTGCGTACAATGCCGCAGAATACGCCACTCCCGACTCGTTTCCGTGGGTTGTTCATGATCCTGACAAATCGCGCATGTTACATCGCTGGCGGGTTCAATGCTACTCACAATACTGGCGGAAGCGATCTGTTGGCGTGTTGGAAATACGGGGACGTCTTCCATTGTGGACTCAAATGCCCTTGTAATCAGGGACTCTAGTGTATTTTGAATTGTATCGTCCAAGGGAATTGAATATGTATGAATATGTGAACGAGACCTATGGGATGGGATTGGGGTTACGTTCGGGTTTGCGTTCATAGTGGCATGAGCTGGTGCTACCGGTATGGGTGCTGATGCCAGGATGCGTGTAAAACCGGCGTCAGTTCTCCTGCGTGCCTGTTGGAAGAGTACATATTGTCCTTTGTTGCGACTGTATTCCTCGGCAAAGAGGGAGCGAACACGGGTTTGTACAAATGGAACAAGTCGGTTATTGTTGAACATTTCGGAATCATACAGAATCTCCGGAAAGAGATTATGTAAGTCGTCAAGCAAATGAATGCCGTAAACGTTTTCGTAACGGGAGGGATTGTAGGTCATTGTGTGCCAGTTTCAAGATGAAAGAAGGGGGAATTCACTTTTGTGGACATGTTGGAAAAATTGAAGCAGACCAGGATTTCCAACACGTCCTCCCCCTCCTTTTCTCTGTATTCCTTTCCCCGTATTCCTTTCCTGTTTCTCGTTTCCTTTCTTCTTACCTTTCCTCACCTTACCGCAAAATGAATCAACCCATTGGAATTGCGAATCTCGGCAATACCTGCTTTCTCAATTCCGTTCTACAGGCCCTCGCGACATGCACTCCCCTACGGGATTATCTGCTCAAGGATTCAACATGTGTCCAGGCAACACGCCCCAAATCCAAAAAGAGTGCGCTTGTTCCCGCCTTCCAGGCATTCTTCCGCGAGCCGAATACAAACAGCGCGGCCAACATACTCAATGCCATCGTCACAATTACACGTGCGTGCGATGACGACTGGTATCAGCCCCGTCAGCAGGCGGATGCCACGGAGTGTATTCAGTATATCCTGGACGGCCTACACGACGCCCTGTATCGCCAGGTGCGTGTTACAATTCATGGCGGTCACGATACACCCGACCAGCGTTCCCAAATGGCCGCCCTACAATCGTGGTCCCAGTTCTTCGCCAAGGAATACTCGCCCATCGTGGAACACTTCTACGGCCAATCGCGTATTACAATCACGTGTCAGAAGTGCCGATCCGTTTCGGAACGCTTTGAACCGTGGATGATATTGAAGGTCCCGATTCCCGGTGGAGAAGTGGCGGGTGCCGAGGTCCCTACATTCGCAAAGTGTATGGATGCGGCATTTGCGTCGGAGACAATCCCCAACTACGCATGTGATACATGTAAGACGCAGGAGATGGCCGTGATATCCACCCGCATTTCCAAGGTTCCCAACATCCTCCTCCTCAGTTTCAAACGCTTCACGAATACGGGCCAAAAGATACGTGGCCAGGTGGATTGGGATCTGGATGGATTCTCGCTGGCACCGTGGATGGCCTTTAGGCGCTGTCCCTTCAAGGACGGCCCCGTGACATCGGCCACCACTACATTTCGCACAGAGGCCATCATTGAGCATAATGGCTCGGCGCGTTCTGGACATTATCGTATGTTCCGGCGTGGCGGTGATGGCGGCACCCCATGGCTGGAATGCGATGACGAGAGTGTACGCGCGGCCGATGTGGGAAATGTGGTATCACCCGATTCGTATGTAATATTCGCCCATCCCATATAGAAGTAGGATGTCATCCAATTATGGGCTTGGTCTGGGACAAGGGCTTGGTCTATCCAACCTAGGTGCCAATGCAAATCGTAGTCTCATGAACCGCGCATCAAACGCCGTAAAATCCACATGGGGGCTCGTTGCCGTTGGATTCGGAATTATTCTCATTATTTTTGTTTTGCTCGTCATCTACAATGAGACTATTGGCAGTAAGGTGCGCGATGGTTGGGAGACGATCAAGACAATTCTACGCAATAAGGGTATTATTGAAGTTGAATTGAGTCCCGGTGGAAAGGAGGATGCGGGAGTCACTGCAACACTTACACCGGAACCGAGTGTAATCCTACCGCCTCTCACAGCCGCCCTACTCCCTGAACCGGTTACAGTGCCCAAGCCCGCGGATAACCCGCCCACTGACAATATGCACATACCCGCCGATGACCGTCCCGCGGGTCTGCCTGGTGCCGAAGGAGCTGGATCCACTGCCCTAGGAAATCAGATGGATTTAGAGGAGGGGACGGGACGTGTTGGGGGTTCAGGACCTGCCGAGGTTTTCAACATAAGCCGCAATATTTATACCTTTAATGATGCGGCGGCTGTTTGTGCTGCGGCGGGTGCCGAGTTAGCCACTTACGACCAGGTGAAGGATGCCTATGAGAAGGGGGCGGATTGGTGTAATTACGGATGGGTGAAGGGACAGATGGCCGTGTATCCCACGCAGAAGGAGACATGGAAGAAGCTCCAGAAGGGGTCCGCGGAATTCCGGAATGCATGTGGAATGCCTGGTATTAACGGGGGATACTTTGACAATCCTGAACTCCGTTTTGGTGTAAATTGTTACGGACCCAAGCCCCCACAGAAGGAGTCGGATGCGGTGTTGGAGAGCCAGGTTGCATTACCGAAATCCGCGGCGGAGCTGGAATTTGATAAACAGGTCCAACGTTTCCGTGATCAGATGGATGCGGCGAGCATTCTCCCGTTTACCAAGGGTAAGTGGAATGAGTAGGTAGGCTTCCGTGGTGGATGCCCAGATTTCCAACAAAAGTCCCCAAAAGTCCCAAACTCACCAAAATGTACATTGTACATTCTGGTGTTCATGGTAATTCCAAGGATTGGGAGAGGGAAGTGTTGGAAGTGGTGGATGCCAGGATTTCCAACAAAAGTCCCCAAAGACCTCAACTCACCAAAATGTACATTGTACATTCTGGTGTTCATGGTAATTTCAAGGATTGGGGAGGGAGATGTTGGATGCCCAGATTTCCAACAAAAGTCCCCAAAAGTCCCCAAAGTCCTCAACTCACCAAAATGTACATTGTACATTCTGGTGTTCATGGTAATTCCAAGGATTCTAGTAAATATCCTCATCTCCAACATATCCCCTCGTATCATTTCCCATTTCCATTACAGTCACCGATGTGTTGGTCATTTCCAGTGTACTATCAATCTTATGCGGTTGTACAGCAATGTAATGAAGGATCACGGATGAAATGGCCCCGCGCCATCCAGGTGTTTTGTATTCCCAAATAGCCTCGGGAATATTATACCAGAAGCGATCCCAGAAATCACTGGAAAAATAGGTATAATTACTGTAATCTTGCCATTCATTCTCATGTTTAGCGGTCCATCCACTCGGTCGTGGTGCATACGAGAAAGGTCCGCGCATACCAATGTGCCGTTTGCGACTCACATAATATGTACATATGAACTCGCACATATGTATACGAAACTCGCGTTCCCCGCATGTCAGGGACAACTTACACATATCAATGTAATCCAACAGATAATCGCAGAATAATCGGATTGTATGTGCAGGTGAAAAATCGTCGGATCGCATCGTATGAAACCATTTGGTCGTATGTCTGGAAACCAGGTGGTTAAGTTTTTTGAGGGACGCCATTTCGTATAGTCGGAACTGTTGTAGGAGTAGTACCTGGTGTTGCTTGAGGAAGGGGCGTTTTCTTTAGATATTCAATCGTCTGTTTACCACGGTGGCGTTGTAGGAAGGTCAAGATATCTCCCGTATCATCACGGCCCCCCTTGGTTCGGAAGTAATCGTGCAATTGTTCTTCCAGGAACGTCCATGAAAGGTCAGCCGTCTTGGATCGGGTTGCATATTGTAAGGTGGCTCCGGTAATTCGCAGGGTCGCTTTCTGGAGATTACGGTTTGTCATGTGTGTAAGGACTTTGGTTTCGTATTCGGATCGCAAATTACGAACATTGGTAATCTGCTTATTAAGGCTCTCGGCGAGGTTATCAAAATGTACCCATTGGCGCACAGCCGTTGCCAAATCATCAGGGTCCATTCCTTTGGTACTTCGCTCCTTTATTTATGAAAATATACGTCGCAGGGGACCGGGGAGAAGTTTAATGTCTGTGAGTGCGACGGCTCTTGCGGTGGCTTTTACGGTGGCTTTTACGGTGGCTTTTACGGTGGCTTTTACGGTGGCTCTTGGGACTCTTACGACTTCTTGATTTCCTGCGCTTTCCACCGGTAGAGGCAAAAGAAGGTAGCGAGGGCAGCGAAGGCATTGAAGGAAGGGAGGGCAGCATGGAGTTGCTGTTTGCATTGCTGCTGTTTGCGCTAGTGTTCATGTTGGGAACACTGGGGGGTGCCAACATCTCGCCCTCATTCTTCTTCTCCTGCGAGGCATTGTTACTGCTGCCAAAAAGCCAGTCAAGGAATCCTCCACGCTGTCTACGGGAACGATGAGTGCGACGGGTACGACGGGAAGGCATTGTTTTCTATTGTTATGGGGGAATGTTTTTAACGCGACAATCACGTAAAAAACATTGTGCTTGCGTACTTGCATACGCGACAAGCGCTCCATGCTGGAATCGAACCAGCGACTTTGAGGTTAACAGCCTCACACTCTACCGACTGAGTTAACGGAGCATGGTTGTGTAGGAATTCAGGACCCCTACATCTGGTCCGTAGATCTTTTTAGGGGGAAATGAACGCAGTAAAAAATGGGAGGGTTTCATGCGGTGTGTTGGGAGGTATTTTTGTGTTGGAATGGTACGATGGAACTTACCTGGAAAGGACTATGTCGCCATTTAGGCGGTCTTGATGTAGTGGGGCTTGAGGAAGCGCTGGAGATTGAGGATCTTCAGCTCAGGGTCCTTCTCGGTAATCTTGAGGAGCTTGCGGAGGTGGGCATCGGCGTTGATGATCTGCTTGTTCATGAGGCCCTTGGTCTTGGCGTAGGTGCAGACGGCGGAGGTCACCTCGCTGCGGCTCATGAGAGTACCCTTGGGCTTACCGAGGAAGACGCAGAGCTCCTCGCTAATCTGGACGGGCTTCTTGAAGATGCTCTCACGCTTGGGCTTGCCATCATCGGCAACCTTGGCGCCCTTGCGCTTCTTACCGGCCTTCTTGAGCTCACGGGGAATACGCTTCTCCAGCTTCTTCATGTCGGAGAGGACAGCGGCGAAGGTCTCGCGGAGGGAGCTCACCTTAGTGACGAGGGTGTTGAACTCGGCCATGATGTTAACCTCCTCGGCAACCTCAGCAACGGGGGCGGCGGCGACGGGGGCAGGGGCAGCAACAGCAGCAGGGGCAGCGACGGGGGCGGCAGCAGGGGCGGCAGCAACAGGGGCGGCGACGGCGGCAGGTGCGGCGGTCTCCTTCTTGGCGGCGGCGGTCTTACGGTTGGAAGTCTTAGTGGCAGTGCTCATTTTATATCTGGTCCGAAGGTTGTTTATACTGTTCCCAAACGCAGGAGCTTCCGTGCGTCAATTTTGGCCATCGGTGGGCAAAAAAACGGGGAAAAATCGGGTGAGCCGGGAGTTTTTTTGTGGGTTTTGTGATACATAGTTAAACGTTAAACCATTTTGGGGGGGGGTAGTGGGGAGGAGGAGAGGGTGTGGGAGGTGTGGGAGGTGTAGGTGTTTACCAGTCGTAGTCGCAGTCTAGTACGTAATCAATGTAGGCGTCCATGGCATCCTCGTACTCCCAACATGCCTCCTCGTCCTCCTCAGTAGTAGTGGCCATGAGATCGGCGCAGTCGGCGGAGCAAACGCTACGATCGTCGTCGTAGAAAGACATGGGAGTATCTGTGTTGAGAATAGGTGCTCTGCAGCAGGCGCACTGGTAGCCCTCGCAGGCCGCGGGTACCGGAATAAGTGAACGCTTGATGTCGGCGATGAAGGCGGGCTGCAGGAAGAAGAGGGGCGACTTACGCAATTCCTCCACAATGGCCATGTCAAGGGCAGGAAAGCAATCACCAGCGAAGGAAAGGGGAAGAGGAGGAGCGAGGACCATGTTGGAAGCGAGGAAGGGTTGCGAAGCGAGGAAGGAAAGGAAGGGGGAAAGGAAAGGGTTGCGAAGCGAGGATGGAACTGTGTGGGGAGCCACACGATCCGCTACAGCGTCCCAAACACCCTTCAATTTTTTCCCCATTTTTTTACCCCCCTGCGGCCAAAATTGACGGGGCTACATCATCCATGTGCCGACAGTCATACACAAGCTTTCACATCCATCCTTTCAAAATGTCCGTCATTCAGCCTGCCACTTTCAACCCCGCTCTCCTTACTATTTCCGAAGCCAAGAAGCTGGACAATGGTTCTAGCCAGGCATACCTGAACTACAACGGCAAGAAGTTGCGCGTTCAGGCCCCCCCTAGAATGCCCGTGCCCATGGATGCCGGTGACTACCAGGGCAACCAGAAGTACAAGGTACAGCTCTCATTCCGCGACAAGGACACCAATCCCAAGGTCGCCGCATATTACGATATGCTTGATAAGATTGATGAGTTTGTCATCAACTCGGCTCAGGCGAATTCCGGTAAGTGGTTCAAGAAGCCCAACATGGCCCGTGATATTGTAGTGGATAAGTTCACTCCCAGTATCAAGTTCGCCAAGGATAAGGAGGGCAACATTAAGCCCTACCCTCCCACACAGGGCATTGCCCTCAAGAAGAGCCCTGCCACTGGTGCATTTGACGCGGAGCTCTATGACAAGAACAAGGAGGCCATTGAGGATGCAACTCCCGTGGATATCCTCAAGCGTGGTAGTGAGATTACCGCAATTGTGGATTGTACCGGTGTATGGATTACCGAGAAGGGCTTTGGTCTCACCTGGAAGCTCTACCAGGCACGTGTGGATGTGGCCGCAGAGGGTACTCAGCGCGGTTGTGCTATTCAGGACGATGAGGAGGAGACTGCAGCAGCCGCACCCATCGTTACAAAGACCGTTGCACCCAAGGTCGCTGCTTCCAAGCCTGCCGCGGCAACAGCAAGTACCGATATTGGTGATGAGGACGAGGCAGACCTCATGGCTGCCGTGAAGCCCACCGCCGCTGCCGCCGCGCCTGCACCCGATGTGGATGAGGATGAGGTCCATGAGGCTCCTCCCGTCCCCGCTCCCAAGAAGATCATTAAGAAGATTGTGAAGAAGGCCGCTTAACGACGCCTACGAGTCTGACGCCTGCGTGATTGCCTACGTGATTTACCATTACCCTTAGTGCCCTTATTACTCTTATTTTTGGTCAACCAGCGATTCCGTGTACCCATCCGCAGACTTATGGGAATATATTCCTCTTTTTGATTTCCCGATTGTATATTCCATTCCGGTCCACTCAAATTCACGGTATGCAAGTTTTCCAGATTCACCTCGGTCAGCGTAGGACGACGCCGAGGTGTCTTAATGGTAAGAGACGCATTCATCGTACTTTGTTGGGAATCAGGAAAAAATCGCGGCTCCTAACAGAAACCCCAAATGACCTTTGATATTTTCGGAACCCCCGACTGGGCCCAGCATGTGTGCTACGTTTATTTTGCAGGAGCATTGATTGTTGTTGCTACCATTCTTTTCGTATTTGTCAAAGAGTACAAGAAAATGAGCTTTGCTATGATCGTCGCATTCCTTATTTCCGGTTCCATCTCAACCCTTATGGCAATGATGGAGTTCTGGATTTGCAGGGGTGCCCTCGTCAGATAATTAGGTTATGATATACTATGAAGTATGTTGGGAATCCTGGACTTCCAACATATCTCCTCCCCCTCCTCTTAATCCTTCTTCATCTTCATTTTGATAGTTTAGCATGATGCAGGCGACTTCTTATCGTAGCCCTGGTACGTGAAGGTAGAAGTGCATCCACACTGGCCGTTATTGGTCTGGCCAATGAGCTGGGCACCCACGTATACCTGGGCGGGAACGGAAGCGGTGGGACCCTGATTCATGGACATGGCACTCTGCTCAGGGTAAAGGGCGGTATTACCCTGACGGAAGGTCCAGAGGGCAATCTGGCCACGGCGCGCAGTTGTATTACTGGCATCACGATTCGTTGTACTCATTTTCGTATTCTATGTTGGTGCGCGAGATTTATGCTATAGGTCCACCGGGCACCGAGGTGGCAAACACTCCCTGTGGAATACAACCGCGGTCCCGAATGGGTGCCGGATTGTCGTATCGTTCGGGGCATGTTACACTCAACGGGGCAGGAATGGAGGTGGGAAAGAATTGCTTGAAACGGGCGTCGGGATCGGCGGCGAACGGGTTATTGGCTGCCGAGAGAACCTGGATTCCCAACAAACTCTGATACTCACTCGCCGAACGCGTTTTCACTTCAATGGGTGCGTCCGTGCCCGGAGTCCCCACATTTGCAGTGCTGCTGCCGCTGCCTTCTTGTCCACCAGGAAGACAGGCGGTAGAGGAACGTGAAGGGGCGATGTAGGGAGTACAGAGTGCCGCACGGCTCCTTATGGATTCGGGAATAGCTGCAGCCTGCGAAGGCCGTATGGGACAACATAGGGGTTTCGGGGGAGGGAGGTTGGCGGTAATAGCACTATCGGAACAACAAAATCGCGGGTATTTTTGAAACATACTGCTATTTGCTGGGCGTAAAATAGAATGTGATGGATAACTATGAGCGGTTTCTTAAAGCGGAATTGGGACTCGGTGCGGGCATCGGTGTGGACACCGAGACCGGAAAGAAATACGCGGGTTTTGTACTCTTCGGTGTAGCCCTGGTACTTTTAGCAACTGTCGGCATTCCCTACACGGATTCGGACGCCGCGCAGAGACCACCGTCCCACTTGGTCATGACGGTATTCCTCATAATTGCGGTGCTGGGTGCAGTATGCATCTTCATTTTCAACATGTCCCTCTCCACTTTTTTGACGGCGGTCTCGGGACTCCTTATTATATTGACCATTACCAGCAGTTTTCGCACACCGAGTGGTCCCACCGAGGCGGACTCGCCCGCTTCGTCCATGGGAAAACAGGCGGGTATAGGATTCGGAGCCGCTGTTGGAATTGCCGGCATACAATACTTTATGGCAAAACGCGATGGGAGTGCGGACGGACTGGCCAAACAGATCGCGCCGTACGCAATTGGAATAGCCATAATCATGTGGGGAGCCCTGGCATTCGGTACCATTCCGGGAATGGTCTTTGGAGCCGCTGTTGGAATTGCCGGCATACAATACTTTATGGGAAAATACAGCGGAACTGGAAACGGGGGTATTCAAAATGAAAGGGTCAAACAGGTTGTGCAGTTTTTAATTGGAATCGCACCCGTAATGATGTGGGGAGCCCTGGCATTCGGAACATTCCGGGGCATCCAGGCCATGTTGGAGTACAGAAAAGCGGCCACGAAAAACACATG
>JACCDW010926645.1_pt1 | contig 10064 bp, 7 predicted proteins | sample 7449781 | NCBI WGS metagenome assembly JACCDW01 (sample SAMN15323449, study PRJNA562643) | freshwater metagenome | isolation source: river surface water | place: USA:Blue River Watershed | collected 2017-08-18 | reverse complement strand
TCTTCATGCGTAGACGGAAACCGTGGGTCTTTGCACGACGACGGTTGTTCGGCTGGAAGGTACGCTTGCTCATTGGTGATCACTCCAAAAAACTGTTTGAGGTTTTCGATGGTGTCAAAATCTGACTCGTTTTAGCTCTGCCGGCAAACCTCTGGGCCGAGCAACCTATTAAACCTAAGGCAATTGTGCGGTTTGGGTCAAGTTTTTGGCGAATTTCTTTCGTTATTGTTTGGACCAATATTCGGCGCGAATCGACCCTATAGACGTGGTCGTTGAATGAGCCCTGGCATTCAGATCGGAGGTCCCATGCGAATCAAATCGGATGCACCGCTCGGGGGCTGCCTTATTCATCAAGTGAACAGCCCAGACACACCGGTGAAATTTGCAATTTCGTGAATCACTCACTTGAATAGCACAAGACGATTTTGTGTATAGTTGTGAAAACTTATACACAAGCAAAATGTGATAGTTATCCACAGCTTCTCGCCTTAGGCCTAAGATTGTGGATAACCCGCTACATCCTAGGAGAATACAGTGAACGAGACCACTCCAGAGGTTGCCTTATGGCAGCGTACTCTGGAAATTCTCGAACGCGACTCTCGAATCACCGGATCGATGATGGGGTTCGCAGCCTTAGCCGAAGTTAAGGGAATCATCGGTGAAACCGTCTACCTTGAGGTGCCTAATGACCTAACCAGGTCGATGTTTGAGCAGCGACTAAAAGAGATGATCAACGAGGCCTTCGCGTCGATCGAAGACAAGCCGCCGGTTAGCTCATTTGCCGTTGTGGTCAACACGAGCCTCAACGCCAACTACACTCCAACAACATCGGCGACATCCGCCACCGCCATTAACTCGAGCCCTACCGATATTCAGAGCTCTGTTGAGGGCTTTGGCGCTTCGCAGGTGAACACGGATGCTGGCGCATCCGCCCCTTCGGAAGCCTTCGATTCAAGACTCAACTCGAAGTACACCTTCGAAAACTTCGTCATGGGATCGACCAACATTTTTGCTCGCGCGGCCGCCTTTGCTGTTGCAGAAAGCCCAGCCAAGGCCTACAACCCACTGTTTATCTATGGCAACTCGGGGCTCGGCAAGACTCACCTTTTGCACGCGATTGGCCACTACGCCCTCAGCCTTTACCCGCGCTTCAAAGTTCGCTACGTATCCAGCGAAGAATTCACCAACGACTTCATCAACGCCATTCAAAACAACCGGTCGGCGCAGTTTCTAAACGAATACCGCAACATCGACATTTTGATGATCGACGACATCCAGTTCTTGGCTGGTAAAGACCAGACCCAAGAGGCGTTCTTTCACACCTTCAACGCGCTGCACGATGCCAATAAGCAGGTAGTTATCACCAGCGATGTCGCTCCGAAGAACCTAATGGGATTCGAAGAGCGCTTGGTTTCACGTTTTCAGTGGGGTCTCACCGTAGACATCCAAGCCCCAGAGCTTGAAACCCGCATTGCCATTCTGCGAAAGAAGGCTGAGCTCGAGAAGATTCGCGTTCCAGACGAGATTCTCGAGTATATGGCCGAACGTGTGCAGTCAAATGTTCGTGAGTTAGAGGGAACCCTGATTCGAGTCACCGCCTACGCTAACCTAAGCCGCAAGCAGGTTGACATGGCCCTGGTGCAGACGGTTCTCAAAGACATCGCGCCGGTGCACGAAGAAACCGTCATTGCTCCAATCGAGATCATCAACGCGGTTTCTAGTTATTACAAGATCACACCGGATGAAATTTATGGCAACTCCCGCACCGCTGCCATCGCTATGGCCCGCCAGATTGCTATGTACATCTGCCGCGAACAGACCAACCTATCGCTGCCTAAAATTGGCCAGATTTTCGGAAATCGCGACCACACCACAGTTATGTACGCCAACCGCAGAGTTGCCGAGTGGATGAGTGAACGTCGCTACGTGTACAACCAGGTGACCGAGATCATTAATACGATCAGAAACAACCACCGCGCTTTATAGTTGAAAACTGCCGGATTTTCGGCGAAATTCACTTAAAACCTTCAACAATTGGTTGAGTTATTAAGATGTTCATAAGCCTGTGGATAACTGTCGATAACCACTGCATTACTGTGAAATAGCGGTGCCTAAAAGTGCAGAAATTAAAAACTACTAACAAACCAGTGAGTTATCCACAGATTTGTACACAGTTGTGTATACATCTTTCACCGATGTAGTTATTAGTAAACAAATAGGAATTTACGGGTTATCCACACTTTGCACAGGTGTTAATAAGGCTATTAAAGAAAAAGAGTTAATTAGCTAAACCCATAACAAACAAGAAAACAGGCTGAGAGCATCCGAGTAGTTGGTAGATCGACGAAAGTGCCGACGAAAGCCCGTTCTCCCTTTAGCAACAGGGTTTTTGTGGCAGACTTATACCGACCGAAGAAATCTCTTCTCACTCGTAGAAAACCTGGTTCAAAGTGAAGTTTCAAGTAAACCGCGACGCCCTGAGTGAAGCTGTCTCATTTGTAAGCCGCTTACTACCTCAGCGTGCGCCAATGCTTATCCTCACCGGAATTCTTATTGAGGCCGACGCCAACGCGCTTCGTCTTTCAGTTTTCGACTACGAGGTTTCTGCGCAGGTTGAGATCGTTGCAAAAGTCGAAGGTTCTGGCCGAGTTCTAGTTTCCGGGCGTCTTCTGAACGACATTGCCAGCAAGCTACCTAACGCACCGGTAGAAATCGAACTCGAGGGCAACAAGGTAAATGTGAAGTGTGGGGCAGCCAAGTTTTCACTAGCGACCATGCCAATAGAAACTTACCCACCACTTCCAGAGATGCCACCAGTAGCCGGAACCGTGCCTGGTGAAGATTTTCAGCACGCAGTAGCACAGATTTTGCCAGCTGTTTCTAAAGAGGATGTAACCCCTCAACTCAATGGCGTTCTAATCGAAGCTGGCGACAAGGCCCTTACCCTTCTGGCTACCGACCGTTACCGCGTAGCAATGCGCGACGTTTCATGGAAACCTCAGACCAACGCGATCGGTAGCACATCGTTAGTGCCATCGCGCATTCTCAGTGAAGTGGCCAAAAACTTTAGCCACCAGGGAGACATCCAAATTGGTCTAAATGTCGAAAGCGACAAAGAGATCATCGGTTTCTCAGCCAATAACCGCTCGGTTACCACAATCTTGATGAAGGGAACCTTTCCCCCGGTTAAGTCGCTTTTCCCCGCTGAGATCGAAGACTTCGCCATCATCACAACTCAAGACCTAGTCGACTCAGCAAAGCGCGTAGGTCTGGTTCTTGAAAAAGAATCACCAATCAAATTTGATTTCAAGGATGGTTCGGTGACACTTGACGCAAGTGGCAACGAAACAGCCCAAGCTTCAGAGAGCATCAGTGCCGAGCTTTCTGGCAAAGAAATCGTTGTCTCACTAAAGCCGCAGTTCCTCATCGAGGGTCTCGCCGGTGTTCACAGTGAGTTCGTGAAGATTTCCTTCACAGCAAGCAACGATCCAAATAAGCCAGGTCCGGTATTGATCGCAAGTCACGGCTCGAAAGAGAAGACCGACAGCGACACCTATCGTTACCTGCTTCAACCGAATCTACTCAACCGCTAAGCGGTATTCGAAAGGTAAAGCAATGCACATTGGTCTTATCGGTCTTGGCAAAATGGGTGGCAACATGCGCTCACGTCTGCGCAAGAACGGCGTCGACGTAACTGGTTATGCCAGAAGCAGAGACGTCTCAGACGTAGACACTATTCAAGACTTGGTTGCTGCCCTGCCTGCACCACGCACCGTTTGGGTGATGGTGCCACACGGCCAGCCAACCGACGACGTAATTAACGAACTAAAGAAGCACCTAGAACCTGGTGACTTGATCATCGAGGGTGGTAACTCACGCTTCAGCGACGACATTCGTCACGCAGAAGAGTTGGCTCCACTTGGCATCGGCTACCTCGACTGTGGAGTTTCGGGTGGTGTTTGGGGTCTAGAAAACGGATACGGCCTAATGGTCGGTGGTCCAGCTGAACTAGTCGAGCGCGCGATGCCAATCTTCGACGCACTACGCCCAGAGGGAAAGCGCGAAGAGGGCTTCGTGCACGTTGGCGATACCGGCGCCGGTCACTACGCCAAGATGGTTCACAACGGCATCGAGTACGGCATGATGCAGTCATTCGCCGAAGGCTATGAGCTTCTAGAAAAGAAGAGCATCATCAAGGATGTTCACGGCACCTTTGCCGCCTGGCAGCGTGGCACTGTGGTTCGTTCATGGTTGCTCGACCTTTTGGTTCGCGCGCTTGAAGAAGACCCGAACCTAGACAACATCAAGGGCTATGTAAACGACTCGGGTGAAGGTCGCTGGACCATCGAAGAGGCAATCGCCGAGGCTGTTCCAATGCCGGCGATCACCGCTTCGCTCTATGCTCGCTTCGCAAGCCGCCAAGAAGACTCGCCTGCCATGAAGGCAGTTGCAGCTCTTCGCAACCAGTTCGGTGGCCACGCCGTCGTAAAAAACGACAAGTAAGCCAACCGCGCCAAGAAGTTCTAACGTCTAGGGGCGAGGGTTATGTATGTAAAGCATCTGACCCTCGCCTCTTTTCGTAACCACAGCGGCACCGATGTTGCGCTAGAGGCGGGCGTCAATCTTTTCGTCGGTCGAAACGGCCAGGGTAAAACAAATCTCGTCGAAGCGATCGGCTATCTCAGCACGCTGACCTCGCACCGCGTCGCCGGCTACCAATCACTGATTCAGGCGGGCGAGCCTGCAGCGATCATCCGAGCCATGGTTTGCCATGAAGACCGCGACATTTTGCTTGAGCTCGAACTAAATCGCGAGGGCAAAAACAAGGCCCGGATGAACAAGGCCGACCTGCCGCGCGTGCGTGACCTGATCGGCGTAATTTCGTCGGTCACCTTCGCACCCGAAGATATCGACATCATTCGCCGCGACCCAACCAACCGTCGCGCATTCATCGACGGGCTAGTGGTGCAGTATCGCCCGCGTATGGCCGGCGTTTACAGCGACTACGAGCGCGTGCTCAAGCAGCGCAATAGCTTGCTCAAATCGGCGAAGATTACCAAGACCGCCGGTTCTGCGCTCAGCACCCTGGAAGCCTGGGATTCCTCACTGGTGCAGTACGGAACCGAGATTGTCTCGGCCCGAATCGAAATCGCTCGGATGCTTGAGCCGCACCTTTTTGCGGCATACCAGTCGATCGCCACGACCAACAACGAGCCGCGGTTGCTCTATAAGTCGTCTCTGCTAGGCGACAAACTGCCGAACTTTTTCGGTGACGAGAGCGAAGACGACGACCTCGACTATCTCGAAGACAGCGATAAAGACACCATTACCGAACTGTTCCGAGCCAAGATCGAAAAGGTGCGGGCGAAAGAACTCGAGCGCGGGCTCACTTTGGTGGGGCCTCAGCGCGATGACCTCGTGTTGATGCTCGGGCCCCTGCCCGCGAAGGGTTACGCAAGCCACGGTGAAACCTGGTCGTATGCGCTGGCGCTGCGCCTAGCATCCGTGGAGTTATTGAAAAAAGAGAGCCGCACCGGAGACCCCGTGCTGATCTTGGATGACGTATTCGCCGAACTCGATTCGGGCCGCCGCTTGCGCCTTGCCGAGCTTGTGGCAAACAATGAACAGGTGCTCATCACTGCAGCAGTTGCCGAAGACGTGCCGGTCATTCTTACCGCCACGCGCTATGCCGTGAGCGAGGGGCAGGTGACGCGCACGTGAGTGAGGACAAAAAGGCGCCAGGCGACTTTGCCCAAGAGTTTTATTGGCGGATGCGCGAGGCAGCCACCGGGCGTCGCATGACCCGCGACCAAAAGCGCATCAAGGCCAGTAAGGAAAAAGCGACTTCGAAGCCGTTCGACAAGGGGCGAGACCCCGTGACCGCGATGTCAACCTTGGATGCGCTGATCACCGATTTTCGTTGGACCGGTGAAATGGCCGAAGCCGACCTTCACGTGAACTGGGCCGAAGTAGTTGGGGCGAACAATGCCGCCAACTCGAAGCCCGAAGAAATCGTTGACGGCACTCTCACCATTCGATGCAAATCCACCGCGTGGGCGACTCAGCTGAGACTGATGGCTCCGCAGATTTTAGAGTTGATAAACGAGCGCTACGAGGCACTTGGAATCACCGCAATTAAGACCCTTGGGCCAGATGCTCCGAGCTGGAAAAAGGGTCCAAGATCGGTGCCTGGACGAGGCCCGAGAGACACCTACGGGTAAACGCCGTTTCGTTGCCAAAATGAGACCTTGGCAAATCGCTACTTCCGCGTAAATAAAGGGTAAAACCGCCCATCACCGCATTGTGGATATCCCCGATTTTGTCGCGCATCCGAGGTAAAATCGAAGGGTTAGTAACCCCGAATTTAAGTCGGCCGCCGAGGTCGCAGTTCATAGGGCCTAATCCAGCAAAAAGGAGTACCAACTTAAAATGTCTACACCCGAAAACAGTGGCTACGAAGCCGGAAATATTCAGGTTCTCGAAGGCCTAGAAGCTGTTCGTAAACGCCCCGGAATGTACATCGGTTCGACCGGGCCCCGTGGTCTTCACCACCTGGTTTACGAGATTGTCGATAACTCGGTAGACGAAGCTCTTGCTGGTCACTGCGATGCCATTCAGGTCACCATCACCAAACAGGGATGGATTCGGGTTCAAGACAACGGCCGAGGAATTCCGGTGGCCGTTCACCCAACCGAAGGTGTGTCGACCGTTCAGGTTGTTCTCACCATCTTGCACGCCGGAGGTAAATTCGGCGGCGGTGGCTATGCGGTTTCGGGTGGTTTGCACGGTGTAGGTGCATCCGTGGTTAATGCCCTTTCAACCAAGTTGCGCGTGGCCGTTGCCCGCGAAGGTTTCTTCTGGACCCAGAGCTACCAGAGCGGTGTGCCAGACGCCCCAATAGCCAAGGCCGGCGCCACCGACTCGACCGGAACCATGATCGAGTTCGAACCAAACGCCGAGATTTTCGAAACCGTCGACTTCGACTACGAAACCCTGCGCGCACGCTTTCAGCAGATGTGCTTCTTGAACAAGGGTCTCGAGATCAGCATCAAAGACGAGCGCAGCGGTAAAGAAGACACCTACCTCTATGAGCGCGGCCTGATGGACTACGTCGAGTTCTTGAACTCGTCGAAAAAGACCGAACTGGTTCACCAAGAGATCATTTCGTTCGAGTCTGAGACCAAAGAAAAGAATATGTCGCTCGAGTTGGCCATGCAGTGGACCAACGCCTACAACGAGAGCGTTCACACCTACGCCAACACCATCAACACCCACGAGGGCGGAACCCACGAAGAGGGCTTCAGGGCTGCGCTTACCAGCTTGCTGAACAAGTACGCTCGCGCCACCAACCTGCTCAAAGAAAAAGACGAGAACCTAAGCGGTGACGACTGCCGCGAGGGATTGACCGCAGTTATTTCGGTGAAGCTGAGCGAACCGCAGTTCGAAGGCCAGACCAAGACCAAGCTGGGTAATACCGAGGCCAAGGCGTTCGTGCAAAAGATAGTCAACGACCAACTCGGCGACTGGCTAGAGCGCAACCCAACCCAGGCCAAAGACATCGTGCGCAAGGCGATACAGGCAGCGACCGCTCGTCAGGCGGCACGCAAGGCGCGCGAGGCCACTCGCCGCAAGGGTCTGCTCGAGTCCGGCGGCATGCCTGGCAAGCTTCGCGACTGCTCGAGCCGCGACCCGATCGTTTCAGAAATCTACATCGTTGAGGGTGACTCGGCCGGTGGTTCGGCAGTTCGAGGCCGCAATCCAGAAACCCAGGCCATCTTGCCGCTGCGGGGAAAGATTCTGAACGTAGAACGCGCCCGCCTAGACCGCGCGATGGCTAACACCGAAGTTCAGGCGTTGATCACCGCATTCGGAACCGGCATCGGCGAAGAGTTCGATGTGAGCAAGATTCGCTATCACAAGTGCGTTTTGATGGCCGACGCCGATGTCGACGGTCAGCACATCCGCACTCTGATTTTGACTCTGCTGTTCCGCTACATGCGTCCACTGATTGAGCACGGCTATGTTTACCTCGCGCAGCCGCCGCTCTACCGCATCAAGTGGTCGAACGCAGAGCACGAATATGTCTACTCAGACACCGAGCGCGATGAGAAGCTGGCCAGTGGTCAGGCCGCCGGCAAGAAGATTCCGAAAGAAAACTCTATTCAGCGATACAAGGGTCTGGGTGAAATGGACTACGACGAGCTTTGGGCCACCACCATGGACCCAGACCGCCGCACCCTGCTTCAGGTAACCCTCGATGACGCAGCTCTGGCCGACGAAGTGTTTAGCACCCTCATGGGTGACGACGTCGAAGGTCGCCGCACATTCATTCAACGCAACGCCAAGGATGTTCGCTTCTTAGACATCTAAGAACGAGCGAACGAACAGAAGAGACGAAAAAATGGCAGACGAGACTCAGACCAACGAATCAGGTTTCATCGACAACGTCGAGCAGGTAGACCTGCAGACAGAGATGCAGCGCTCATACCTCGACTACGCGATGAGCGTTATCGTGGGGCGCGCGCTTCCAGACGTGCGCGACGGCATGAAGCCGGTGCACCGCCGCGTGGTTTACGCAATGTTCGACGGCGGCTACCGCCCAGACAAGCAGTTCAGCAAGTGTTCGCGCGTTGTCGGTGACGTGATGGGTCAGTACCACCCGCACGGCGACGGCGCGATTTATGACACCCTGGTTCGCTTGGTTCAAGACTGGAACCTGCGCTATCCGCTGGTTTCGGGTCAGGGTAACTTTGGCTCACCGGGTAACGACCCTGCTGCTGCCCCGCGTTACACCGAGTGCCGCATGGCGCAACTGGCTATGGAGATGGTTCGCGACATCGATGAAGAAACCGTCGATTTTCAAGACAACTACGACGGCCGCACTCAAGAGCCAACCGTTCTACCAAGCCGCTTTCCGAACCTGCTGGTCAACGGCTCGATCGGAATCGCCGTTGGTATGGCCACCAACATTCCACCGCAGAACCTTCGCGAAGTAGCCGAAGGCGCTCAGTGGGCGCTGGCCAACCCAGATGCCACCCGCGAAGAGCTGCAAGAAGCGCTCATCGCCCGCATCAAGGGCCCTGACTTTCCGACCGGCGCAACAATTCTTGGTCGCCGCGGAATCGAAGATGCCTACCGCACCGGTCGTGGCTCGATCACGATGCGCGCCATCGTCAACGTCGAAGAGCTTCACAACCGCACCTGCCTAGTCGTCACCGAACTGCCTTACCAGGTCAACCCAGACAACCTCGCGCTAAAGATTGCAGAGCTCGTCAAAGAGGGCCGCTTGCAGGGCGTCGCCGACATCCGTGATGAAACCTCTGGTCGCACCGGTCAGCGCCTAGTGATCGTGCTCAAGCGCGACGCAGTTGCCCGCGTTGTGTTGAACAACCTCTACAAGCTCACCCCGCTTCAAGAGAACTTCAGCGCAAACATGCTCGCCCTGGTCGACGGCGTGCCTCGCACCCTGAGCATCGACGGCTTCATCAGCCACTGGGTCGACCACCAGATCGAAGTCATTGTTCGCCGCACCCAGTTCAGACTGCGCAAGGCCGAAGAACGTGCCCACATTCTGCGCGGTTACCTCAAAGCGCTGGATGCTCTCGACGCGGTCATCGCACTGATTCGTAAGAGTGCCACCGTTGACGAAGCTCGCGACGGGTTGATGGACCTGCTCAAGATTGACGAGCTTCAGGCCCGTGCAATCTTGAACATGCAGCTTCGTCAGTTGGCCGCGCTTGAACGCCAAAAGATCATCGACGAAGCCGCCGAACTCGAAGCGCAGATTGTCGACTTCAAGGCGATCATCGCCGACCCAGTTCGCCAGCGCTCGATCATCAGCGAAGAACTCGAAGAGATCGTGCGCAAGCACGGCGACGAGCGTCGCACGCAGATCGTGGCAGGTTTCGACGGCGACGTAAACGCCGAAGACCTGATTCCTGAAGAAGAGATGGTTATCTCGCTCACCCGCGGTGGCTACATCAAACGCACGAAGAGTGACAACTACCGTCAGCAGCACCGTGGCGGCAAGGGCGTGAAGGGTGCCAACCTTCGTGCAGACGACG
>JACCDW010844757.1_pt1 | contig 10064 bp, 10 predicted proteins | sample 7449781 | NCBI WGS metagenome assembly JACCDW01 (sample SAMN15323449, study PRJNA562643) | freshwater metagenome | isolation source: river surface water | place: USA:Blue River Watershed | collected 2017-08-18 | reverse complement strand
TCAAGCCGACCAGTTGCAGTGCCGAATCGAGCGTGCCGAGGTGCTTGAATCTACAGCTTTTGGGGCGGCGCTCTTGGCTGGTTTGGGAGCGGGATTGTTCAGCGGGCTCGAGCAAGTTGGCGGCTTGAACCGCGTGCGAACAACTTTCACACCAGGCGAGTTTGATGGGCCAGGCAGAGAGCTCTGGATTTCGGCGCTCGAGCGCGAAAACGGCCGCTAGTCGAACCGACGCAACTTGCAACGGCGTGGCTACACGAACCCAGCTCTGAGCGAACTTATGCTCTTGTTCTTATGTCAAAAAACGTTCGCAAATTGCCTAGAGAGCTCGATGTTCCGCATCCTGAGCGTCTGTCTTGCGACGACCCAAACTTTGACGAAATCATGCTGCGCCACAACATTTCGATGGCGCTAGAAAACCCTGGCTACACAGACCCAGCGACCGGATATTTTGTCTTCAATGCCAAGACCTTGGCTGAAGAAGGGAAGTGCTGTGCAAACATGTGCAGACACTGCCCTTTCAAGCGTTAGCGCTTGTTTATTCTTGACGCTTGTCTTTGGCTTCTGACTTAGCCTTTTTCTCGAGGCGCTTCTCTTTGAGGTTTTTTGCCGGTGCGGTCTTTGCAGAATTTTTCTGCGGGGATTTCTGGGCCATTTGAGGCCTCCTTGGTTAGGCGCGTTTGGCCCATACTGCAACCCTAGTAGAACACTGAGAATCCTCTGTGAGCGCTGGGAATAATCGATTTTTGCTATTTATTGTTTATCTCAAGAAAACGTTTCAGGTTAGGCGTCGGGGAGAAACGAAAGTTGAAGAAAACACTTGGTTTGTTGATCAGCGCGGTCTTTGCCAGCGCGCTTCTTGTTCCAGCTTCTCCCGCCTCCGCTGCCGATACTGGCGAGTGCACCATCGTCGGCACAAAATACGCAGACGTGCTCACCGGCACCGCCGGCTATGACGTGATTTGTGCCGGCGCTGGAAACGACACCATTTATGGCCTGGGTGGCAACGACATTATTCGAGCCGGCTCAGGTAACGACATCATCGTAGCCGGCTCAGGTAACGACACAGTGCTCGGCGAAGCCGGAAACGACAACGTCTCTGGCGGCGAGGGTGCCGATAAGTTAGCCGGTGGCGATGGTAAAGACCGAATCACTGGTGGCGGTGGCCAAGACATTCTTCAGGGTGGTGCGGGAACAGATAATCTCCAGGGTGGCAACAGCGCGGACATCATTGATGGTGGCAAGGGAACGGACACGATTGCAACCGGTGCTGGCAACGACATCTGCAGTGCCGACATGGCAGACGTGCGACTCGACACCTGTACTTTAGACGGTAAGGGTCCGAAGTTCGGCATGATCACGACAGTCGTCAGACAGTTCGAAGCCGGAACAACCGCAGTCTTCTCAGTTAATGTGAGCGACTTGGCCGGAGTGACGGGAGTTTACGCTTCAATTGGCGGACCTCCAGGTTGGATAACCGAATGGTGCGGCTTTCGAATCAAGGGAAACCTGGTTTCGGGAACTGAAAAGTCTGGAACCTATGAAATCAGTTGTGCAATCCCCGCAAATGCTGTGAACGAAAATTACTCCCTATTTGCCATTGCGACCGACGCAATGGGTCAATCTAGCGAGCAAATTATTGCTTTTGAGGTCATCGGGGGTTCGTCCGACAATCGCACCCCAGAAATAACGAAAATCGAACTTCCAAGCTCACTAGCGCCGGGTGAAAAATTCACGATTTCCGTCGAGGCTTCCGACGAATCATCGGTGGCAGGCATCTACGTCTGGTTCATGCTCGATGGCGGCAGCTTCAGTGGCGAGAACGGTGTGCACGCCAAGGGCTCCGATCCACGAGTTACAGTGCAGACCCCAACGGCCTCAAGCTTTGAGCAGGATTATGTCTTCGCCGACAATGCACCGTTGGGCACGTACAAAATTTGGATTAGCGTTCGTGATGGTGTCGGTAATCGTGATTTCTACGACACAGGCCGCACAATCTCTGTGACCAACTAGAGATTTCGAGTTGGATGCTCGCCCTAGGTTAGACTTTCTTGGTGTACGAAGCTTCAGCTTTTCACTCAAGGGCCTCTAGCTCAGTTGGTTAGAGCAACGGACTTTTAATCCGTGGGTCGTCGGTTCGATCCCGACGGGGCCTACCAAGTAATAAAAAAACCACCCGCAAAAAATGGGTGGTTTTTTTTACCGCTGGGTTAGACAACACCCAACAGGTCGATAACGAAAACAAGCGTGCGACCCGATAGGTGGTGGCCGCCACCGGCAGGGCCATAGGCCATCTCTGGTGGGCAAATGAGGGTGCGGCGACCGCCGACCTTCATGCCTGGGATGCCCTCTTGCCAGCCCTTGATCAAGCGGCCAAGTGGAAACTCGATTGGCGTGCCACGACCCCAAGATGAGTCGAACTCTTCGCCGGTTTCGTAGTCAACACCGAGGTAGTGAACCTTGACGGTTGCACCGGCAGGTGCTTCGACGCCGGTGCCCACGGTTACTTCGTGGATGGTGAGCTCAGTAGGTGCTGGCTCGAGCATTGGTTCTAATACTGGACGTTCAAGATTGGTCATGCTGAAACTCTATATCAGCGGAAACAAAATGCCGATGGTGTTGTTTAGACACCTATGACAGAAACCCGCGGCACCCTGATCGGCATCTACAAGGCCGACGGCGGAATCGTTGGTGAGCTCTCATACTTCTTCGGTCACCTGGTTGGGCTTCGCAGCTGCAGCCTTTGCGACATTTCACATTCCCCGATCATGAAAAAACCATCGTTCAAGGCTCTCGAGAAGCATCTGCTTGCTCAACACGGCATCGGGGTGCGCATGATTCACCTCAACGAACGCAACGAACGAGAGCAAAAGGCTTCTGAGGGGCGCGAGCCGTGCATCCTCTTGGAATACCCAGACCAGTCGATTTCGATGTTTCTCGATTCATCTGACCTAACCGCTCTTTCGGGCAGTGTGAGCTCGTTGAAAAAGCTCATCGAATCTAGACTCGACCTATACCTATAAGGAGAAATCATGGATGAGCGACAACTGCTAGAGCTTTGGAACAAGTTGCGCAACCAGCTGATGTTTGCGCAACTCGCACCAACCTTCTTGCTCATCACAACGGTGGGTTTGGTTGCTCAGATTCGTGAGGCCGGCACGTTCACCGTTTGGGCGACGCTCGGCATTCTTGCTGCATCGGGCATTCTCGGTGCGCTGGCTGAATACTCGGCAGCGCATGAGGCGCAAGCGGTAGCCCGCGATTTGGCGAAGGTTGAGAACCCGAGCCATCTAACCGAGGGCATTGTGAAAAACGCCGTTTGGTTGCACGTCGCTAAGTACCTGACTCCGGCTATTTTTGTGGGCATTTTTGTTGCCCTCGTGCTGGCTCTGATCTAAAGCCAACCCACGCCAAACCGAACGCAATCGACTTGACCATCACAAAATTCGTCGCCAGTGACCTTGGCAACCTAGAGGCCGACCAGCCCGTGGTTGTTTTGCTTCACGGCTACGGAGCAGACGAGCGCGACCTTCCTGGCATCATGAGCTACCTGCCCAACTTGACTTGGGTTTCACCGCGAGCGCCGTTGCCCACTGAGCACGGCGGGTTCGCCTGGTACGGGGTCGAACGTGTTCTAAACCCAATGCTCGAAGACGTCATGCCACCGACCGAAGCCCTCTGGGCCTGGCTTGATGCGCTGCTCGAGCCAAACCAGCCCCTAGTTGTCATCGGGTTTTCTCAGGGCGGGCTGATGGCAACTCAGCTGCTCAGAACTCGTCCCGAGCGAATCTCAGCCTGCGTCATCCTCGCCGGTTTTGCGGCCGATGTTGAAATGCCGGCAGATGCGGCACTGCGCGAGAACAAACCGAAGGTGTTTTACTGCCGTGGCGCGCAAGACACGGTTGTGGCCAAGGATGCTGTGGCTGGCCTCAATCGATGGCTACAGTCACACACCCGCGCTCAAACCAAGACCTATGAAGGCTTGGGTCACAGCATTGACGACCGAGTCATGAACGACTTGGCCGACTTTGTTGCCGCTTCGGTTGGCTGAACGAGCGAAGTCCCTGACTAGCTCTAAAGGTCGAGACCTTCTGGATACCTTGATCCACCCTTGAAGTTTCCGTAAATCGGGCGATCGCCTTCGGTGACAGCGTCGATCAGCAAGTCGCCACCAACAAAGGCACCGCGCCACGATGCACCTAGTCCACCGAAGACCTCTTCGCGGTCACCACGCGAACGAGGCGCATTAATGCCGAACTTGAAGGCCGAGATTTCCTCTCGCACACGCTTGGCAAAAGCCATGTCGTCTGTCGCAACCGAAGACACGAGGTTTCCGTTCGACACATTCATGGCGGCAATGAATTCGGCCTCGGTGTCGACAAGCACGATTGAGTCAATTGGTCCGAATGGCTCTGAGTGATGCAGCGACCAGGCTCTCGGCGGTTCGAGAACTGTCGCAGGGGCAACGTAGGCCGAAGTGTCTTGACCTGCGATAAATCGTCCGTGGTCGAGGCTTCCGACATAAAGCGGTATTCCGCCGGTGGTAATAGCCTCTGCATACTGCGAACGCAGTTCGTCGGCCTTGGTGGTGTGAATCACCGGGCCGAACTCGAGCTCGGGCAGATCATCCTCGTCATTTTCAACAGCAAGCGGATGCCCGAATCTCAAGCCTTTGACAATCGGAATGTACATTTCGAGGAAGGCTGGAAAAAGCCTGCGCTGAACCACGTAGCGAGGGTAGGCGGTACAGCGCTGCTTGGCGTATTCGAAACCCTTGCGAATGTGAGGTGCAAGGTTGTCCCAGTCTGAGAAGTCCCAGACACCCCAGGCGTTCAAACCCTCTTGCTCGAGAATGTGACGCTTGTCGAAGTCGGCCAGGCGCTCAAGAGTGGCGCGACCGTTAGAGCGACCACCAACGAAAGCGAATGCACCGAGTTCAGGTGAAGAAACTAGAGCATCGCTCAGATCAGCACCAACACCACTCAACAGGGTGACCGGAAGGCCCGCCTGAGCCATCACAGCGTGGGCGAGGGTAAGAGCGTGAAAACCGCCCTGCGATGGAGTCTTGGCAATCGCAGCGTTTCCGGCCAACATTTGCACAAGCTCAGCATGAACCAAAACGCTTAGCGGGTAGTTCCAAGAAGCAATGTTCGAAATCGGGCCACTCAGCGGAGTGCGACCTTCAAGCTGGCGATCGATTTGGGTGACATACCACTCGACACCGTCGATGCAGCGATCAACATCTGCACAAGCCAGCTTCCAAGGCTTACCGATTTCCCAAGCCAGCAATAGGGCCAGGGTGTCGCGTGCAACGCGTAGGCCTGCAAGCGCGGCGGTGACCCTAACTTTGCGCTCATCAAGGCTAACTTTGCCCCAGGCGGCATGCTGCCTAGCGGCATCGGCAACGGCATCGATGGCGGTTTGGTGGTCAACCTTTGGAGGACCTTGAATTACCTGCTGATCAACGGGGTTGACGTGGTGAGCCGGAGTGCCCACGGCTAGCCACTTGCCCAATGCAAGATTGCTGATGCGGTCAGCGTCGAAAGCTTCGGGCGCAAGAGCTCTGGCCTGGTTGTAAACGCTCTGCCAGTCGGTGCCTTTTTTAACGTGAAGTGTCATAACGCAACACTAGACGCGAACGGCCCAATTACTAAGAGAAATTACTGTTGCCCGTTGGGAGCTTTGACTTGACTGAAGTAGCAAACGACGAGCACCACAGACACGTAGAGAGCCTGAGATACGGCAACAACGCGTTCCCAAACACCCACGGTCGTGTTTGTTGGGTCTGTCCAGCTACTCAAGAACCAGAGCGCGAGAACTGTCTGCAACGCCGTGCCGATGATCGATGCGGTTGGGCGAATGATCCAGGGAGCATCCTTGCGCTTTCGCATCGCCAACAGCGGCCAGCCAGCCGAGAGCACAAACGAGGCAATGGCAAACACTCTGTGCTCAATCGAGAAGCCGATCAACGGGGTCGGAAAAATGGTGAGACCGAAGGTACAAAGTGCAGCGACAAATAGCGCCACTCGACCCGGCATGGCAAGCGTTCGCCCATAGATTGCAGCGATGATCGTGAGCACTCCCCCCAGCACAAAGAACGCCGACATGATCAGCTGAACTGGCGATTCGTTAGCGGCTAGATCGCTGATGGTTTGACGCACTGGGTCATAGCCTGGCCATAGACTGCCGGCGATCAACCAACCCGCGGCCGACTGAATCGGGCCAATGTAGGCGGCGTACAGGGCCGGTTTCCCGCTTCGACCCAGCGGTGCTTGATTTTCTAAATGATTGGACATCGACCCTAATCTTTCGCCAAATACTCTTCAACAGCGGTTTCTACTATCGCCCTATCGTCAGCTGTTATCGAGCCGTAGCGGATGGTAATCAACCGCCTGTTCTCAGGATCAAGATTTTCGGCGGTGGCAAACTTGCCGTCAATAATTGTGAACTTGTAGTTCGAGGTTCCGTATTCACCGAAATCTTCAAAGGTTGTGAAGGTCGAATCACTTTCATCGAAGGTCACCTTAATGTCAGCTTCTTGCCCGGCTTCTTCGGCCATGCTAAAAGTGAAATAGTCGGCACAGGCGGTAATCGCGTCGAGCTCCCAAATCAAGCCATATGTGCTCGGGAATTCGAGATAGGCGGCCGAATAATCCTTGTAGGCTTCGTCTTTGTTTAGTGCCACCACGGTGAAGTTCTCGCTGCTCTCGACTACTCCAAGCTCTTGGGCTTCTAAACAACTCTCCTCTGCTACTGCGGCGAAAGCCAGCTTAGCTTCGGCCGGTGTCATGGGAGAAGGCTTCGAAGCCGTTGGTGTAGAACTTGGGTTCGGGGTTGGCCTCGGGGTCGGAGTGCTACAGGCCGCAAGGCTCGAGGCGAGCATCCCGGCGGCTAGCAAAGCCGCTGCCACTTGCTTCAGTTTCACGTCTTCCCCTTTTTTCGAATACTATCTGCGAGAGTATCTCATCAAATCTGGGCTCGGCCCAAGGTTATGAAAGTTTTGACCAATCGATAACCATTAGATATAACTGTCCCCCGCGAAACGCCGGCCACAATTTGCCCAAAACCGATGCATTCGTGATGTCGGGTCTAGTTCGAACAACTTCGGTGTGCACCTGAATCGAAAAGACCAAATAGGTTCGCTTATCTGACTTGGAAGTTCTTAGGTGTCGACTGACATCGACAACGCTCGACAATTCTTCGTTGATGGTCAGATAGTCGGCGCCGAGAGCTGAAAAATAGCGCTGTTTTGCAGTCGCCAAGATGCTCAACTTCGACGTTGATGGCTGATATACGAGAAGGCGCGCTCGATGTTCATTCACACCCGGATCTTCTTCGATGAATATGTTGCCAAACTCATCAATCTCTAGATTGTCTGGCTTATTCAAATAGGGAGACTCTGACCCGTCAAGAATCATGGTCAGATTTGCGCCAGCAAGTGGCTTGGTCACGTCATCAAATCGCAATCGCCAGAGCGCTCCACCATCTCGCTTGATTTTTGGTGTGGCGGGGTTGGCCTTGGTGGCGCTTGGATCTCCGCTCGACTCGGTCGTCGTGAAGTAGAAATCATTTGGATTCGTTGGGTCAAAAACTCCATCTTCGAGCCGAGACATGGTTGTGCCTCCAAGCAGCGCCTGAAAATTCTGGCTGCTTCCGTCGACCGAGTTGTCAACCTCGTTGAACCGAACTGAAATAGGGGTTCCCTTTTTCACGGATGCTCGGATATCGATGTCATCGGCGAAATCGCCGGCCTCCATCACATAACTCTTGCCGTTGTTTAGACCAGCCCGCTCGAACCACCTACCGACTGATAGCTTCTTGCCGACATAGAGCCGAAGTTGGCTGTTATTGGCTGCGTTGTCTTCTGTGCCGATTACCACCGTGGCAAGCGACGGTTTCAGTGCTGGAGTTAGGTTCTCCCAAGAACCGAGCCCCAACTTAGGTAACTGAACTAGTTGCCCGGTCGAATTTAGAGCAAAAGCTCTGCCTTCGTCGCCGGTCTCCTCACCGGTCAAAAATACACGTCCGGAATAGCCGAACACGTTTGCCGTTGCCGAGCGGTGGAAGGTGAAAGCACCACTCTGACGCAGGGTTGCCGAGCAGAACCGATCGAGAAAACTCGAGTGCTGTGGCACCCCGGCTAAATCGACTGGAGCGGCTCCATCTGGGGCAACGGGCTTCTCGCCGTGCTTCCCGGTCAAGTAGTTATACCAAAGCACATCTTTGATTGCGCTAGATGCGCTCTTGACAACGCGCGTCTTTGGGTCGATCACAAAGTGGGTAATCGGTGATCCCTGAGCCTGTCCGCCCGCGTAGTTGAACTTCGCGGTAGATGCGACTACGTAAGGAAACTCGCTCACGCTTACTAGGTGCAGTCCCTGTGAATCGCTAAATGCGCCGGTTCCATCGAGTAGCCCGGGAACTAGAAAAGTGCCGATTCTGTCACCCGCAGTGACCAAAGGTTTTAGCGTCGAAGCCCGATGTGAACTTTCAACGAAAATAGGTTTCGGAACTGCTCCACCTGCAACAACAACCGAACTTGCCACGAGAGCTATGCAGACGCTCACAACTGAGACCACACGAGGCGTCATTCTGATCATCTGAACAAGTCTTTTCTCTGGTAAAGCTTGCTTCAACTATGCCACTTGCTGGCATGCGCTACCTGTCGTATGCAGCCCTAGCCTGTATTCTTGTGAAGGGCGAGGTCGCTCTAGGAGCAGATTGAAATGGCCGCGAAAGTGAGGCCCCCGCATCCAAAACCAAGGAGAAATCTTGAAGTTCGTCAAGAGAGCATTCAAAAAAGTAGTTCGCACCTTCATGAAGTTGGGCGTAACTCGTAAGGTTGCACGATTTATGGCACATGCCAGTGAGCGCATCCTGTTTGTTGGCAGCAAGCCTTGGAGCAAAAACTCGTTCGACCGCGCTCTCACCGACGAACTAACCCGCGGCAAATCGCTCGAAGACCGCCTGATGGCACACATTCGCGAAGCGTACGCCTCAAAGAACAGAGTAGGCACCCGTGCCCTGCTACAGACACTTGTTGAAGGCTCAACCACCAAGGCTCTTGGCTCTCTTGGTTTCGGCACTTTCCTAGCCCTCGACGGACTGTACGACTCAGCCGCTGGCTACTTTAAGGATGCCGGGCCTGAGATTTCGAAACAGAAAGCTCCATTCGAATACTTCGACACCCAGCTCACCGTGGCCAAAAAGAAAGCAATCGCTGAGATTCGCGAAATTTTGGCCAACAAAGAGTCACGTCGTTCGAGCGCATACAAGATGTCGCTCATCCGTGCCCTAATCAAACACGGTGAATACGAGGGTCTTCGCCCAATCGTGGAGGGGATTGTCCTAGCCGAAGCTGCGCGCAACACGCTTAACGACGGTCTAAAGGCCGAGCTCGCCTGGTGGCACAAGATGCTTCAAGATGATGGTCGTTCGGTAAAGAACATCAAGGGAGCAATCAACTTTGCGGTCATGGACTACAACATGCTCGACTACTCGAAGACTTCGACCAACCGCGGTGACTACGTTCAGACCCTTGCAGCGATCTCGCACCTGCTTCGCCACCAGAATGTTGAATTCGTTGGCGGCAGTGCTCTGGCCAAATACCTTGGCAAGATTCAGAAGTTTGTGCACCCAGACCGCCGCCTAGGCGAAAAGGCCAAGACCGTAAAGGTTCAGCCGGTTGAACTTCACCGCGACTTCGCCTCGGGTCGCGAATACCCCGAGAACACCTGGCTGATCAGCAACGGTTGGTTCATGCACCGCGCCTACAAGGGCGAGGTTGACTTTCCGTACCCTAAAAACATCAACCCGATCATGGTCTCGTTCCACATTCAAGACCCAGACGTTCTAACCGAGAAGACCGTTGCCGAGCTAAAGAAGATTGGCCCTATCGGCTGTCGCGACTGGACCACCGTCTACCGCCTGCGCGACTTCGGTGTGCCCGCCTTCTTCTCGGGTTGTGTAACCACCACAGTTGGCCAGGTTCTGCCTAAGGCAACCGCTCCTGGCAAGACCCCTCGTCTAGCCGTTGTCGAAGCCAAGGTGCCACGCAAGTATTTCTT
>JACCDW010161661.1_pt1 | contig 10065 bp, 9 predicted proteins | sample 7449781 | NCBI WGS metagenome assembly JACCDW01 (sample SAMN15323449, study PRJNA562643) | freshwater metagenome | isolation source: river surface water | place: USA:Blue River Watershed | collected 2017-08-18 | reverse complement strand
CATGTCTATCAGCTTGGCGGGTCGCCTGTTCCCCATCCGCACGGGGCGAGGCAAGAGGCCATGGTGCAGCAGGCGAGGTTGTACGCGACCGAAGTCATCCCGCACTTTCGAGCACCTCGAGGCTGACGCGTTCGGCTGATTCGAATGCGGCTTCCATGCCGCGTGCCGCAATCGCGGTGTGTTCTCCACAAAAGAACAGCTTGTCGTGCGGCTTGGCGAGATGACTTGTGAGCGCGACTTGACCCGGTCTGAAAATGGCCCAGGTTCCAGCTGCATGCGGGTCGCGCTCCCAGGAGTGAACTGCCGCGACTTCAAGCGCGCCGCGCGCAGCAGGGCGCAGACGTTCGATGTCCTCGATGACGAGTCGGGCGGCATCCGCTTCGCTATAGCGATCGAGAAAGCGAGCGTTGGCGGCGCTACACCAGACCGTGAGGCTCGTAACGACTTTGTGATTCTGCGGATCACGATTGGCGAGCACTGAGCCTGCCAGTCCGTCGGTCCAGAATGCCGGGCTCAACCCATCGTCTTCCCAGAAAGGTCGTCGTGGTAGCAAATGGAACTGCGTGATCGGCTTGGCACCCAAGGTTTGGATGGCGCGGTTCTGCAAGGGTTGTGGTAGTGGATCCAGATGCACATGCCGCAAGGTCGTGAATGGCATCGAGCTGACAACGGCTCGTGCGCGGTGCCGTGAGCCATCCGAGCAGCGCACGAGAACGGTTTCTTTGGTCTGTTCGATAGCGACGACATGTCGATCGAGCAGCAAGTCGCCGCTCAGTCGCTTTGCCATCGCGAGCGGTAGTCGCTGATTACCACCTTCGAAAATGCCGACGAAACGATCGCCGGCGCTGAGTTGTCGCTGATTGATACGTTGCCAGTGATCCACGAAGGCCAGCTGCAGTATCGACACGTCGTGTGACGACTCCGTTCCGTACGGCATATTGGTTTCGTAGCCCAGTCGAATGGCTGCCGGCGTCGCGCCGCGCGAGCGCAGGAAATCGTGGACCGAGATATCGAGATCGGCGTGCTGCGGCTGATGCCAGTTTTCCAGGTCATCGAAGGGGCGGTAACGATTCAGTACCGTGCGACCCCACGCCGCGGGCAGCAGCGAGCGCTCCTGACCGACGAACGGGTTGGCTGGGTGCTGCGCCCAAGTCGCCACGTCGATGGCGCGACCCCCGATGAACGTCGCCTGTGTGTCGGGAAAAGCGGCATAACGCGGCGCATCGTCGCGCAGCGGCACACCGTAGCGCGAGCTGGCGGCGATGACTCGTCCGTAGGCGCGAGAGACGATGTTGCCACCGGCTTCCGGTTTGCCGGGCACGTGACTGAGCGTATAGAGCCGGCCGCCGATTCGACGGCGCCCCTCGAGGACCGTGACCTTCAGCCCTGCTTCTTGGAGGGTGAGTGCCGTTTCGAGCCCCGAGAGGCCGGCACCGATGACGATGACGTCGGTATTCGTGGTTGGGTGCAACATGCGACAAACGCTAACATGGCGCTTCCATTTCGTCCGTGAGCCGATCGTGTCGCAACCAAAATCGAGTCCTTCTGCCGTAGCGTCCGCACTGTCTGCCGACATGGTCGAAGGCTTGGCGGCGCTGGTGCAGGTTCCCATCCTCGATACGGCTATGGCTGAGCGCATCGCAGGTGGGGCGGCCGCTGCGATTGCAGCGGTGCAGGCGAGCTCGCATCAGGTCGAACCCGGCGTGACCTTCGAGTGCGAGCCGTCGGATTACTTGCGCGTACTCGAAACGCTTGCGGGAGAGTCGCCGTGAGCGCGACCTATCCCGAGAGTTTGTTGGATGCGGTCGGCGCCTTGCGATCCGGTTCGATCTCGGCGAATGAGTTGGCGCTGCAGACGCTCGAGCGTGCGCATCGAGCACAGCAACGAACGAATTGTTTTTTAGCGATCGAGACCGAGAGCTTGTTACTCGGGGCTGAGCGCGCCGATCTCGTACTCGCTGATGCCCGTCGTCGTGGCGTGGTGCCGGTGGGTACTCTGCAGGGTGTTCCGCTGGCCCACAAAGACATGTTCGGGCGTGGTGGTGGCTTGGTCCGCTACGGATCAAAAGTCGCGCTCGATCAATCTTCCCAACAAGTCGCTACGGCAACATCCCGTTTGACTCAAGCGGGTGCGCTCGAGGTGGGAACGCTCAACATGGCGGAATTCGCGCTCGGTGCGACCGGGCACAACGCCGCTTACGGTGACTGCCGAAATGCTTGGAATCCGGAGCACATCTCCGGTGGCTCCTCGAGCGGCTCCGGCGCCGCGGTTGCCTGCGGCGCTGCTTTTGCGAGTCTAGGCTCGGACACGGGCGGTTCGGTGCGCATCCCGGCCTCTGCCAACGGACTCGTCGGTCTCAAGCCGACCTACGGATTGATTCCGCGTACGGGCAGCATGAAGCTCGCGCCCTCGATCGACGTCATCGGGCCGATGGCCAGAACGACCGCGGATCTCGCGGAAATCTTGCAGGTGGTGGCAGGCGGCGATGGCATTGATGCCAATGCGAGTCTTCGACCGACTCCTGATTATCGCCGTGCGGTTCATCAGGGCGTCGAGAATTTGCGTATCGGTGTTCCGACGAATTATTTCTTTGATGTCGCGACTGACGAGATACGTGGAGCGATCGATCGATCGCTGCAAGTTCTGCTGGCAGCCGGGGCGCAGCGAGTCGATGTGTCAGTGCCAGCGGTGGCGGAGATGTCGGAGCTGAGCCGGGCGATCGTGTATTCCGAAGCCACGGCCTTGCATGCGCCATGGTTACGCTCGCGGGGTGATCGATACACGCCGCAGGTGCGGGTGCGTGCGTCCACTGGTCTCGCCATTCCGGCAGCGGTGTATCTCGAAGCGTTGCAGTTGCGCATTCCGCTGCTGCAGCGCTTTGTCGCGCAGGTGTTTTCACGGTGTGATGTGCTGCTGACGCCGACCTTGCCCATCCCGGTACCGCGGCGCGACGAGACGGATGTCGGCGCTGGTGCATCGCTGTGGCAAATCTTGAGTCGCCTCGTTCACTGCACGGCGCCGTTCAATTATCTCGGACTGCCGGCGATCACCGTTCCGGCCGGGCTCGACGCGCGTGGCCTGCCGATGGGTGCCCAGTACGTCGCCAAGCCCTATGCAGAGACGACCTTGCTGCGCGTGGCGGGGGTACAGCAACGCGCCATGCCACTGCCGCCCTTGGCTCTGTAGGCCTTATCGATCGACGCCTGGTCGATCAACGAACGCGCCGCGGAAGTAACCGAGCGGCGAGCCCTCGGCGCACTGCACCTGTTGAACTTCGCCAAAAAAGATTCGATGCGTGCCGATGTCGGTCGTGGCCGATACGGCGCAGTCGATCGAGGCTAGCGCGCCCCTCAGGTGAGGAGTCCCGAAGGAACCCGTCTCGATGCCATGGCCTAGCTCGGCGAGTTGCTGGAACTTGTCCGTCTCCCGCGAGGCGAAGAGTTTGGCGATATCCGTTTGATCGCTAGCGAGCACATTCACCGTGAAGCGACCCGCTTGGACGATCGCTTGGCAGGTCGTCGAGTGACGGTTGAGGCAAGCGAGCAGGGTCGGTGGCTCGAGCGTGACCGAGGCGATGGCCGTTGCTGTGAGCCCTGAGGGTTTTTCATCCGCTACGGTGGTGACGATCGTCACTCCAGTCAGAAAACGGCTGATGGCATTGCGGTAAGCAGCGGAATCGACGGGCATCGGGGGCTCGGTTAGGTACAAGTCCGTACATACTGCCTGTTACCCGAGGATTAGTCTTGTTTCTGCGCGGTGACCTTCTCCCCCTCCGGTTGCCGCGCTGCAGACATAAGCCCCGCCTCGTGCGGGGCTTTTTTTGTATCCTGCCTGCGCCCATGAACCCGGATCTGATCGACAACGAGCTGATCGACACGCTGCCGACCGCGTGGCGCGCTAGCGCTGCACACGTGCTCTCCTGCAGTGAGTTCGTGACAGAAAGCCTCGCGCGCGACGCCGAACTCGTGGCCGACCTCGAGCGGAACGATGCATTACGGTCCCCACGCTTGGCACAGGGCGCCTCGTGTTGGCCGCAGGGGACCATGCTCTCGCCAAGTGCGGACGAGGCAGCTGCGCAGCGCTGGTTGCGTCTCTGGCGTCGTCGCGAAATGGTGCGCATCGCTTGGCGCGATCTCGCGGGCTTCGCCACACTCGAAGAAACGCTCGCCGATCTTTCTGCGTTTGCCGACGATGCAGTGCAGCTCGCTGTCGACTATGCGATGCAGGCGATGATGGCGCGTTACGGGGCGCCACTCTATGCGGATGGGCGAGCGATGCCGCTCGTCGTCATCGGCATGGGCAAGCTCGGGGGGCGAGAGCTGAACTTCTCCTCCGATATCGATCTCGTATACCTCTTTCCCGAATATGGTGAGACTCAGCACGCCGCTCCCGTCAGTCACGACGAGTTCTTCATCCGACTCGGGCAGATGTTGCTGCGCTTACTCTCGTCGACCACTGCGGATGGATTCGTCTTCCGGGTCGACATGCGGCTACGACCTTTCGGCGATTCTGGGCCGCTCGCTTGTGGGTTTTCGTCGTTCGAAGATTACCTGCTGCAGCATGGGCGCGACTGGGAGCGCTACGCTTGGATCAAGGCGAGGGCCATCACGGGTGTGGCGGCCTATCAAGAGCTGTATGAGGAAGCCGTAAGGCCTTTCGTCTATCGGCGCTATCTCGATTTCGGCGTGTTCGAAAGCTTGCGTGACATGAAGCAGCTGATCGAGAAGCAGGTCGCGCGAAAGGATCTGATCGACCACGTCAAGCTCGGGCCTGGCGGTATTCGCGAAATCGAATTTATCGTGCAATCCCTGCAGTTGATTCGCGGCGGCCAGGATCGGCGCCTGCAAAGTCCGCATCTCTTCGAGGTGCTGCCGCGGCTTGGGCGGAGTCGACTGCTACAGCCGCAGATCGTCGAAGGGCTCGATGCCTCATACCGTTATCTGCGCAGTCTCGAGAATCGTCTGCAGATGATTCGCGATGCACAGACCCATACTCTGCCGACCGACGACGCGTCGCAGGCGCGCTTGGCGCGTGCCATGGGCGAGCCCGATTGGGCCTCGTTACGTAGCGCATTGGCGGTGCATCTCGAGTTCGTACAAAGGCAATTCCAGTCGTTGGTGTTTTCTCCCGTCAACGATCGTGATGAGGCGATCGTCACGCGTGCGGCAGCCCACGAACTCGGTGCGATCTGGGATGAGTCCTGCGATGTGCCGCAGCTGGAATCGCTGCTACAGCAGCGAGGTTACGGTGCCGCTTCGGAACTCGCGCGATTGCTCTGTGATTTCCGTAGCAGCGGTTGGGTACGCCGGCTGGATGCGACGGCGCTGCGCCGACTGCAGGCGCTCTTGCCGCAGCTGCTCGGCACGCTGAACGCCGACGACGACCATCTCGTCATGTTGCGACGCTTCTTACGCGTCCTCGAGGCGATCGGCGGTCGGTCGGCTTATTTCTCGCTCCTCAACGAAAATCCGGCAGCTCGGCACCGCTTCGTCACGGTGTGTCGAGGCGGCGACTTTCTCGTCTCGCAATTGGCAGCGCATCCGCTCTTGCTCGATGAGCTACTCGATGAGCGCTCGTTGACCGAGTTACCCGACCGACACGCGCTCGAGATCGACCTCGAGGACCGCTTGGCTCGGGTCGACGCCACCGATCCCGAGCGATTGGTCGAAGCCTTGGCGCAGTTCAAGCGTGCAGCAGTTTTCCGCGTCGCGATCGCGGATTTGTCGGGAACCCTGCCGTTGATGCGCGTTTCCGATCGATTGACCGATATCGCCGAACTCATCATCGAAAAGGCGATGCAGCAGGCTTGGCAGCAGATGACGCAGGCTTTCGGTGTGCCGACCTGTCGTGATGCCGAGCAGTCGCCGCGTCGAGACGTGCGTGTTTGCGCCATTGGTTACGGTAAGTTGGGTGGTATCGAGCTGGGTTACGGCTCGGATCTGGATCTCGTCTTTCTGCACGACTCGGTAGGTCTCGAACAGGAAACGACGGGTGATCGGCCAATCGACAACCAGATTTTCTTCGTGCGCCTCGCGCAGCGCATCGTGCACATTCTTACGGTGCACTCGGCTGCTGGCCGCTTGTACGAAGTGGATGTGAGGCTGCGACCGAGCGGCAAGGGTGGCATGCTCATCACGCAGATCGATGCGTTCGCCGACTATCAACGCAGCGAAGCATGGACGTGGGAGCATCAGGCATTGCTGCATGCGCGAGCCGTTGCTGGCTCGTCGTCTTTGCGGGAGCGGTTCGAAGCCGTGCGACTCGAGATCCTACGGCATCACGTCAAGCGCGAGACGCTGCGCGAAGAAGTACGCAACATGCGCGAACGCATGCGGCGCGAACTCAGTAAATCGCGAGCGGGCGAGTTCGACATCAAGCAGGACCCCGGTGGCGTCGCCGACATCGAATTTCTGGCGCAGTACTGGGCCTTGAGGGAAGCGGCGCGTCACGAAGCAGTCTTGTTGTTCTCCGACACCATTCGTCAGCTGGAAACGCTGGCATCGGGTGACCTCGTGCCGCAGTCGGTCGTTGATCTGCTCACCTCGGCTTATCGCACCTATCGTGAACGCACCCACCATCGCTCGTTGCGCGATGAGAAGACGGTGGTTTCGGACACCGAGTTCGTGGCGGAGCGCGCAGCCGTGACTGAGGTATGGAACGACGCCTTCGGTGGCGGCGTATAATCGTCCCATGAGCACGACCAAGCCCTTGCTGCAGCCCAACGCCCAGAATCGCTACGAAGTCACGTCGCAGGACCTGCCGCTGTCATGCCCGATGCCGCAGATGTATTTGTGGAATTCCCATCCGCGCGTGTATCTGCCAATCGAGAAGACCGGCTGGGCCAAGTGCCCTTATTGCAGCGCCGAGTACACGCTACAGCGTTGAGCGCGCTACGGCGCTGAGCGAGGCGCGCGCCAGAAGGCCGCCACGCCGTCAGTAGGGCTTGTACGACTTCTCTTCGACGATACGCGAACCGAGCGCGAGGTTGATGCGCTTCTTCGCGGCCGCACGCTGATCGTTGGTGACATACACGGCGCGGGCGAGTTCGATGAACTTGGCGTCGAATTCCCGGGCGCGCTCCTTGTCACGAATGTCATCTTCGATGACCCACAGCGCTTCGTTGACGCGTTGCAATTCTGCCTCGTCGGCGGCCACTTCAGGTACGGCGCAACCGCTGTCACGCCAGGTCTGCTCGAGCAGATCGAGCTCCAAGCGGACATTTCGCAATTTTTCCGCATCGTCGATGCGAGCGGCTTTGATACGCAGGATGGTGATCTTGTCGAGCAGCTCGCCGGGCGAGATGGGTACGAGGATGTCTTTCATGGCCGACATGCTAGCAAGGCATCGAGACGGTTGCAGACCTCCGTGACCTCGATCAATTCCATGACGCCGGGTTCTTCGATCTTGGTGTGCCACGGCAGCGTGTCGGGCGTTGCCTGCTTGAATTTCGCTGCCGCCCGCGGAAAGGCATCGATACACCATTGCCGCGAGAGATAGGGGCCGCTGCGCGCCGGATTGGTGGCGGCATAGAGCCCGATGACCGGCGTCCCGACCATGGTTGCCATGTGGGCAGGCCCTGTATCCGGTGCGAGTAATACCCGCGCCCGCGCCAGTAACGCGAGCATCTGCGGCAGCGTATCTTTGCCAACCTGATCGATCACGGCGGGGCAGTGCCGTCGAATCGCGTCTGCCATCTCACGCTCGATCGGACCCGGGCCACCAGCGAGGATGACTCGCATGCCGTGCTGGTCGATGGCGTGCTGTGCGACGGCGGCATAACGCTCCGGCAACCAATTGCGCCGCACGTGGCTTGAGCAAGCGCTGATGACGAGGGTGCCTGCGACAGTCGTCTCGTTTGGAGGAATCCATTCCTGCGCGTAGTTCAACGCATCGGCGGGCAGCGGTAAGTTCCACTCGAAGAGGTGTTCGGTGATTCCGCAGGCAGTAGCGAATTCCATGAAGCTGTCGAGGACGTGTTGGCGTTGCCGCGCAGCAATTTTGGCATTGGTGAATAGCCACTGGCCTTCGCGTGCCCGCGAGCGGTCAAAGCCGAGCTTACGGCGGGCCGGAATGACGGCAGCGACGAGACTCGCGCGCAAGGACAACTGCAGGTGCATCAAGAGATCGAAGCGACGTCCCTGCAACTGCCTGCGCAAGGCGGCGAGGCCTGAAAATCCGGCTCGTTTGTCGACGGTGATAAACTCGACGTCAGGCAACAGGCTCATCAAGCGTGCTTCGGCGCGGCCGATGATCCAGGTGAAGCGGGTGTCAGGCCAGGCTCTTTGCAGCGTACGTAACAAGGGTACGACGTGGCAGGTGTCGCCGATGGCCGACAGCCGCAACAGGCACACGGAGGCGGGCGGCGTGTCGAAGTGCAACATGGGATCGTCCGTCAGGGGGCTTCGATGAGCGAGGGTCAGTCACCGGAACCGCCTTGGGTGCGGATCGAAGCCGGCGACGCCGTGATGCTATATGACCCCTCGCATGGCAGCAATTTGTCCCAAGGTGCAACGCTGCAGTGGTTCGATCCGGTCTATTGGCAGAGCCGCGGCGCGATCGCCGGTTCGGCAGCTGGTCGCGGCAGCACACTCTTCATCGAGACCAACGGTATCGCGTGGGCTCTGCGTCACTATCATCGAGGCGGTCTTCTCGCACGCTGGCTCGGTGATCGCTACTTTGATCGCGGCGAATCGATGTCGCGTCCGATCGCGGAATTCCACCTGACGCAGCGCTTACGACAGGCAGGTTTACCGGTGCCTAGGGTGGTTGCCGCTCGGTATGTACGCAGCGGTCGGTTTTATCGCGGTGATCTGATTACCGAACGCATCCCCGAGGTGCGAACGCTGGCGATGCGTATCACCGCACTCGATCTGCGTGACGAAGATTGGTATTCGATAGGGCAACTCGTTGCCCGATTTCATCGGGTCGGACTCGATCATGCCGACCTCAATGCACACAACATCCTGCATGGTGCAGACGGGCGTTGGTGGATGATCGACTTCGATCGGGGTCGTATGCGCAAGCGGGGGCTGTGGTGCGACGCTAATCTCGTTCGTCTACGCCGCTCGATTCTCAAAGTGGGTGACGCACTGCCACAGCAGCGTTTCGACGAGCGAGATTGGTCGCAGCTGCTGACCGGTTATCGCGATACTTTGAGTGCCAGCCCGTGAGAGAAATTCTATGAGTCTCGGGCTGTACCGAATCGCCACCTGGCTGCTCGCGCCGCTATTTTTGCTGCAGTTGGCTTGGCGTGCCCGGATCGAGCGCAGTGGCACGATCGATCTCGCCGCACGTTTGGGGTTTGGTTCGAAGCTCGCTCAGCGCGCGATCTGGATACATGCGGTGTCGGTCGGCGAAGTGCAGGCGGCTGCGCCGTTGGTCGTGGCCTTACGCGAGCGCCATCCGCATGACCCGATCGTCGTCACCTGCATTACGCCGACGGGGATGGCGCATGCGCGACGTTTGTTCGCCGACCAAAACGTGACCTTGCGTTTCCTGCCGCTGGATCTTCCGGGCGCCGTACGCCGCTTTCTCGATCGGATTCAGCCGCGCGTGGGTATCGTGCTCGAAACGGAGATCTGGCCGCGATTGTTTTGTGAATGTGGTGAGCGTGGTATCCCGATCATCCTCGCGAGTGCCCGGCTGTCAGAAAGATCCGTTGCACGCTATCGACGATTGGGTGGCTTATTACAGCAGAGCTTAGGCACACATGTGACGGTTGCAGCGCAATCAGACATCGACGCTGAGCGCTTCCGATCTCTCGGTGTACCTTCCGATCGTATTTCGATTTCGGGTAACCTCAAATTCGATTTCTCACCGTCGGCCGCTGCGATCGAGCAGCGACAGCAACTGCAACGCATCTATCCCATTACACGGCGCTTCGTCTGGATCGCGGCGAGTACCCACGACGGCGAAGAGAGCGCCGTACTCGAGACACAGCGGCGTCTTGAAGTCGCAGGCCTCGACTCGCTGCTGATCATTGCACCGCGACATCCACGGCGTTTCGATTCGGTAGCGAAGCTGATCGAAGACTCGGGTTTATCTTGGGCTCGAGTGTCGCAGTT
>JACCDW010626054.1_pt1 | contig 10066 bp, 11 predicted proteins | sample 7449781 | NCBI WGS metagenome assembly JACCDW01 (sample SAMN15323449, study PRJNA562643) | freshwater metagenome | isolation source: river surface water | place: USA:Blue River Watershed | collected 2017-08-18 | reverse complement strand
TGGCTGAGTCTTGGCGATGACACGCTTGATGCCATCGAGGACCGTGGCGGGGGTTAGGTCCGTGCGAGTCTCTGGGGTGAAACCATAGCGAATGCGGATGTTGTTGATGAGACGCTGGAGATTCACAGGGGAATTCACGTCGCCCTGGCGGCCGCTTGCGAACATCCCCTCCACGTACATCCGACGGTCCTCCTTGACCTCCTTCACATAGGCCTCGAGCGGCTCCTCGTCGGCCCCGCGGTCAGTGCCCTCTGCGAAGACAGTGGTGAAATCGACAGTCTTAAGCCCATATGTCTCCTCAATAGCCGCCTCGCTCAGCTTACCGATGCCAAAGCCGAGAGACTCAAGCTTGGTAGCATTTGTCCCGTCCTCACCATACTTGAACTGGACGATGTTCATATTGCTCTCCCGTACAGTACCATCGTGTTGGACGATGAGGTCCTCCATTGCCTTGATGAGCTTACGCTGGATGTAACCTGTGGCGGCGGTTTTGACGGCCGTATCAATGAGACCCTCGCGACCTGACATCGCGTGGAAGAAGAACTCCTGAGGATTGAGGCCGCGGATGAATGAGCTCTCAATGAACCCACGGGCCTCCGCACCATCGTCATACTTCTTGTAGTGGGGCAGAGTGCGGTCGAGGTAGCCATAAGGGATACGCTTACCCTCAACGTTCTGCTGGCCGACGCACGCAATCATCTGGGCAATGTTTGTCACACCACCCTTCGAGCCCGCACGAATCATCGCCATCATACGGTTCTCATAAGCAAGGGACTCCTGCCCTTTCTTACCTGAATCATCCGTGGCCTTGTTGAGCGTACCAAACACCTTGCCTTCGAGCTCCTCCTGATTGGTCTTACCTGTGTTGTTGTCGAAGAGGTCAAGATGGACTTGTAGGAGAATGTCCTCGACCTCCTTCTTGCGCTGCTGGATGGCCTCATCCATAAGTTTCTTCGTGTTGTCATCGGCAATAAGGTCTGAGATACCGACGGAGAACCCATTGAGAACAAGGAAAGACTCGACTGTGTTCTGGAGGGTGTCGATGAGCTGGACGGTGTCCTTTGGGCCATAATCATTGTAGGTGGTGTGGATGATACCCTTCGAGGGCTTGGCGAAGATACCCTTGTCGAATGTACCCTGGATAACGTCACCTTCCTGGATATTCACAATGTCCGCTGAGGCGTCCTTTGTGGCATCGTAGGAGGAGTTAGCCGTCTTCAGGTTAAGAGGCGGGAGAAGGGTCGTCATCACCTGGTGGCCAGTCCAACGGGGTGCCGTCTCAGTGCCCTTACGGGGCTTAGGAATGGCACCGTCGAAACGCTTGTTGTACATCATCATATTCATAAACTCGCGCACATTGAACTGGATATTAGGGCGCGTCATCAAGTAGGAGCCGGCGAGCGTATCTTGCACGACACCTACGATGGGGACCTGGTGGCGAGGACTGATAATCTGATGGGGCACCGCGGCAATTTCCTCGAGCTCCGTGGAGGCCTCGTAGGATTGCGGTGCGTGTAAATTCATCTCATCTCCATCAAAGTCAGCGTTGTACGCTGAGCACACAGAAACGTTGAGACGGAATGTGTTGTAAGGCAAGATTTTCGCCTTATGTCCCATCATAGACATTCTGTGAAGCGTCGGCTGACGATTGAAGAGTACGATGTCGCCGTCCATCAAGTGGCGATGGACGACATCGCCAGGGTAGAGGACTATTTCGCGAGTGTTGATGTGTCGCAAGGAAATCATTCGCCCATCGGCCTTCACAAGGGTCTTCGCACCAGGGTGCTCGTCGGCGCCGTTCTGCACGTACTTGTAGAGCTGCTGGATGTTGTACTTGGTGACACGCTCAGGGACCGTCAAGTTCATTGCAATCTTGAGGGGCACACCGAGCTCGCCGATACTGATGTTGGGGTCAGGGGTGATAACAGAACGTGCAGAGAACTCCACACGCTTACCCATAATGTTGTAGCGAATACGACCCTCCTTCGACCCGAGACGCTGTGAGATGGACTTGAGGGGCCGACCCGAGCGCTGGGCCGACGGAGCCACACCAGGAATCTGGTTATCCACGAGAGTCGCCACGTGGTACTGGAGGACGTTCTGGAACTGGTCGATGACGTACTTCGTAGCATTGTTCTCAATCTTCTGGGCGAGCACACGGTCAGCCTTGATAATCTCGTATAGCTTGTGCGTCAAGTCATCTTCAGACCGCTGATTGTTATCCTGGACGACGGATGGACGGACCTGGGGAGGAGGAATAGGGAGAACGGTCGCAATCATCCAGTCAGGGCGGCACCAGAAGCGGTTGAACCCCATGAAATCCACATCCTCATCGCTAATACGACGGAAGAGCTGGAGGACGTGCTCGACCTCAAGGGGCATCGTAGTCTTGTCGGCAAACTGGGCGACAATACGGGCAATTGGCTCCTTGGCGTAGTTCTTCGGCTGCTCCGCACCACACCCGTCCTCGGTCTCCTGGCCGCAGCGGCTCACCTTATCACAGGCAGCACGCACAGCATTCCAGCGGTCCTCGCCACGACGACGTGCGAGGTCAATGTGTAAGTCCTTGTCAATGCGGAGCTTGGCACACTTGATACAAATACACTTCAGAATATCACGAACAGTATCAATGAACTGAATGTAATAGACGGGGCGAGTGAGTTTGAAGTGACCAAAGTGTCCAGGACAAGCGTGATTTGTTTGTCCGCAAGAGCGACATGTTTTTCCGTTATCGAGTACTCCCATACGAGGGTCAAAGAGACCCCCGATTTCGGGCTCAGAACCCTTATACAGGTTCAGAGACGTAATTTCGACCACTGATCGGCGTTCAATCTCTTCGGGAGAGAAAATCCCGAACTGAACGCCGACAATGGTCTCAACGTCGGAAGAAGGCTTGTGGAATCCGGATGGCATCTGTCTTTGCTTTAGATTCAAAGGGCTTAGGTGCTGACGAGGAAGCCAAACGCTAGATCAATTTTTGAGCGCAGCGTTTAAGTCCTATGATGTCAAATGGGCATAAGGGCTAACAGCGTAGGTACTATTAGGAATGAGTTTGGAACCTGGTGAAAATGGACGAGCGCGTTGTATTGCAACACAGCCTGGTTGCGATGATGTAAAAGTCGTATTTGAAGGATGTATGCGCGCACAATTTACAACAGCGAAAGCTAGTGTATGCCTATTAGACACGGCGACGTTCGGCGAATTGTTACTTATGGACGGCGAGGTACAGTCTTCGCAAGCTGACGAAGGCTTGTACCACGAGGCCTTGGTGTGGCCAGCAATGCGTTGTAGGCACTGGAGTAATGAGAAAGCCAACGTACTAATTCTGGGCGGCGGCGAGGGATGTGTGGCGCGGGATGTGTTGCGGTGGGACGTGAATTCCATTACACAGTATGACCACGATGAGGAGTTTGTGCGCTGGGCGCGGCACGGGCTCGTACATTGGAATAGGGGTGCCTATTCCGATGAGCGAGTGCGGGTATATACGGAAGATGCCGACGCGGCACTGAGGAATGGCGGGAAGTATGATGCAGTATTTGTGGATATATTTGACCCACGGGAGTCGTCGCTGGACTGGTTCTGTGAAATGCTATTAGGGTGTGTGGGGAAGTTGAACAAGGGTGGAGTGATGGCGGCCTACATTGGCGACGCACCGCGGACCGAACGGGATATTGCAGTGAAGATTGTGCGGCGTTTGAGAGATGGACTGAAGGGACAAGGATGGGTGCTACCTTATAGAGTCTATATACCGAGCTTTTATGGGGAGGCGTGTTTTGTGCTAGTATCATTACATGGAATGCCGGTTCCAACGGATGAGCACGAAGGGACACAGGCTCGAGAGACAAATCAAAATGCGCCCCAGTTCATGGACGAGGTGAGTTGGGTACGTTCTTGTACTTGGGGTTTGACGCCCTGTGAACTTTTCAATAAGTTGTCCGAAGAATACGTGTCATACTTGACACACGAATATTGAGAGGGCTGAGTTGAAGTTTCAATAATGGACGATTCCGTTATATACATTTGCGGGACTTTTACTGGGGCTTGTGGCTCCAAAGTCGTGGTCTGCGAAAAGTGCGAATCAAGAGAGGCGCGGGCTGCAAGTAGAGATTGTAAAGATGATTCTAGTTGTTTTGCAGATTCGGTATTTGGAGTGCGGTCTTTTGTAGTACCGGGGCCCCAACGACAACGCGCACACGCACTCATATTTGTATAATACTATAGAAATATGATAACGAATATCACACGGTCTTGCACATATTAGACTACACTTGCACTAATAGCATCGAGTAAATTATGTTCCTGTAGAAATGTCCGCATTTTGTCTTCAGTTGAATTAAAGAAACCCGAATAATCTTGCGATGAATTGTTTATATCTGAATGATTTGGTATTTGGCGGGCAATAAGGGGGTAGCACGTGACTGATTTAAATTTCACGTCAAAATATGTATCGCACGGACCGTGTTGTTTTTCGTCCCAACCGGCTATATAATCGTAGGCCTTGTCTGTATAAAGAATGAAATGGGCTGCGTACCCATTTGCTTTTAGAAGCAGGGGTTTTTCGTTAAATACTTCAATGTTGTTAACGTATGTTATACCACCATTAAAAAATTCCCACTTATCGCGATTATTCCACAACCAGGGTAGAAAAGACAAAAACCGCTGCCAACCCTCACGACTAAAAGTACAATCGTCTTCCAGGACTAATACCCACGGTAGGCCCATTTCTTTTGCCTTGGCGGCACACTTTGCGTGTGATTTTGCACATCCGTGCCATCCAGGTGATGCCTTGACGGCGGAAATACGAACAGCGTGAATGCCATTTGAGAGGCACATTTTGTGAATATTTAACCACCTGTCTGGGCGATTATCCAAGTTAATTACAAATACAGTCGGGGGCTGCATATGCTATACAATTGCTAGTACATTAGAAATTAAAATACGTAGATAAAAAACGCTGAAGTGGCGTTTGTGTTCTAACATATGAACGAAATGCTTCAACTGCCTGAGCTTCCCGTATACGATTTCCAATATCTGCTTCTGCAGCCGCAATAATTTGATAAGGGCCATTACCACCGGCCAAGTCGGATGGGCTCTCTATTTGTGTAGAAATGAATGGATGTGTACTCCACATACGCATACCTTTTGCGAAATTATCAAATGCAGGTTTTGACGTATCCCAATCTATAAATGTATCATAAGCCAACGAATTTACTAAATAAAAGTGTGAGCAGTACCCCTTTACTTCATACAACAGCGGTTCCTTTGTCAATAACTTAAAATGTTCTACACTACCAACACCACCTGTAAATATATCCCATTCGGACTTATGTTCGTGTAAATACGGAAGTAAATTTACAAATGTCTTCCATTGGTCCTGTGTAAATACGGCGTCGTCTTCAAGTACTAAATACCACTGATCTCCATTTGATTTTGCGAGTTCCGCGACCTTTTTATGTGATAACCCACAGCCGTGCCATCCAGGTGATGCCTTTACAGCTGAAACCCGGGTTGGGTTGATGCCACACGAGTACGATATTTTTTTGATATTTTCCCATCTATCGACTCTGTTGTCTAAATTTATTACGTACACGGGGACTGTTGGTACCGCCATTTGCTAATATGGAGTACGATTATAAAATTATCTCAGATACTTGTAAGTTCTATGGGAGGCGTTTTGTTTAAAACATTTATATTATTAATAATCTGTATTTTGGCTGCAGTATTAGCTGCAAAGGAGTATTTCAGTCCATCTACGTGGTCTTCTGATACTGAAATTATAATAGTAAGTTCTCATTATGGTGAAGAATTAGGATGGCTAACAGAATTAGATGTACCGGTAATAGTGTGCGGGAAAGAGGGAGAAAAGGATTCACCAATACAATCTAACCCATCATGCAAGACACCAAATGCTGGATTTGAAGCATCATCGTATTTGCGTTTTTTATATGAAAATTATGATAATTTACCAGGCCACATTGCATTTATACACGGACACGAAACTGCGTGGCATCAACGTCGCAATATTATCGAGGAAATAAAGGGTTGTGTATGGAAACAAAAAGGATATTATGGATTAAATAATTATTTATATGATGATCACAATTCAAACCATCGTTTAATGCCTTATATGCATCGTATGTGGCCATCGTATTTCGAGCCGTATTTGCATATACCTGCACCTGACTATGTGTGCCACGATTGCTGTGCTCAATTTATTGTAAGTCGTGATCGTATTTTGGTCCATCCGCGCGAAGCGTATAAACGCTGGTATGAATTATCAATCAATAATGAAAATGAATTTGGTATGAATACAAAGGATATAGCAATCGTATTTGAGTGGATTTGGCACGTGATTTTCGGTGAGCCATTAGTGGTACGCGAGTTGTTTAAGGGGAGTAATAAATCTAAAATAGAATATGGACCCAGTGCGCACGTGGTCGGTATATCTGCTAATCAATAAAAGTAGAACGCGAAGTTATGTTGGAGCAACGGTGGATCCAGACCGACGGTTGCGTCAACATAATGGAGAACTTGTAGGGGGTGCCCGCGCTACACGCGGAGATGTATGGGAGCGAGCATGTTTAGTATCTGGATTTCCCGACGAACGTGCGGCCCTTCAATTTGAATGGATGTGGAAACATTTAACACGTCAAACTCATATAATTAAGGGTGTGTTAGAAAGGCGACGCTATGCACTTGAAAGTATTATACAATCAGGACATTCTTCTTCAAGTTCAATTCCATTTACAGAATGGGAAAATAAAGGGCCAATTATATCTTGGTCTACAATAGATGAAACTGGTATATAAATTAGGTATATTAATACTAATCTGTATCATTATATTGTTATATTTTAGACACGGGCAAATTTATGAAAACTTAGAAACGCATACATGGGATAGAAATTCAGAATTACTAATTGTATCTTCACATTGGAACGAAGATTTAGAGTGGCTAAAACATTTAAATCATCCTGTAATTGTGTGCGGGAAAGAAGGGGAGGAAACACCAGCAATTCCAGCTACTGATAAATGTAAAACACCTAATATTGGTTTTGAAACATCTTCTTATTTGAAATTCATTATAGAATATTATGATAATTTACCAAAAAATATTGCATTTATTCATGGCCACGAAAAAGCATATCATCAGCATAAAGATTTAAAGGAAATTTTTAATTCCGATATTTGGAAACAAAATTGTTATTATTCACTTAATTTTTCATTTTCACAACGGTGTAAAAATTCCGAAGAACCGGCTTATCGCCTTTTCTTCAGTAACATATTAAAAGTCTGGGACACGTATTTCGAACCAGTAGTCAAAAAACCACTACCAAATTGTATTATTTTAGATATTGCTGCGCAATTTATTGTCCCGCGTGATGTTATTCTTCGTTATTCAAAGGAGACATACGAAAAATGGTATAATCTAATTATTCGTGATTATGAAAAATATGATATGACATCAAAAGATATGGCTATTGTATTTGAACATGTATGGCAATTAATTTTTAGTTGAAAGCCCCAATACGTAATGGAGCCATTGGTGCACCGTGGTCAAGGTCCTGTTGTGTCATCATATAGACACCCTCCTTGCGGTCGGCGAGCCACTGCTTTATAATTGGCGCATCGGATTCAGACCGTACGTGAGATGTGGCAAGCTGTGTGAGCGTACCAGGTGACGTTCCGAACCCTTCAGCGGACCGAAGGTCCGCGTTAGGATAAAGCCGGCCCATAGGGCCAGCGAACCCTCCATAACCAGCATAAAAGGGACACTTTCCACCAATACGGCGCGCGCACCCTCCGCGACACATAGAGCACCCACACATTCCTTCTCCGCGATAACTGAGAATGACTGTTAGGAATATGACTGCGAGTAATAAGAGAGCCGTAGTGACAATAATGCGCATTTCTACTATGTAAGGCCGATTCTTTTCTAGTAGGCTAGTAAGTATGGAGCCCACTCTTGGTGTAAGGGAGGAGCCGACTTATGCCGAGCTCCCCGATGCAGTGAAAACAATGGACATTGTCGAGCGCATCCCATCTGAGCCACTGGAGCCACCCAAATCATTTGATGTCCGCCTCTTTCCGAACGGGCTTTCCCTTAAGCCATCAGCCCTCGGGATAACAGCCGGCACGCTGGCCGCCACAATGACCTACAATGCAATGACGACGGCCGGCTCTGCGGCGGCCAGTAGTGCCGGCGCGACTGTGAATGGACTCGGATATATTGTAGAGCGCGGTACGGCGTATTTTGCCGGTGAAATGGCTGGTATGGGTGTATTTTACGCACGGAATGCATTAGCTAGTACGGCGAAGAACACAATTCGCATTTACACACCTCTAACTGCAGTCATTACAAGTGCGCTTGTAGGTACTACAACGGCCTATGCTATTACGGCCGGTGGTGCGTTGGCAAGGATGGCCGGCGAGGGGGTGAAGGTTGTATATAAGCGTGTATGGAAGGGAGAACGCGGCGAGGAATATATTGAGATTGATGAGGGGGAGCCAATTATTCTATAGGGACTGTTAGATGGGTTACGAGGGTATAACACATGTATATTTTGACTGGTCTGGAACATTAGCAAAATCTGGGTCCAAGAAATACTTAATTGATGGAACACTAGCTGAAAAGCGGGCCACATTATATGCTGACACGTTAGCCACATTGGAATATTTGCGGTCGCGGGGATATAAGATTGGGCTAATTTCCAATACAAGTAAGTCGGCACGGCTTTTACGGGCAGCTTTTAGGGAAATAGGTGTGGCACCATATTTCACAGCCTCCGTGTTATTTAACGGTAATCGCATGTGTCGCAAACCTTGTGCGGACATATTTCGACACGTACTACAGCGTGATAAGGTTACACCACAACACGCTGTAATGATTGGAAATGATTATGAGAAGGATATTGCCGGTGGACGGGCCGTTGGTATGCACACAATTTACATTGATAAATCGCGAGCGGCTACCGAATCTGGGTCGCGCATACACAGTTTGTCCCAGCTTAGACAAGTTTTATAGTAGTCGTGATGGCCAAATAGACGGAATGAAGGATTGCTATTAGGAATGCAAGGATTCCTACTAGGAATGCAACCTGGTCAGCCCGCGTAAGTGGCGTGCTGTTAGGAGATTCGAGTGTATCTGGGTTTGGTGGCGGTATTGCTCGGTCTAAGATGGTTGAGGCGAGACCAGGTTCGTCTTCTGACTCGGAGTCCGTGATGAGCCACTCAGGGGCATCCGTCGGCAAATTGTACTCCTCAATTGCGGCCTCTACTGCACTCATAATAGTCGCAAATGTAGCAGCCGTCAGGTCCTTGTATGTGTGCCTGATGCTATCATAGTCTGGGCCAAATTCTACAGTGAGTCCTTTTGGTTTTTCTAGGGCAGTTCGTACTTGTAGGAATAAGTAGAGTGGCAACAGTTGGGATGCAAATGACACGTAAGTGGTTGAATTGTATTCAATAAATTTGACAAGTAGGTGGGGTTTGGCGAACGTAAGAGTAATTGTTCGGTATTTTGTGTTTATCTCGGATGATACGAGTGTGGTTTCATCATAGGTAATGCCACTGGGGTCCATTGGAATTACCTATTATATTAAGTGACGGGTTTAGATTACTCGCTCTGTAGAGAAATCGATGTCGGTTTGGACGAGGGTCGCATCTTGGACTTGAATGAGGATGGCAGTAGGCTCGGAGTGATACTGATGGGCCGGATGGCGGGTGAGGTATCGGTCTTTTATATGTTGCAAGAGGGATTTGAGAGTAGCCCACAATGCGCGCATTTAGTTAATGATTAGAAGTATTAGTATAGCCAAATATATGTAAAATATTACGTTTCAGTAGTATGGCATCGAGTGCTACGGAAAAATACGATTATAAATCTTGTATTTTCCACAATCGCAAGTACTGCATCATTTAGTACATTTAATATTAATGGGTAACAGTGTCCAAACTGTGGATATGTTCAAGGCGAAAATGATGACGTGCGTAGCACATCATCTGTATTATCGTGCATACCAGAGAAAGTGTAGGCTCTGGAAAAACAGTTACAAGCTATAAAGGGG
>JACCDW011508071.1_pt1 | contig 10067 bp, 8 predicted proteins | sample 7449781 | NCBI WGS metagenome assembly JACCDW01 (sample SAMN15323449, study PRJNA562643) | freshwater metagenome | isolation source: river surface water | place: USA:Blue River Watershed | collected 2017-08-18 | reverse complement strand
GTCATGGGTGCGGTGTTTTGGGCGGTCCTGCGCTGGAAGGAGGCGCAGTTAATCGGTGTGGAAGGTGGTGAGGCGGGGGTGGTGCAGGCCATTCAGGCCGAGTCCCGGGATCCCCGGTTGTGGCAGGCTTTCGTGCTGATTGCCGCCAAGCTGTTCGTTGTCTCTGGTCTTGCGGTTTTTTTTAGCACTTTGGCCACCTCCACCACGTTTGTGGTGGCGATGACCCTGATGGTGTATCTGATTGGGCATCTGCAAAGCGTGGCGAGGGAACAGTGGCTGGAATCAGGAGAGGCGGTGGGTTGGGCCCTGAAGTTTTTTTTAGCGGCGGTGGCGCTGTTGGTGCCCGACTTCAACCTTTACAGTTTGATCGACGAGATTGTCGCCGGAAACGAAGTGCATTGGCGGGCGACCCTGCAAGTGACGGGGTATTCAGCGGCCTATGTGGGGGTGTTGCTGGCCGCCGCCGCCTGGGTTTTTGAAGGCAGGGACCTGTGAGCCGGGTGAAAGGCTCCCTGCTGGCGGCGCTTCTGCTGCTGGCGTGGGGCCTCCTTAAGCTTCCTTGGGAAATCCAGATGACCCGCGAGCAACGCCTTGCCACGGTAGGATTTTCCGGTCCAACCAGCGTGGCTCTGCGGGAGAAGTTGGGCCAAGGATTGGCTTTGGCGGCCTTGGGAGGCTTTCGCGGGCTGGCGGCCAATGCCCTGATGCTGGAGGCCCACGGGGCTTGGGAGGAAAAGCAGTGGGTCCGGGTGCGGAGTGCCTTGGAGATGGCTACATTGTTACAGCCACGGGTGGCCCTTTTTTGGGATTTGGCTTCCTGGCACTTGGCGTGGAATGCGGCGGTGGCCGCGGAGCGCTACAGCGGAGAGCCAAGTGAAACGCGGCGGCGGATCGAGGCCCGGAAATGGGTGGAAGCGGGGAGAGAGCTACTGGAGCGTGGGACCCGGGCGGTTCCGGAGAAGTCTCTGTTGTTTCAAAGGTTGGGGGATTTGTACTGGCAGCGGCTGGCGGATTATCAGGCCGCGGCGGCTTGTTACCGGGAGGCGCTAGCCAAAGGCGATGCTCCGCCTTACCTGGAGAGATTTGTCGGATACGCGCTCGACAAAGCAGGGGACAAGGCGGCGGCCCTGGAATATTTCCGGGAACTGCGCCGGTCCATGGGGCCGGTCCCGGATCCCGCCCGCAAACCGGAAGTGGTCGAACGGGAAATCCAGAAGCTGGAAAAAGAAATGGTAGAGGCTTCCCGCAAAGGGCGGTCGTGAAATACGGGATCTTTGGCGATATCCACGGGAATCTCGAGGCTTTGGAGGCCGTTCTCGCGGACATGGAGGAGCAGGGCATAACCCATCCGCTTTGTCTGGGGGACTTGGTCGGCTACGGGGCCAATCCTTCCGAGTGTGTGGAAGTGATCCGGGCTTTGAACTGTCCGGTTGTCCGAGGAAATCATGACGATCTTGTTACGCTGGGCAAAAGCCCCAACTCTTTTTCGGAGGCGGCTCGGATCTCGCTGGAATATTCCCGGCGCCAACTCAATCCCTCCCAGCTAAACTTTTTGCGGCGATTGCCCATGATTTGGGTGGAGGATCCTCTTACGCTCGTGCATGCGACCCTAGATGGTCCGGAATCGTGGGGATATATCTCGACCCGTTTGGAGGCCCAAACCTGCTTCCTCTATCAAAAAACCGCCCTCTGCTTTGTGGGACACACCCATCGGCCCTGCGCTTTTGCGCAAGAAAAGGAGGTTCGACCCTTGGAATTCCGGCAAGTCGATATCCACCTAGACCGCACCAAGATTGGGCGAAAATTTCTCTTTAATGCCGGTTCCGTAGGTCAACCCCGAGATGGGGACTGGCGGGCCAGTTACGCCGTTTATTCACCCCATGAATATTCCGTGGATCTTCGCCGGGTAAATTACAACATCGAAAAGGCGGCCTCAAAAATCCTTCGAGCAGGGTTACCAGAATCACTATCCAAACGATTATTTAAGGGAGAATAAACTATTCAAATATTTAATAATCAACAAACAAAAATTATGAAAATTTTCTGTAACTTGACAAAGTTACATATTGGTCTATCTCAAAGCTATGCAAAAGACTGGAAGAAAAAACATGCGGTGGACCGCGGACCAGGTTCTGTCCGAGGTTCGGGTCTGGAAAGACAAAGGTGAGCCCCTTTACGCCAACCACGTTCGCCTGAACTATCAAGAGCTGCTGGCGGCCTCGATCCGTTACTTTGGTAGCTGGCAAAAGGCCGTGGAAATGGCCGGAATCTCTTACGAGCAGGTGCGGAAATACCGCAAGTGGTCCAATGAGGCTATCATCCAAGAAATCCGCGATTTGCACGGTCGAGGGGTGGACCTTTCCTTCCGCGCCATGGCCCTGAGCCAACATAACGCCATGGTGTATGCCGCTATCCGTCCGAAATACTTCGGCAGCTGGAAAGCCGCCTTGGAGGCTGCTGGATTGGAGTCCGAAGAAATCTACCGCTACCGCAGCTGGGAAGAGACCGACATCCTTGAGGAAATCCGCCGACTCAAATCGGAAGGGGCTGACCTCAGCTCGAAGGCGATGGATGAATCTTCCAACCGTCTCATCGCCACCGCCCGTCGTCGGTTTGGCAACTGGGGTCGCGCGCTCGAGCGGGCTGGAATCAATTATGACGAGATCCGCCGGCGTAAGCGCTGGACACGAGAAACCCTCGTTGAGGGGATCCTGGAGTTGAAGCGCCAAGGGATTCCCTTGATCACCCCCGAGGTTAAACGGGCCAATCCTTCGCTTTTCGCGGCCGCCTGCAAAAAGCACTTTTTCGGCACCTGGAAAAAGGCCCTCAAAGCGGCCCTCCGGGCGGAACAGAATGAGCAAGTTGCCGTGGCGGCAACGACTGCCCCGGCCGAAGCCACCGTCCTCTCCTAACTAGCATTTTGCCGGGCGGTGCGGGGATCCCCCTTGCGGGGCATAAGGTTTCTCCACAACCTTTTTAGGTTATGGTCCGCATGGCAAAATTCGTCGGGGTGGTTGTGCTGGCTTGGATCGTCGTGCCACGGAGTCAGGCCCAATTGGATCTGCGCCTCGAAACTCCCAAGTCTTCCTATCTGCAGTACGCCTCGATCCCGGTTACGGTGAAGCTGAAAAATCTGGGGGCGCAGGATCTGGTTTTGGAAGATCAAGCCGGCCAACCGTGGTTGGAGATGATCGTTCAGTCCACGGATGGTTTGCTGCTGAAGTCCGATCGGCCCCTCGCCTCTCCTCCCTTGACCTTGGCCTCTGGCGAGGCGCGGGCGCTGCCCCTTGATCTCGCTCCGCATTTCCTCGTACGGGAGCCAGGTGGTTACCGCGTCCGCGGGTCCGTGCGGATGCCTTCCGGCCAAACGCTCCTGACCGAGCCGCTGACTTTTCTGGTTGGACGCGGAGAGGTCATTTGGACCACGCCTCGGGGCGAGGGAAGGGATCGACGGATCTTTTCTCTGCTGAAATTTTACGAGGATCCGAATCTGGGCCTGTATCTCCGGGTGGAGGTCCCGGAACAGAATCAGGTTTTCCCCGCCCGCCGTCTGGGGCCATTCCTTCCGCTGGGAAAACCGGTTGCGGAATTTGACATCAAAAACCACCTCCATCTTCTTTATGTGGTGGCGCCGGGTGAGTACCGCATCGCCGTGGTCAACCAGGATGGCAACCTGCTCCGGGAAGAAACGCGACAGGAGACGACCGAGCGACCTAGTTTGCGCCGGAGTCCGGACGGCCTCGTGGATGTGCAGGGCGGCACCGTGATCCTTCCCTCTCATTTGCGGGAAAAACTTTCCACATTGCAGGCTCGCGCCGGCACGGCCCCGGCTGCACCCTAAGCGTCGCGCTTTCGGTCTGAGGTTAGAGTTGCCCCGTTGGGTTTGGCTTTGATGGGCTTGAGGAGACGAAGTCCGGAGGGTCCGAAGAGCTCCGGATCCAATGGCGGGGCCAGAAAAATCCGGTCCCAGGTCCGCTCAAAGGCGTGGGCGGCATCCGGAAATTCCGCGGCCAGTACCCGAGCTTTGGCATAAAAATCCCGGGGCCGGCGGTGGGCGGCCCGGCGGGAAACGGCAAACTGGCCACCGCCGACATACCGAACTTTTTCCGGTGCGGCCTCTCCCCACAAACGCTGGAAAAACCCCTCCAGATCCAGTTCCCGTCGCTCGGGATTTTTTGTCCAGTGGACAAAGGTAGGGCGCCCGCGGGCATCATCGGTTTCCCATAAGAAACCCAGCCAAACAAAATCTTCCGTCCGCGGTTCGGGTGTGGCGAGTCCCCGGATAAACGGATGCATATCGGGGACATGATCGAAGGGATGGCCCTGGGCAAACACCGTCCATTCGGCCAGAGAGTCGTAGCGTTCGGTGAGGTGATGGAGCCACGCGTGCGCTTCCCGGCCCACGTTGGGTAGGGGAAGGGAGCCGGGCCAAGCTGCATCGGGACTTTTGTCGTAGACGGTGATCCGGAGGCCTCGGGGCAGGTTGCGCAACCAAGCGAGGGGTTCGCCGTGCCGGCAGACGACCACCTCGAGATCTGTCGGACCGACCGACCGGCTCATCCGCCTGCGGTCAGATCCTGGATGATGGTGATGAGCGGCAGGAAGAGGGCCACCACAATGGTTCCCACAATGAGGGCCAGAAGAACAATCATCACCGGTTCCAGCAGGGAGGTGAGTCCGGAGACCGCCACGTCCACTTCCTCTTCAAAAACATCCGCCACCTTGGTGAGCATGTCAGGGAGTTGGCCGGTCTCCTCTCCCACCTGCACCATGGAGACAACCATGGGAGGGAAGATCTGGCTCGCCTCCATGGGGGCAACCATGGATTCCCCTTCTTTCACATTGTCGTGGATGCTGGTAATGGCCTCGCTGACCCTCTCGTTGCCGGCCGTATCCCGGGTGATCTGGAGGGCCTGAAGGATCGGTACGCCCGAGGAGACAAGTGTGCCGAGCGTCCGGCTGAAGCGCGCCACGGAGGTCTTGGTCAAAAGATCGCCAAACAGGGGGAGTTTGAGTTTGTAGCGATCCACGGTCGTGGAAATCCCGGGGAGCCGGAGGGCGAAGCGGAATCCCACCGCCAGAACCACCAAGGCCACTACGATGAGGATAAAATTTCCCTGAATGAAGCGGCTGAGATCCATGATGATCTGGGTGATGGCCGGCAGGGGTCGCCCGCCCAGCATGTCCTTAAAAATGGCTTCAAATTTCGGAACGATAAAAAGCATCAGGAACGCCACAATCACCACGGCAATCGTTAAAACCACCAAGGGATACACCATGGCGGAGGTGACTTTTCCGCGGATCCGTTGGCTCTTTTCGGCGAATTCCGCCAGACGGGTCAGCACAATTTCCAGCACGCCACCCAGCTCCCCCGCCTTCACCATGTTGACGTAAAGTTTGTTGAAAGCCTTGGGATGTTGCGACAGGGCCTCGGAAAATGTGGTCCCCCCCTCGACGGACTCCGCCAGAATCCCCATGATCTTTTTCAGATTTACGTTTTTCTCCTGTTTGCTGAGCGTCCGGAGACTCCGAAGGAGAGGCAGGCCGGCGCTGATCAGGGTGGAAAGTTGGCGGGTGAAAACGGTCAGGACCTTGGCGGGTACCTTGCCCGTGCCGCTGCCTCCCCCCATGGAAAAGCTAAGCGAAAAGCCTTTGCCTTTAGGTTTAGCCGCGGCGGAGGTCTCGGCGATGTTGGTGGGAAATTGTCCCTGCTTTTTGATGGCGGCCGCCGCATCCGCCGCGCTGTTGGCTTCTACCGTGCCTTGGTGGGTTTTGCCTTGGGCATCGACCGCGGTGTAAGCGAAAAGGGGCATAAGGATTAGGTGTATTTGAGCACTTCCTCGAGAGTGGTATTTCCCTCAAGAATGTTCCGGATGCCGTCTTGGCGCAGGGTGGTCATGCCTAGTTCGATTCCTTTTTGCCGGATGACGACGGAGGGCGCACGCTCATTGATGAGCTGGCGGATCGGTTCGCGGATGTCGAGCAGCTCGTAGATGCCCACCCGGCCGCGGTAGCCCGTACCGTTACAGGTGTCACACCCCTTGCCGAAATAAAACGGGCGATCCCCCACTTCAGAGGGGGTGAGACCGATTTGAGCCAAGACATCTTCCTTGGGTCGGAAGGGAGTTCGGCAGTCCTTGCAGATCCGGCGAAGGAGGCGCTGGGCCAGAATACCCTCCATGGTGGCGGCCATCAGGAAGGGTTCCACGCCCATATCCAGCAAGCGGGTGACGGCACCGGAGGCGTCATTGGTGTGCAGGCTGGTCATGACCAAGTGCCCGGTCAGGCTGGCCTGAATGGCGATCTGGGCGGTTTCCAGATCCCGGGTCTCTCCCACAAGAATCTTGTCTGGATCCTGGCGCAAAAACGCGCGGAGAGCGCGGGCAAACGTCAGGCCGATCCCTTCGTTGGCCGGAACCTGGATGATTCCTTCTAGCTCATACTCCACCGGATCTTCCACCGTGAGGATTTTTGTTTCGATCGTGTTGACCCGCCCAAGACAGGAATAGAGGGTCGTGGTCTTTCCTGAGCCCGTGGGCCCGGTCACGATGAAAATGCCGTTTGGCTTCTCGATGGTATCGCAGATGTAGTCGAAAATGTCCTTGGGAATGCCCAGCTTTTCCAGATCCAGGTTGACGACCGAACGATCCAACACTCGCAACACCACACTTTCGCCGTACTGGGTCGGCAAAGTGGAGACACGCAGATCCACGTTGCGCCCTCCCAGCATGGTCTGGATTCGTCCGTCCTGGGGTATACGCCGCTCCGCAATGTTCAGGTTGGCCATGACTTTGATGCGGGAGGTGAGGGGCACGGCCAACCTCCGGGGTGGGGGAGCCATTTCGTAGAGGGCCCCGTCCACCCGATAACGGATTTTAAACTCTTTTTCGAAGGGCTCGAAATGAATGTCACTGGCCTTGGCCTGAATGGCGCGGGCGATCACGGTGTTCACATACTTCACGATCGGGGCGCTGCCTGCTTCGTTCAGGTCCACGCCCTCGGTTTCCAGGGCGGACTCGGGAGATTTTTCTAGCTCGGTGATCAGCTCTTCGATGTTGGTCTCGGCCGTCCCGTAGTAGCGCTCGACCAGGGGTTGCACCTGCTCCGGTGGGGCCACGACCTGAACCACCTCCATCCCAGAGGCAAAGCGCAGGTCCTCAATGGCCTGGGGAGAGAGGGGATCGATCAGGGCTACGGTCAGCGTCATTCCATCCATCGCCACCGGCAAAGCACCCAAATTGCGGGCGGTGTGGGGCGGAATCTTGGAGAGTAGTTCCGGGCTGAACTCCAACCCGCTTAAGTCCGGAATCATCGGGAGACCGAGGCTGTCGGAAATTTTTTCCAGGATCTGGGGTATTTGGAGAATCCCGAAATTGGCCAGAACCGCTTCCACCGGCTTCCCGCTTCGGCTCTGCTCGTCCGCAATTTCCCGGGACTGGTCCGGGGTCAGGAGGTTTTGTTCCTCGAGAAAGGGAAGGAGAGATCGGGCGTCCATCGTCTTACTCCTTGTCTCCCATCGTGGCAGAGATGACCTCTTCGGGAGTGGTCATGCCGGAGGCAACCTTGCGGATGCCGTCTTCCCTCAGGGTGCGCATCCCGAGGTCGCGGGCCCGCTGGCGAATCTTGGAAACAGGGGCGTTTTCGTTAATCAGGTGACGGATCTCGTCGTCCACCGTGAAGATTTCAAAAATCCCGGCCCGGCCCCGGTACCCCGTGCCTCGGCAGCGGTCGCAGCCCCGTCCCTTGGCAAAACGCGCCTCGGCCAGGCTGGCGGCCGTTAGGTTCAGAGCTCTCAGCTCCGCCTCGGTTGGGGTGTAGGGCTCCTTGCAATCCGGGCAGATTTTCCGGATCAACCGCTGGGCCAGGACCGCCCGGATCGAGGAAGAAACCAGAAACGGTTTCACGCCCATGTCCACGAGACGGGTGATCGCGCTGGGCGCGTCATTTGTGTGGAGCGTGGAAAAGACCAAGTGCCCGGTGAGGGAGGCGTTAATGGCGATGGAAGCGGTTTCCACGTCCCGGATCTCCCCCACCATGATGATGTTGGGCGCCTGCCGTAACATGGCGCGTAGCGCCGCGGCGAAGGTCATGCCGATTTCAGAATTCACCGCCACCTGGTTCACGCCGGGTAACTGATACTCCACCGGATCTTCCACGGTAATCAGCTTCCGGTCCGGCTTGTTGATCGTGTTCAGGCAGGCGTACAAGGTGGTGGATTTTCCCGAGCCTGTCGGGCCGGTCACCAGGAAGATGCCGTCCGCGTAATTGATCACCCGCTCCATGATCGCCTGATCGTCGGCAAAGAAGCCCAGCTCCGGCAAACCCAGCATTAGGTTTTTCTTGTCCAAAATTCGCATGACCACGGATTCGCCGTGGATGGTCGGTACGGTCGAGACGCGGAGATCCAGCGTCGGCCCGTCGGCGGTGGCCAAAGAAATTCGCCCGTCCAACGGCAGCCGTTTTTCCGCAATGCTGATGTTGGACATGATTTTGATTCGGCTGACGATACTCGACTGCAGACGTTTCGGCGGATCCCGCATTTCCTGCAGGTTGCCGTCAATGCGGTAGCGGAGGCGGAGACGTTTCTCGAGCGGTTCGAGGTGGATGTCACTGGCCCGCAGACGGTGGGCCTCCAAAATCAGGCCGTACACCATCCGGATGATGGGAGCGTCACCTTCCTCGGTTTCGCCCTCTCCCGCGCCGGCTCCGGCTGCCTTCACCTGCAGCTCGTCTCCCCCCATATTGGCCATAAGCGTCTGCAGGGATTCGTCGGTCTTGCCGAAATACTTGATGATCGCTTCGTCGATCTTTTCCAGCGGAACCACCACGGGTTCCAGATCCGTCTTCAGTAGGTAGCGCAGGGCATCCAGGGTCTCGAAGTCGAGGGGATCCGGAATCGCCACCCGCAAGCCAGCGGGCAAGCGCTTTACCGGCAGGGCGTGGTAACGCCGGCTTTCCGCCGCCGGAATGGTGGCCAGCACATCCTCGTCCACATGCTCGATGCCGGGGACAAACTCCATCCCGCAGTCCTTGGCGACAAACTCCAGAATCTGATCCCGTGTCATCAGGCCCTTTTTTACGATGCCTTCCAGGGTGGAGTGGCCGTTCATCGCCGCCTCCTGATGGCAGGTTGCCATGTCCTCCGGGGAAACCACCCCTGAGTTTTGCAGGAGCTCCAAGACATAGGCTTCGTTGGAAATCATGGCCTTGGGAAAGTTCGCCCAATTTTTAGTGGGAAGCAATCATACCGGCGGCCGAAGGCCAACGGTATGGGGCAAGGGGCAGACGAAAAGTGGAAGCAGAACGAATCTTTCACCCCTATTCCACCTCCCGCCTCCCGCTTTCTGCCCAAAAAGTCAGCCCCCTAACTTCTGCTTGAGAATTTCGTCGATTTGGACCGGGTTGGCCTTGCCTTGGCTTTTCTTCATCACAAAGCCCTTGAGGGCGTTGATCGCGTTCATCTTTCCGGCCTTGTAGTCCTCCACGCTCCGGGGGTTCGCTACGATCGCCTCATCACACATCGTGGCCAAGGCCCCCGTGTCCGAGATCTGCTCCAGCCCCAGCTTCTTCACGATTTCATGGGGCGAGGCCGGATTTGTCACCAGCTCCGCAAAGACTTTCTTTCCTTGGGCGCTATTGATCTTCCCTGCCGTCACCAGATCCGCCAGTTCGGCAAAATATTCTGGTTTCACCGGCGTGGTTGTCGGGTCCGGCTGGGTAGAAAGGAAATCGTTCAGAATCCAGTTGGCCACCGCCGCCTTGTTTTTCGTCGCGGCCGCCGCTTTCTCGTAGTAACCGCACAGCACCCGATCTGCCGTCAGGACGCTGGCCTGATACGCCGTCACCCCAAAGTCCCGGATCAAACGCTCCTGCATTTCTGAGGGCAGCTCAGGCACGGATGTTTGGGCCGCTGCCTGCAGACCCCGGTCGGTTCGCACGGGTAGCAGATCCGGATCGGGGAAATAGCGATAATCGTGCGCCTGCTCCTTGGTCCGCATTGTGAAGGTTGCTCCCGCGTTGTCGTCCCACCGGCGCGTCTCCTGCACGAGAGACCCGCCTTTTTCCCG
>JACCDW010558003.1_pt1 | contig 10067 bp, 9 predicted proteins | sample 7449781 | NCBI WGS metagenome assembly JACCDW01 (sample SAMN15323449, study PRJNA562643) | freshwater metagenome | isolation source: river surface water | place: USA:Blue River Watershed | collected 2017-08-18 | reverse complement strand
TGTTTCTGATGCCCATGATTTCAAAGGGTTCTGCAATGCCCATTCTGGTAAGGTACCAGTCTGGGTCAATGTTGAAATTGCGCCACTGGATCATTTTAAGGTTGGTTTCCTTGATCACTTTTCGCAGGGCTTCGTATTCTGCTTCTGTATCCGTCATGCCGGGGAAAACAAAATAATTGATTGAACTCCATCCGCCAAACTCATCCAGGATTTTCAGGCTTTCAATGATGTCCTCAAACTGGGAGTTGTTGGGGCGGAAATATCTTTCGTACCAGGGCTTTTCCCGGCATTCGGGACTTCCGGGGGTACACGCAGGGCATTCTTGAGAAAGGGCCCTGACGGCCTTGGGCATCGAACCATTGGTATTGATGTTGATGCTTCCTCGCGAAGTATGTTTCCTGATTTCTTTGATGGCCACCCGAATGGTTTCCCACATCAGGAGGGGTTCGCCTTCGCAGCCCTGACCGAAGCTGACCAATGGGAAAGGTGCATCCGTGAGATGAGGTACGGTAAACTCTACAATCTCTTCTGCTGATGGTTTGAATTGCAACCTGTCTTGTGGCGAGGTGATCGACTCAGCTTCTGGCTGAAAAGAAATACACCCAATACAATTCGAGTTGCAGGCAGGGGAGGTGGGGATGGGGCATTCCCATCGGCCGATAAAATAATTTCTGGCTGCTGGGCAAGTATAGGTTCTGCAACAAGTTTCTGCAAGATGGCTGACCAGCCTGTTGTTGGGATAGGCCTTCAACATTTTTTCTACGCCTAACTCGATCTTTTCAGCATCATATCCAGCACATTCCTGGCGAATGTCCTGTTCAATCCGAACCGCGGTAACATAGAATTCTTCGTTGTACCATCCCGCTGCGGTATAGCAAAACAGTGGGAGGGTTTCTGCATCCGCGGCCGTTTCAAAAGCCGCAATGAAAGTGCCAGTATGGGCAGGAGGGATAAAGGCTGCAACTGCCCAGCCTTTTTCGCACAAACGCATGTCGCCTGTTTCCACATCGATGCCAATACCTTTTCTGCCCGGCAATTCATAAAGAGAACCTCCATCAGGAAGCTTGATCCACTCCTCAACTTCTACAGGAAAAGCATCCCAGCCTGCACGCCCAATGGCGTAGAGGGATTCATCTTCAAAAATATTTCCCTTTCCGTCTGAGTAAAGAAGATAAGGCGATTGTGAAATAGGCATCTGCAAATTTAAGGCTTAAAGCGTTTAAGTTGGAGATTGGATTTAGGGTTTAACGAAACCATTATCCCTTCACCCTCAGTCGGCAATAGTCATTGAACTCCTCACTCTCCACCTCATACTCATCATCTTCCTCATCGTCTGTGTAGCGTTGAAAGACTTTGTTGTTGTTGAAATCCATGGTCAATAAATCATCCTTGATGATGACATTGTTCAACTCTGACCAGCTGATTTTTTTAGGAAACAAGCCACTCATGACAATTCCTGCTTCGGAGAATCCAATCTCCTTGTTTTTGCTGATGTATTTTTCAACAATTCCTGCCAGGATGAGGAGGCTGCCAACATAGGCTGTTTCGGTAAAAATATTGAGGCCAATCCCTGCACATACCAAGATCGTGGTAAAACTGATTTTCTTCTTTTTTCTTTTGTCAACTATGTTGGAAGCCACCAAGCCAATAAGCACAAAAAGGGAGGAAAAGATTCCCCAATGAGTGGGGCTTTCGTAGATGTTGACCAGGTAAATGATGATGGCCAGAACAGACAACAACCAGCCTGTGATTTCAATGGTTTTTTTGTTGTGGTTTTTAAGCACCACTACATAATCCTGTACTGTGTTTTTTTTCATGGGATCAATTGTCGCTCAACATGAGGTTGCACATTTTGAAGAGCACGCGTGCGCCAACATTTTCATCCCAACCGTCTTTGCTGGTACCGGTTTCACTCAGATCAAAGCCAATGATTTTTCTGCTACTGGTGAGTATTTTTTTGAAAAGATAGCTGAGTTGTTCCATTTCAAACCCACCAGGGACGGGCGTTCCAGTATGTGGACACAGTTTGGGATCCAATCCATCGATATCATAACTGATGTATACATTCTGTGGCAACTGGTTGATGATTTCATCAGAAAGTTGCGACCAGGTAGTGCCCTCAAATTGACGCTCACGGATCTCTCTTTCAAGATAAGTGATGACCCTGTATTCACTGTCGCAGATATAGTTCCATTCTGCTTCGCAATAATCACGAATGCCCAGTTGTATCAGTTTGGTAACATTGGGAAAGCTGTTGAGCACATTGTACATGATGGATCCATGAGAATGGTCCAGTCCTTCGTATGACTTTCGAAGATCACAGTGCGCGTCGATTTGCAGAATACCGAAGTTTTCATGTTTCTCCGCAAGTGCTTTGATAAAGCCAAAAGCAATGCTGTGGTCTCCTCCAAGAAGGCCTACCTTTTTGCCCTTCTTCAACTGCTCGCTGCATTTTTGGTAAACCCATTCCGTGATCATGGCGCAGCCTTCGTTGACCTCTTTCAGGGTCTTGCACATGAACTTGTTGGTCTCGATTTTTTCGCCAGAATTGATGAAGTTGAGGTAGAGCTCATTTTCTTTTCTGAGGAAGTCGTTTTTCAACAACATTTTCTTGTCAACCGGTTCCATGAAAACACCTTTCTTCCAGCTGTTCTGGAATTGGCTGTCGTAGAGATCGACCTGGAGGCTGGCCCTGAGAATCTGCTCTGGTGCACGGGCTGTGCCACATTTGAAACTAACCGTTACTTCCCAGGGAACGGGAATGATGATGAGCTCAGCGTTTTCATTGGTATAGGGAAGTCCGAATAGGTTGTTATTCGCTACACTGACCCCATTGGGGTCGAACCGGGAAAGATCTGCGATCATTTAAAGTTTGTTATGCTTGTGGGTAAGGCAGGTTTTTTCAAGAAAACGCTGCAAGTTAAAGTAAAAAGAGGATTGCTTTTTGACTAACTTTGCATCCATACGTTCACGATGAAAAAAATGCATATTCTTGGGTTGGTATTGATTGCTGGAGCAATCGCGGCCCTTTTGACCTTGATGGATGACATAAGTACCTACGATTCAATTGCTTCGGCAAGAAAAAAAGAAGGGAAATTTGTTCACCTGATTGCCAAAGTGGATACTTCCAGTGCCGTGATCTATGACCCTATCAAAGACCCCAACTACCTTTCTTTTACAGCCATTGACTCATTGGGGGCCTCTACCAAAGTGGTGTACAAAAATGCAAAGCCAACTGATTTTGAGAAAAGCCAACGCGTGGTGATGAAAGGATCCATGGTGGGTGAAACCTTTGAATGTCAGGAAATCATCCTCAAATGCCCATCAAAGTATACCGATGAAAAAGGCCCCGGCGCGCCTCGCATGACTACTGAAACACCAATGAAGGCAACGGAATAGTGCAACAAAACATTCACACAACATGATCAAATTCAATGGGGAGCATTTGCTCATAGGACAGATTGGATACTTTCTCACCTTGCTCGCATTTTGTTCCGCCCTTGTTGCGGCATATTCCAATTTTAAAGCTGCAGGCTCCAAAGACATGCTGGAGGAACGTTCCTGGCAGAAGCTGGCAAGAATTTCCTTTCTTACCAATGTGGTAGCGGTCATTGGACTGTTTCTTACCCTTTACCTGATCATCTACAACCATTATTTCGAATACAAATATGCACACCAGCATTCCAAGCGAAGCCTGGACATGCAGTATCTCTTGAGTTGTTTCTGGGAAGGCCAGGAAGGAAGCTTCATGCTTTGGGGCTTCTGGAATGCCATGCTTGGTTTGGCACTCATCAGGTGGTCCAAGAAATGGGAGTTTCCTGTCATGACAGTCATGAGCATGGTCCAGTTGTTCTTGGCCAGCTTTTTGATGGGTATTTATTTCTTCGACATCCGCATCGGAACCAATCCATTTGTATTGATGCGCAATGAGTTTCCTGATGCACCTATTTTTCAGGATGCTGACTATCTAGCCAAATATTTAACGGACGGAAATGGCTTGAACATCCTTTTGCAGAATTATTGGATGGTCATTCATCCTCCGGTATTGTTCCTGGGTTTTGCCTCATCCGTTGTTCCTTATGCCTTTGCTGTAGCGGGGCTTTGGAAAAAAGATCATTCAGGTTGGGTTAGGCCCGCGATGCCATGGGCATTGTTCTGTGCCGGCATCCTCGGTTTGGGCATCATGATGGGTGCGGCCTGGGCCTACGAGTCTTTGACTTTTGGTGGATACTGGGCCTGGGACCCCGTTGAAAATGCCTCAATGGTTCCTTGGCTATTGTTGGTGGCAGGAATTCATACCCTCTTGATTTTCCAAAGCACAGGCTATTCTTTGAAAGCAAGTTACCTGTTCATTTGCCTCTCTTTTTTACTGGTTTTGTATTCTACTTTTCTGACCCGCACAGGCGTACTAGGAGATACATCGGTACACTCTTTTACGGGTGAAGGCAGCACGCTTTATTGGCACCTGATCATCATGCAATTGTTTTTCATCCTCTTGCCATTGGTCCTTTATTTCCGTGACCGGAAAAATGTTCCGGTTGTGGTGAAAGAAGAAAGCATGAATTCTAGAGAGTTCTGGATGTTCGTAGGATCCTTGTTGTTGTTGATATCAGGCCTCTATATCATCGTGTTGACCTCCCTGCCATTTTTCAACAAATTGTTTGGCACCAGCTGGGCCATTGGAAAGGATGTGGAATATGTCTACAACAGGATCATGATTCTGGTGTCCATCATCATTGGCTTGCTCACCGCTATCACACAGTATTTCAAGTACAAGGACACCACAAGAAAATACATTTGGTCGAAGCTGTTGATTCCAACCATCATCTCAGTAGTATTGGCCGCCTTGGTCAGTATTTTCGGAGAGATTGATTACGACAATTATGGCGCAGGTTTTCTTGCTGCCATCCACCTTGCCCTTTGGACGGCCATTTATGCAGTGGTCGCCAATGCAAGTTATTTGATTGTTGTGTTGAAATGGAAAATGAAAGCAGCAGGCTCGTCCATCACCCATTTTGGTTTCGGGATGATGCTGGTCGGTATTTTGATTTCATCCGCCAAAAAGGAATTGATCTCTGAAAACCGCACGGGTATTGCCGTTCCGGGTTTGAAAGATGCAAAAGGCCGTGATGAAGACCCGCTTGAAAACATCACCCTCATTTACAACATCCCCACTCCGATGGGTAAGTACACTGTTACCTATCTGGGAGATTCCACAGAGACCAAAAACAACAAGGTTTATTTCAAGGTCAAGTTCATCAAAACCGACACAACCGATAACAGCATTGCAGAGGAATTTGATGTTACACCCAATGCATTTTTGATGAAAGGGGAGGAGGGTACACAGCTTTCATCCAATCCTGGATCAAGGCATTATTTGTCGAACGATGTATTTGTTTACATCACCTCCTGGCTGAATCCTGACAATGTAAAAGATACTGCCAGTTTTAATTTTAAGGCAGTGAATGCCGGCGACACGATTTATTATTCAAACGGATTTGTGGTGGTAGACCGGGTCTTGGCCGCCAACAAATACGACAACAAGGAACTACCATTGGTAGACAGTGCCTGGCTCTCTGAGCTGACAGTTTACTCAAAAGAAGGAAGAAAGTTTCCTGCAACACCGGCGTATTTTATCAAAGACGGTGGGGCTTCAGGCAAGACAGATACCATCATGGAACAGAACCTGGTGTTGACACTCAATAAACAGCCATCGGGTAAAGTTGAGCTTGGCATAAAGGAGTCCAATGCCGTGATGCGCTACATCACCCTGAAAGCCTACCGTTTCCCATGGATCAACCTTCTTTGGTTGGGTACCGTCATCATGGTGATTGGTTTTATGATCAGCATGTATTTCAGGCTGAAGAGTAAGTTGTACGCAGTATAAATTTCGTAACTTAGGGTGTGCGCAAGTTGATTCTCATATTGCTTGTATTCTTTTCCCTCGAATCATTGGGGCAGTCCCGCTATGGGCCTAATGATACCCTCGTGGTCCCCTATATTGTTTACGGGGGCGATACCATGACCTATGCCCAGCTGGACATGGTAATGGTTTGGGGCAAGATGTCCAATGCGCAGCGAAAGGCCAATCGGGAATGGACAAGGTTGAGGAATGCGGTTTATGTAACTTATCCTTATGCCAAGAAAGCTGGATATATCATTAACGATGTCAACAGCAGCCTGACCCATATTCTTGACGAAAAAAAACGCAAGCAATACCTCAACTCAAGGGAAAAAGTGCTGAAAAAAGAATTTACTGAGCCCCTGACCAACCTTTCTGTTTACCAGGGAAAGATCTTGATGAAATTGATCAACCGTGAAACCAGCAATACCTGTTATGACCTTGTGAAAGAATACAAGGGTGGTTTTTCTGCCAAATTCTGGCAGACCATTGCCTGGGTCTTTGGCGGCAGCCTGAAGCAGAATTATGATCCCAAGGGGGAAGACGCTGAAATGGAACAAATCGTCCTGGAGGTTGCCAGGATGTACGGACATGCTTCCTGATTCTGTATCTTTGCAGCGTAAAAACAGCACATGAAACTTTTTGTATTGGCAATAGGTGTTCACCCTGACGATGTTGAGCTGAGTGCCTCAGGCACCCTGATCAACGAAGTGCGGAAGGGCAATGCGGCAGGAGTAATCGATCTTACTGCAGGAGAACTGGGTACACGCGGTACAGCAGAGACACGTGCTGCAGAGGCTGCCCTTGCTGCAACCAGGATGGGTTTGTCTGTGAGAGAGAACCTGGGCATGCGCGATGGATTTTTCAAAAATGACGAGGAGCACCAGATGATGGTGATCCGGGCCATCAGAAAATACCAGCCGGAAGTGATCCTGGCCAATATTTTGGATGACAGGCACCCTGACCACGGTCGTGCTGGCAGGTTGGTGGTGGATGCTGCCTTTCTTGCAGGGCTCAGCAAAATAGAAACCTTCGATGAGAATGGGCTACCTCAAAAAAGATGGAGGCCCAAGCATGTCTTGCATTATATCCAGGATCGTTTTTATGAGCCAGATTTGGTGGTTGACATCACTGATGTATTTGAACAAAGGATGGAAGCCATCAAGGCATATGGAACACAGTTTCATACCAGTCCTGACTCAAGCAAAGGAACTCAAACCTATATCTCAACACCTGATTTCTTGGAGGCTTTGATTTCCCGATCAAGGCTGATGGGCAAGCGCATTGGCGTAAAATTTGCTGAGGGTTTTGTGACGCAGAAAAACATTGGAATCAAGAGTTTGGAGGACCTGGTCCTTAATGAAACATAACACTTCATTCATTGGTATTTTCATCAATCAGTTGATTGGGGTAGAGTGGTCTTGTTTGAAGGGGCTTTTTGTCTGGATATGAATGATGCTGATTGATGTAAAAAAATAAAGAAAGAGATCAATAATCAAACTTGAATTATGTCAAAAGTCAATGTTGGACTTGTTCAGATGGGTTGTACGGCTGATGCCAAAGAAAATGTTTCCAAGGCGATTGCAGGCATCAGAAATGCCGCTGCTCAGGGTGCACAAATTGTTTGCCTTCAGGAGTTGTTCACTTCACTTTATTTCTGTGATGTGGAGGCCTATGAAAATTTTGAATTGGCCGAAGCCATTCCTGGTGCTACCACAGATTTGCTCTCCACAGTTGCCAAAGAAACCGGTGTGGTGATCATCGCATCATTGTTTGAAAAGCGCGCACAAGGGCTTTATCACAATACCACTGCTGTGATTGATGCCGACGGCACGTACCTGGGTAAGTACAGGAAAATGCACATTCCAGACGATCCTGCCTATTTCGAAAAATTTTATTTTACTCCTGGAGACCTTGGCTACAAGGTTTTTGAAACCAAATTTGCCAAGATTGGAGTACTGATCTGCTGGGACCAATGGTATCCGGAAGCAGCCAGGCTAACGAGTTTGATGGGTGCTGAAATCCTCTTCTATCCAACCGCTATTGGTTGGGCAACTTCACAGGATGAAGCAACCAATACTGAACAATACAATGCCTGGCAAACCATCCAGCGCAGCCACGCCATCGCCAATGGGGTGCATGTGGTCAGTGTGAACAGGGTAGGGTTTGAGCAGGATGGTGCCATGAAATTCTGGGGCGGTTCTTTTGTTTCCAATCCCTTTGGAACCCTGCTCTCAAAAGCATCTCATGATGAGGAAGAAGTGCTGGTGACTGAAATTGATCTTGACAAAACCGACAGTTATAGAACCCACTGGCCCTTCATGCGCGACAGGAGAATTGACAGCTATGGAGAGATTGTAAAGCGATTCATAGATTGAAGTTGAAGAAGTTGAGCTTGGTATCCAACTAATGGTTGTAAATCTCTCCACCTCTAAACCCTTTTCCCTTTGCCTTTCCCTCATCCCTAATCCCTTTGTCTTTCCCTCACCCCTCATCCCTTTGTCTTTCCCTCATCCCTAATCCCTTTCTTCCATGACCCCCAAATCCCTCGGATATTATTTCCCCGCTGAATTTGCACCGCATAAAGCTACCTGGTTGAGCTGGCCCCACAAGGAAGCATCATGGCCGGGGAAGATTGATTCTATATTTCCCTTTTATGTTGCGTTCATCAAAACCTTGATAAGGTTTGAAAAGGTGAACATCAATGTTGTTGATGCAGTCATGCAAAACCGTGCTACGGGAATGTTAGCAGCAGCAGGAGTAGACATGGGAAAGGTTACATTCTTTCTGCATCCTACCAATGATGCCTGGTGCAGGGACCATGGACCTGCTTTTCTCTTGAACAAATTGGATCCGAACAAGAAAGCCATTGTCGATTGGAACTACAATGCCTGGGGAAACAAATATCCTCCTTTTGACCTGGATGATGTCATCCCAACCCTGATCGGGAAACAGCTCGGATTGCCAGTGTTCAATCCTGGAATCATCATGGAAGGTGGTTCAGTTGATTTCAATGGTGCAGGAACGGTGATCACTTCTACTGCCTGTTTGTTGAACCCTAACCGCAATCCAGATTTGAACCAAGCGCAAATAGAAGAATACCTGATGGACTTTTATGGTCAAGACCAGGTCTTGTGGGTAGATGAAGGCATCATCGGTGATGACACGGACGGGCATATTGATGATACCGTGCGTTTTGTCAATGAGGATACGGTCATAACTGTAATTGAAGAAAACACAAACGAAGACAACCATGCCCTGCTTCAGCATAACCTCAAGCAGCTCAAGGCAATGCGTTTGTTGAATGGTAAACAGTTGAACATTGTGGAGATCCCGATGCCAGATCCTGTGATTTGGGAAGATCAAATGTTACCTGCGTCTTACGCTAATTTTTATATCGCCAACAACCAGGTTGTGGTTCCAACATTCAGGTCTGATAAAGATGATAAGGCGATACAGATCATTCAAGGTTGTTTTCCAGATAGGGAGATAGTGGGAATTGATTCAACAGATATTATCTGGGGTCTGGGCAGTTTTCATTGCCTAAGCCAGCAGGAGCCTCTGTAATGCACCTAGAAATTAATCAATATCCTCAATTATTTTTACAGGGTCAATCCCCATTGCCGTTGTAATTTGTAAAAACTCTTCCAAACCCAAATGGATTTTTCCCATTTCGATGGCAGCGATATTTTCTGGATTAATTCCTGTGTTTGTACTTAATTCATTGATGGTTATTCCTAAATTAGCTCTATGATTGTATATTCTTTCTCCAATTTTCTTTAAGAATATTTCTTCATTCATTTATTTTGTTTAAAAATATCAAATCAAAATTACGGATTAAATTGACGTGAATGTGTCAGATTTTAGTGATATATGTCAAATAAGACATATTTAAGCCATGCGTTTTGAATAATTTTACGAAAAGGCATTTTCGAAAATTTTCAAAATGTTGAGTTGTGATCAAGGCTGAAATTGCAAAAATAGTTGGGGCTAAAATCCGTAAAATCAGGACTCAAAAAGGCTTGACCATGGAGCAATTGGCGTTTGAAATAGGTATTGAATATGCCCAGTTGAGCAGAATCGAAAGAGGAAAAATCAATACTTCCATTTTCCAGATATTTCTTATCTCACGTGCACTAGAAGTGGAGTTTGAAGAAATTATTGA
>JACCDW010036660.1_pt1 | contig 10069 bp, 5 predicted proteins | sample 7449781 | NCBI WGS metagenome assembly JACCDW01 (sample SAMN15323449, study PRJNA562643) | freshwater metagenome | isolation source: river surface water | place: USA:Blue River Watershed | collected 2017-08-18 | reverse complement strand
CGGCCCGGAGGAATTTGGAGCCCGGGGAAATAGCCAAAATTTGGATTTGAATCGGGATTTTATGAAGGTCGATGCCTTGGAAACCCGGGCTTTGGTGGGTTTAATTGAGTCCGTCGATCCGGATTTGCTGATTGATAATCATGTGAGCAATGGTGCGGACTACCAGCACGTGATGACCTTGTTGACCACGCAGTCGGATAAATTGGATGGACCAATGGGCGCGCTGTTGCGGGAGAAAATGGACGGGGCGATTTACCAAAAAATGCAGAAGCGCGGCTGGGACATGGTGCCTTATGTGAATCATTGGGGGCATACCCCCGAAGAGGGCTGGGAGGTGTTTTTGGAGGGCGCGCGGTTTTTGTCGGGCTATGCGGCCATTCGCGGGACGTTTGCGTATGTACCGGAAACGCACATGTTGAAACCATACAAGGATCGGGTGTATGCGACTTTGGCATTGAACGAGGAGTTGATCGGGCTATATGGCGGGATGCGCCGGGAGGTCAAAGCGGCACGCGAGGGACAACGGAATTATTGGGCGCAGCAGTCCAGAGTGCCGGTGGATTGGAAAGTGGACTCGTTGGTCAATGCGGTTGGTTTTGAAGGGTATCGTTCCGGATACAAACCCTCGGAAGTGTCTGGACATCCTCGGTTGTATTACGACCGGTCCAAGCCGTATTCTACCAAGGTGGGTTATTCGGACAGGGCAAAAGCGGTTTCGTGGGCCTGGGTGCCCGAGGTGTGGGCGGTTTCAGGGGGGTGGCACGACGCCGTGGAACGATTGGATGTACACAGGGTGACAAAGCGCCGGGTGCAGCGGGATACGGTGGTGCGGGCCGAGGTCTCTTGGGTGCGGTCGTATTCGGTGAGTCCGCAGCCCTATGAGGGGCATTTTATGCTCAAGAATGTGGTGGTGGAGCGGGACACCGTTTCTGTGACGTTGCGAGCGGGAGATTATTTGATTTCATCGCGGCAACCCCAGCGTCGGTATTTGGCGGAGGCTTTGGAGCCGACGGCCCCGGATGGGTTTTTGGTTTGGGGATTTTTCAATTCGATTCTGCAGCAAAAAGAGGGGTACAGCGACTATGTATTTGAGGATACGGCTGCGGAGTGGTTGAGGAATAATCCGGCTGTTCGGGCAGAATTGGAAGCCAAGAAAAAGGGGGATCCTGCGTTTGCCGCGAACGGTGGCGCGCAGTTGCGCTGGGTATTTGAACACTCGCCTTTTTTTGAGACGCGTTACCAGCGGGTGCCGGTGTTTAAGATCGTCTCACCGTAAAAAGTTCCCAGTGTTTGGCTGAATTCCTTGGAATTTAAGTCGTATATTTCTGTAAATTAATGTATTATGAAGAAGGCCATGGGAATAGGATTGGGAGTAGTAGGGCTCATCGTGTTGGTGGTTGCAGTGGCGTCTTTTCGATTTAGTTCAATAGAAACGCCTGATTATGAAATTATTGAGTCCTGGGGAAAAGTAGAAGTACGGCGGTACCCCAAGTGCATTGTAGCTCAAACACGGGTGCGGAATGCGTCGTTTAAGGAATCAGGAAGCAGCGGGTTTCGGGTGGTTGCAGGTTACATTTTCGGAGGCAACGAGACCAAGCAGTCGATTTCCATGACGTCGCCGGTGGTGATGGAAATGGGAGATAAGTCGACCTTGGAATTTGTGATGCCGTCCAAATACCGGTTGGAAGACCTGCCAAAACCGCTGTCGGATTCGGTGAAAATCATGGAAGTGGCCCCTCGGGTTCTGGCCGTTCTTCGGTTTGGAGGCTTTTCGTCGGATAAGAAGATTGCGCGCTATGGGAAGCAATTGCAAGAAGTTCTCAGTAGCAAGCAAGTCAAGACGCGCGGTAATCTCTTGTACATGGGCTACAACGCGCCGTGGGATGTGATCGGCCGTCGGAATGAGGTGGCCTTTGAGGTGGTGGAAGAATAAGGGAGCGCTACCGGCTGGATTGGGTGTTCAGTTGATCGAATTTTTTGGAAAGCCAGAGCATGATAAGGCCGAAAGCCACCCCGACAAGGAGCAGAATTTGGGCCATGCCGGGTTGCGCCGTGAGCGAGAGTTTCAGGAGAATGGTGGATACGACAAAGCTGGAATTCCGGATGATGACGGGGAAGTCGTCGGTATAAAGTAAGGAGAACAGCAGGATGCAGACATCGCTGAGAATGAGGAAGGTGTAAAATTCGTCGAAGAAGATGTGGTTGAGGTTGATCCAGGGGATGGAAACCCAGCCGAGGAGGGATCCGGTCCACGAGAGAAGGCTGTAGCTCCCCAATCCGATGAATACCAGGAGGAGTCCTCCGGACAGAATTTTTTTGGCCCGCACAAAGCTGCTGAGTTTGGTACCGATGAGCTGCTCTTCTTCGGACTCGATGGCATGCGGGGCGTACATGCCGCTGATTCGGTAAAAGAGGTAAATCAAAGTAAAGGCAAGGGCCACAGCTCCCAAATCCCGGAAAAGCGCGATGTGCAACCAGTCGGACCAGGAGGCCATCCGGAAGTCGGTTTCGCTCAGGTCTTTGAAAAGATTCCGGATGAGAATCAAGGCCATGATCTCGTATTGCTTGCCAATGTAGATGGTGGTGGACCTGCGCAGGTAATAGATCAAGAGGTACACTTCGTATACCAAGAGCACCGAAAAAGGGGTGTAAATGGCATTGATGGGGTTGGAGAGTAGCGGAATGTGGGCCAGGTGGGGAAACCACGGGGCCAACTCCGTAAGAAGCAAATGCACCCCAAACAATCCAATGGCCAAGTACAAGGTGGCCTTCCCCAGCTGGGAGCGCAGTTTGGACCGAAAGAAGGAGTTGAGCATGGCCAATGGCTTAAATACGTTGAAATTCAAATAATTAACACATAAATGGCTGCTTATGTTCGGGCCTTTGGCGGGGAAGCCACAGCGGCTGCATCGGAGGTTCGGACTTTGCTGCAATAAACTCCTACTATTTTAATAGGATTTTATATTTTTGCGGCATGAGGACCCTGGATCATTTTATTGTGGGCGGTGGCTTGAGTGGCACATTGACCGCCATTGCATTGCTGCGAACCGCTCAAAGCCCTTTGCGCATTGCGCTGTGCGAAGAGAATCCGCATCGGTTGTTTCGGGGGAGGGCTTATTCGACGGACAACGATGCCCACCTCCTCAATGTCCCGGCCGGACACATGAGTGCATTTTTGGATGAACCGGCCCATTTTGTGGATTGGTTGGCCCTTCAGCAGGAGCCGTATGGCGAACACGATTTTGTTCCTCGCCTGCTCTTTGGTCGGTACATCGAATCTACGATGCGCGAAACCATGAATCGGCACCCGGAGCATGCCGTCCAATTTGTCATGGGCAAGGTGAGTCTGTTGACGCCGGAAGAAGGGGGTGTTCGGGTTCAAGTGGCGGACCAGTCTTGGAGTGCATCCAAGGTGTGGGTGGCAACGGGAAATTTTCGACCGATGGATGTTTCGGACCGCGCGGAAGTGATTCAGCATCCGAACTACATCGGCAACCCTTGGTCGGGGATTGGAATCAAGTGCATCCCTTCGCATGCATCTGTGTTGTGTGTGGGAACGGGACTGACGATGGTGGATCAGCTTTTGGCCCTGCGAAAAAATGGCCATGTTGGCCCCCTGATGGTGCTTTCCCGGCGTGGGTATTATCCTTTATCGCATGCGGCTGCACCGGTCTACCCGTCCGATTGGCTGGATGCTGCCGGCCCTCGGCTATTGGACATTTTTAAGGCCGTGCGCGCCGAGGTGCTCCGGGCCAACGAGAAGGGTGTGCCTTGGCATTCGGTGGTGAATGCCATGCGAACAAGGACCGGGTCCATTTGGCGCGGATTTACCATGGAGGAAAAGCGGCAATTCCTGCGCCATGCGCGTCCGTTTTGGGAAATTCATCGGCATCGACTTCCTGCGAGCAGTGTGCAGGTGTTGCATCATCTTGAAGAAGAGGGCAAATTGGAGCGGTTTGCAGGCAGGTTGGTCCACATCGACGGGAAAGACAACGGATTCCGTGTGCATTTTTTAGATCGCGTGGAGAAGGCCAATCGGGTGGTGGAACCGGACTGGATCATCAACTGTACGGGACCTCAAAGCATGGGCCGAAATTTACACGAACCCTGGCTGGAATCGGGACTGGCCCAGGGTCTGTTTGAAATTGATCCGTTGGGCATGGGTATTTCGGTAGGGGCCATGGGCTTAAACCGGGTTGTGATTGTGGGTCCACCGAATAAAGGGACGGCCTGGGAGACCACCGCCATGCGGGAAATTCGGGAGCAAGTTCGGGATGCTGTTGCGGCCCACAGCTAACAAAAAGAAGAATGCCTTTTTTGGAAGAGTTCCCAGGAATTGGGTGGCTTGTAGCCCCGCCCAGAATCGAACTGGGATCAAACGTTTAGGAAACGTCTATTCTATCCGTTGAACTACGGGGCCAAATGAGGATTCAAAGGTAAGTATGCCGTTCCGTTCCTTTGTTGCCCAAAGCATCATGCAAAAATCACAAAGGCCGCCCTCCAGGGCGGCCTTTGTGATTCCAATGCAGGTGCGAATCTCCGATGTCAGGGATTAATTCGGATAAAAGGTCAGCACCACCCGGCGGTTCAATTGGTGCTGTTCTTCGGCACAGGGGGTGTTGTCGGGGCAAGGCGTTTGCAGGTTGGATTCGGAACGCGTTGACAAGTTGGCGTTTATGGGGCCGTATCCTTGCTGGATAAAGGCCTTGACGGCCTCCGCCCGGCGAAATCCGAGGTTTACGTTGTAGTCGTAGTTGCCTCGGGCGTCGCAGTGACCGGCCAGATCAAAGGTTCCTGCGCTTCCATTCAGCGCTTTCATGAAATTGCGGATGCGGGTTGCCTCTCCTGCGCGAATGACGTCTTGATCAAAATCAAAGTAGATTTCGATTTGGTTGGAGCCGGAGCTTCGGCTATCGGTATTGAGCCACGCAGCAGGCACCAATTGGCGGTACTCGTTCAGGGCGACCAAGGCATTGCTTTTGGGCCCATTGACTTCAGCTCCTACGCGGTAATTGCCGTTCGCTTGGTTGATTTTGAGTGCATTCTGCGGGGGCAATTTGGACTTGAGGTCTTGGATGTACAAGGCAGCCGCCTTGGAAGATTTGAAGGAGCCCATGACCACGGTGTAGGTGCCTTCGCTATTTCCCGATGGGCTTTGAACCGGCTCAGGGGTGCGCGTTACCGGAAGGGGTGCAGGTTCTACGGGGGCAGGGGTTTGCGGCGATTGGGTTTTTTCGGTCCCCTTTTTGGATGGAGCGGACGCCACGGGTACCGCGGTTTGGGGGTCGTCAGGGCCGAAGAGGTACCAGAGGTCCGCATTCCCCCCCGACGTGGAATTGATCCAAGCGCTGTCCGACGAGATCACCCACACGTTGTAGTCGTTTTGTTTTGTGTTCACTACCGCGGGCAGGTTGATGCACGCACCTTGGTGAAACGCTTTGACATCGAGGCCGTTGGATGCCGTTGCGACCGAATACAACAAGGTGTCGCCCCAATAGGTGGGATAGACCTCGTCGGCGTTGGTGGAAACGGAAAGCAAGGAAGCATCTTTTTTCCCGCCTTTGGAAGCAAACAAATCGTAGGACGATTGCCCGCTCCGCAAGGCCGAAAACACCAGGTCTCCGGTTTTGGGATGGAAATGGGGATGCTGGGCTTGCTCGTACAAGGGCCATCCGTGGTTATACGCAAGCAGGTAAGGAACTTCGTCGTACGTCAGGTAGGCACCCATCGAATTGGCAGGAAGGGCCTGGTACACCCGAATTTCGGTGCGCGCGACGCCGTTTTTACAGGAATCGCTCCAAACGGGAACAGCCATGATCTGGCCGTCTTTGCTGTACACCGGAACACCCGCCCAGCGCTCCGTACCGGGGTCGGTCACCGGTTTGACTTCTCCGGAAGTGGCCCGGTATACCCGATAAGGCATTTTTTGGGGTTTGCATCCGGCAATTTTGAGCACGGGCAATTCTTCGGGGTTTCGGTTTGAAACAAAATGATAGGTGCCTGGCTTAATGCCCGGTGCGTGCATGAAATCCGCCGATGGGGTATTCCATTGGGGATACGAGGCACGCTCTATCCAACTTTGACCGGCTGCAGGGTGGGCAAGGATCCCCATACCCATAGCGGCAAAGAGAAGTCGAAAAATAGAATTCATAGCGGAGGGCATTAGAAGTAGCGCTGGCCTTGCAAAGCACAGTCTTTTTGGGTTTTGATCCGGTACGAAATCCCGATGGTGTGGGATTGGTTGGAAAGCAATTGCAACGGGTTGAGCGGGTAGATGTAGTGGTAGTACAACTTAAAGGACTCTGCCAACGGGGCGCTCAGAGCAAAACCCAATCCGTCTCCGGGGGAATACAAGGCCCCCAACGAACCGAATTTCTCGTTCTGGAGCATGGCGTGCAGGTTCACGTCGTACGGGGCGTTGCTCGTGCGGTTGACAACCGCCGACAGGGCGACGCGTGTGGTCCGGTTGATGGGGTGAAAATACCCGGCAAACAGGTGCGCATGGGCGTAAAGCGGTTGGTCTTGGGACCAGCCGCGGCCCACCATATCCAATACCGATGCGCCCAAGTAGAAGCGATCGCTGTACAAGTAGGTCATGCCCAATCCCAAATTGGGGTTCAGGGTGCTTCGTGTAATCCCTTGGAAAACAGGATCAAACAGCACATTGCGCGGCTTGGTATAGTCCACCACCCAGTTGTCTACTTGCGCCCGAAGTCCCACAGAAAGGCGGTGGTTTTTGGCCAAAGTCACCGTTTGTGCCACATTGATCATGGGGGAAGTACGGGAGACGGGTCCTGCCTGGTCCGATTGGATGCCGGCATGAATGCCGAGCGACTTTACGTTGAAATCGCCGTAAAGGGCAAAGGTCCGAGGAGCGCCTTCAATGCCCAACCACTTCTGTTGGAAGGCGGCATGCATCTGGTATTGGGTTTGTCCTGCAAACGTGGGGTCCACAACCGTAGGATTGAACAAATACACATCGTTCAAAGCCGATTGCTGGGCCTGTGCGGAAATGCCGACGGCCAAGGCCATCAAGGCCAGTAACTTATTTTGCAATGAATACATAGCCGTCAAATTGTTGGTTGTTGGTACGGTCAAAGAACAAGAAATAGTAGGTTCCTTCGGGCAGGATTCCATCGCCGGAAACGCCACTGGTGGGTTGGTTGGGCTTGCCATCGAAGGTGTTGGCATAGTTCTCCATGCGGAAGACGGTCTCGCCCCAGCGGTTGACAACGATCACTTCGTTGTTGGGAGCGTAAACCAAGTTGCGGATTTCCCAGGTGTCGTTGTAGCCGTCGTTGTTGGGGGAAAATCCTTCGGGAATGATGACGCTGCAGGGTTCTGGATCTTGGAAGTTCGGAATTCCATCGCCGTCGCAGTCGCCGTCGGGTTCGTCCGCATCGGCAATTCCGTCGCCGTCGGCATCGGCGTCTCGGAAGTCCACGGTTCCGTCGCCATCGGTATCCACAATGCCTTCGTTGGCATCGGCAATGCCATCGCCGTCCGAATCCAAATCCAAGTAATCGGGTGTGCCGTCGGAGTCGGTATCAACGGTTCCTTCCAGCACATCGGGAATTCCATCGCCGTCGGAGTCGAGGTCGCGGAAATCGGGTTGGCCGTCGTTGTCGGAGTCTACGTTGCCTTCGGTGGCATCGGCAATTCCGTCGCCGTCGGAATCCAGGTCCCGCCAGTCAGCGGTTCCATCGCCGTCGGTGTCCACGGTGCCCTCGATGGCGTCCAAAATGCCGTCGCCATCGGAATCGCGGTCCCTCCAGTCGGGGGTTCCATCGTTGTCGGTGTCCACGGTGCCTTCGGTGCTGTCCAAGATGCCGTCGTTGTCGGAGTCGGTATCCTGCCAGTCGGGGGTGCCGTCGCCGTCGGTGTCTACGGTTCCTTCAAGCGTATTGGAAATGCCGTCGCAGTCGTAGTCGGTGGTTCCAATCGAAATGCCCAGGAGTTGCTTTGCACATCCATTGGCATCCAAAATGGTTACCGCGTAGGTGCTGGAAAGGGCATTGGCGATGCTGGCCGTGGTTTGGCCGTTGGACCAGGTGAAGGTGTACGGAGCGGTTCCCCCGGTCACCGAAACCAAGGCCTGGCCGTTGGGTGTGGTGCTGCAGGTGGCCGGCGTGGTGGTGAAATTGGCAACCAGCGGAGCGGGCGCAACAAGCACAACCCCTCCGGAGACGGCGGTACACCCTGCGGCATCGGTTACCGTGGCCTGGTAAAATCCGGAATTCAATCCGGTCGCCGTGGCCGTGGTTTGGACCGGTACGGTATTCCAGGCATAGCTGTAGGGGGCCGTTCCTCCTGCGGCGGCAGCGGTAGCGGTGCCGGTGGTGCCGAAACACGCAATGGCCGTGCTGGTGGCGGTGGCTGTTAAAGGAGTGGGCTGGGTCAGCACAATGGCCTGCGTGGTGCTAATTCCCAACGAGTCGGTAACCGTAACCGAGTACGACCCGGCGGGCAAGTTGCTCGCAGTAGCTCCCGTTTGCACCGGAGTGGTGTTCCACGCAAAGGTGTAGGGGGCAATGCCACCGGAAGGAATCGCAGTTGCACTACCGTTCGTTCCTCCGGCGCAGCTGATGTTTTGCACCCCGGAGAAGGAAATCACTACGTTGTAGGGATTGGCCACAATGCCACTGGCGGTATCCACACAACCGCGGCCGTCGGTCACAATCACGCGGTAGGTACCTGCAGCCAAGTTGGATGCAGTGGCACCCGTTTGAGCGGGTGTTGTGTTCCACACGTAGCTGTACGGGGTGAAACCACCCGTTGCCAGTGCTTGCACGGATCCGTTGGTATTGCCTACCCCGGTGGTATTGGTAACCGATACGCCGACCTGCAGAGGACCCGACGGGCCCGAAACGGTCACGGGAAGAACAACGCTGTTGTTGTTGGTGTCCAACACCGTTACGGCATAAACGCCAGCCGCCAAGTTGGTGGCAGTAGTGCCGGTGCGGGGGGGCACCGTATTCCAGGTGTATCGGTACGGGGCGACTCCGCCCACGGCTTGTACTTTGGCATTACCGGTAGCGGTTTGGAAGCAAACGACGCTATTGGATTGGACGACACTGGCTTGAAGCAGGGCCGGCTGGGTGAGGGTAATGGGTAGGGTACGCACGCAACCGACCGTGTCGGTCACCGTTGCGGTGTAGGTGCCTGCGGTCAGGCCAGTAGCATTGGCTCCCAATTTGGGAGGGGTCGTGTTCCAAGAAATCCGGTAAGGTGCGACGCCTCCGGCAACAGCCAAAGAGGCGGAACCGTTGGCCAAGCCAAAACCCGTTGGATTGACGGTGCTAGGCGTCAGGGACAAAGCGGTTGCCGGCTGGGTGACGCTCACCAATTGAAACGTGGAGCACCCGTTTGCGTCGGAGATCAAGACGCTGTAAATCCCCGCGCTCAACTGGCTGACGGTGTCGTTGGTAGATACGGGTGAGGTGTTCCACGAATAAGTGTAGGGCCCGGTGCCGCCGGTGGCTGCGGCAATCACCCGTCCGTTGGCATCTCCAAAGCACAACAAAGCGGTGCCCGTGGTGGTAGCTCCAAGCGGGGCGGTGGGCTGGGTGATGGTGACGGTCTGGGCGGTTTGGTTGCCATTGGCGTCCAAAATGCTGCAGGTATAGGTGCCTGCTGCCAGTCCCGTTGCAATGTTAGACGTTTGTGGGGGAGTCGTATTCCATAAATAGGTGTAGGGAGGAATGCCGCCTACCGCATTCACAATGGCCTGACCGGTGCTGGACCCTGCGCACAAGATGTTGACTTGGCTGGAAATAGAACTCTCCAAAAGGGACGGTTGGGTAAGCAATACGCTGGATTGGGCGGTGCATCCACCGGCATCCGTGATGTTCACGGTATACGAACCCGCGAAAAGACCGGTCGCGGTTGCGGTTGATTGAACGGGAAGAGTGCTCCAAGCAATCGTATACGGGGTGTAGCCCCCAGAAATCGTTGCCGTCGCACTTCCGTTGCCCAAACCGAAACCGGAAGGGTTATTTCCCGAAGCCGTTAAAGCCAGAGCCGAAGTGGGCTGATTGATTTGGACCGATACCTGGGCGGTGTTGTTGTT
>JACCDW011607478.1_pt1 | contig 10071 bp, 9 predicted proteins | sample 7449781 | NCBI WGS metagenome assembly JACCDW01 (sample SAMN15323449, study PRJNA562643) | freshwater metagenome | isolation source: river surface water | place: USA:Blue River Watershed | collected 2017-08-18 | reverse complement strand
CCTATGACAAGCAGAGCAACGACATCGCCCAGGGCGTGGACCGCGCCAGCGACGACTACCTGAACATCGGCGCCGGCGACCAGGGCCTGATGTTCGGCTACGCCTGCGACGAGACGCCCGAGCTGATGCCCGCGCCGATCTACTACGCGCACCGCCTGGTCGAGCGCCAGGCCCAGCTGCGCAAAGACGGGCGCCTGCCCTTCCTGCGCCCCGACGCCAAGAGCCAGGTGACCATGCGCTATGTCGACGGCAAGCCCCACAGCATCGACACCGTGGTGCTCTCAACCCAGCACAGCCCCGACCAGAGCGAGACGGCCACCAAGATGAAGGCCAGCTTCAACGAAGCCATCATCGAAGAGATCATCAAGCCGGTGCTGCCCAAAGAGTGGCTGCAAAACACCCAGTACCTGATCAACCCGACTGGCCGCTTTGTGATTGGCGGCCCGCAGGGCGACTGCGGCCTCACGGGCCGCAAGATCATCGTTGACACCTACGGCGGCGCTTGCCCGCACGGCGGTGGTGCGTTCAGCGGCAAAGACCCGTCCAAGGTGGACCGCTCGGCCGCCTATGCCGCGCGCTACGTGGCCAAGAACATCGTGGCTGCCGGCCTGGCCGACAAGTGCCAGATCCAGGTGGCTTACGCGATCGGCGTGGCGCGTCCGATGAACATCACCGTCAACACCCTGGGCACCGGCAAGGTGTCGGATGAGAAGCTGTCTGCCCTGGTGGCCGAGCACTTCGACCTGCGTCCGAAGGGCATCATCCAGATGCTGGACCTGCTGCACCCCATCTACAGCAAGACCGCTGCCTATGGCCACTTTGGCCGTGACGAGCCCGAGTTCAGCTGGGAAAAAACTGATAAAGCAGCAGCACTGCGTGCTGCTGCAGGGCTGTAAGCCTCTCAGTTCGCCAGCGCACACCAGGCCGCCGCCCTCCGGGTTGGCGGCCTTTTTTCATGGGCCAGCACGCCGACAGCCGCGACAACTTTGGCCAGAATCCAGTCCCGATGTTGCAGGGAGTTCGGATGTTCAAAGACCGATTAGAGGCGACCGAGTTGTTGGCCCAGCGATTGATGCGTTACAAAGGCCAACACCCACTGATCCTGGCGATCCCGCGTGGCGCCGTGCCCATGGGCGCGGCGCTGGCCGAGCGCCTGGACGGCGAGCTGGACGTGGTGCTGGTGCACAAGCTGTGCGCGCCCTTTCAGCCCGAATTGGCGATCGGCGCCATTGACGAGAGCGGCCACGCCACGCTGGCCCCGCACGCCGCTTCGGTGGGCGCCACCCCCGCCTACATCACGGCCGAGAAGAAGCGCCAATGGCAGGTGTTGCGCGAGCGGCGCCTGCGTTACAGCCCCTGGCGCGCGCCCAAAGCGCTGCAGCAGCGCACGGTGATCGTGGTCGACGATGGCATGGCCACCGGCGCCACCATGCTCGCGGCCCTGACCGCCGTGCGGCGCCAGCAGCCGGCACGGTTGGTGTGCGCAGTGCCAGTGGCGTCCAGCGGGGCTTTGGCGCTGGCCCGCCCACTGGTCGATGAGCTGGTGTGCCTGTCGGTGCCACCGCTGTTCCAGGCGGTCGGCCAGTTCTACGAAGTTTTCGAGCAGGTCGAAGACGACGCAGTGGCCCAGTGCCTGCAGCAGCCCAGCCTGTTGGGCCCTGCAGGGGTTCAGGCCTCGAAGACCGGCGCCTCGCGCAGCACAGGCGCGGCGGCGTCTTTGGCGGCCAGCAAGGGCTGAGCCGTGGTGGGCCAGTCGATACCGATGGCCGGGTCGTTCCACACGATGCTGCGCTCGTGCTCGGGGTACCAGTAGTCGGTGGTCTTGTAGAGGAACTCGGCGCTCTCGCTGGTCACCAGAAAACCGTGCGCAAAGCCCGGCGGGATCCACATCTGTTTTTTGTTCTCTGCGCTCAGGCGCTCGGCCACCCAGTGGCCAAAGGTGGGCGAGGCGCGGCGCAAATCCACCGCCACGTCAAATACCTCACCCTGGGTCACACGCACCAGCTTGCCTTGGGCATGCTGGATCTGGTAGTGCAGGCCGCGCAGCACGCCTTGGGCCGATTTGCTGTGGTTGTCCTGCACGAACTCAACCTTCCGGCCGGTGGCCTGGGCGAAGTCGCGCGCGTTGAAGGACTCGAAGAAAAACCCCCGCGCGTCGCCAAACACCTTGGGTTCGAGCACCAGCACGTCGGGGATGGCAGTGGGTGTGACGGTGTAGGGCATAAAGGGGTCATCCTTGGGCTTGACCCGAGGATCCATGAATTGCCCGATCAAGCCGGGCAATGACGTGCGGACACTCGGACCAGCGATCGGTCATTTCAAAAGGTTGAGCAGGTACTGACCGTAGCCGTTCTTGGCCAGGGGCTGGGCCAGGCGCTCGATGGCGGCGGCGTCGATCCACTGCTGGGCAAAGGCGATTTCCTCGGGGCAGGCCACCATCAGGCCCTGGCGCTTTTGCAGCGTGGCGATGAAGCCCGCCGCCTCGTGCAGGCTGTCGTGCGTGCCGGTGTCCAGCCAGGCATAGCCCCGGCCCATGATCTCGACGTTGAGCTGGCCCATCTCGAGGTAGCGTTTGTTGACATCGGTGATCTCCAGTTCGCCACGTGCCGACGGTTGGATGTCGGCCGCGATGTCGCAGACCTGCTGGTCGTAAAAGTACAAGCCGGTCACGGCGTAGTTGCTCTTGGGCGCTTTGGGTTTTTCTTCGATGCTGATGGCGCGCTGCTGGCTATCGAACGCGACCACGCCATAGCGCTCGGGATCTTGCACGTGGTAAGCGAACACGGTGGCACCGGCCGTGCGCGCATTCGCGCTCTCCAGCAGCTTGACCAGGTCGTGGCCATAAAAAATGTTGTCGCCCAGCACCAGGGCGCTCGGGTCCTGGCCCACAAAGTCTTTGCCGATGATGAAGGCCTGGGCCAGCCCATCGGGGCTGGGCTGCACCGCGTACTGGATGTTCATGCCCCATTGGCGGCCGTCGCCCAGCAGCTCGGCAAAGCGCGGCGTGTCTTGCGGTGTGCTGATCAGCAGCACATCGCGGATGCCTGCCAGCATGAGCGTGGTCAGCGGGTAATACACCATCGGCTTGTCGTAGACCGGCATGAGCTGCTTGCTCACAGCCTGCGTGACCGGGTAGAGCCGGGTGCCAGAGCCGCCGGCGAGGATGATGCCTTTGCGCATGGCGTGTGCCTCCGTGTTCAAAGTGGTGCCGAGGAGCCGAAACGCCGGTCGCGACCGGCGAACCAGGCCAGCGCCTCCTGCAATCGCTCGGGCTTGAAGTCGGGCCAGAGGTCGCTCGTGAAAAACAATTCGGCATAGGCCGCCTGCCAGAGCAGGAAATTGCTCACGCGCGACTCACCACCGGTGCGGATCAGCAAATCGACCTCGGGCGCGTCGCCGGTGCTCAAAAAGGGGCGCAGCGCCTCTTCGCTCAGATCGGCCAGGCTTTGGCCGGGGTGGGCCGCCTGCCAGGCGCGCGCGGCCTGCAGCATGTCCCAGCGGCCACCGTAGTTGGCGCACACCATCAGGGTGATGCGGGTGTTGGCGGCGGTCTGGGTTTCGGCCTGGCGGATCAGCGCCTGCAGCGGCTCGGCAAAACGGCTCACATCGCCCAGCACGCGCAGGCGCACGCCGTTGTCGTTCATGCTCGAGACCTCGCGTTCGAGGTAAGTCCTGAACAGGCCCATGAGGCTGCTGACTTCGTCCTCGGGGCGCTTCCAGTTTTCGGTGCTGAACGCGAACAGGCTCAAGTGAGACACGCCCGCTTCGGCACAGGCCTTGACGATCTCGCGCACGCGCTTGGCGCCTGCGGCATGGCCCAGGGCCGCAGGCATGAAGCGGTTTTTGGCCCAGCGCCGGTTGCCGTCCATGATGATGGCGATGTGCTGCGGCAATGCGGAGGGTGAATTCAAAACAGAAAACGGCTCAAGAGGCGATGGTGATGGATTTTAGAGCGTTCAGGGCAGGGGCTGCGCTGGGAGCATGACGCCGCCATTTTCGCTGCTTGATGGATGCGGCCACTGCGACATCCGATGCGGTCCTCTGGCACCCCATGTCGTCCTCGGCACCTGATGTCGTCCTCGGCACCTGATGTCGTCCTCGGCACCTGATGTCGTCCTCGGGCTTGACCCGAGGACCCATGGATTCCCCGGCCAAGCCGGGGAATGACTAAAGAGATGACGGGGAATGACAAAAGACATCACGGGCAATGACAAAAGACATGACAGGGAATGACACAAGACATGCCCAGGCATGGCGAAAGGGCTGCCTGGCCTTGGCGACGAGGCGCCTGGCTCAGGCCAGAGCGGCTTGGGCCTTGGCCTTCTCGCAAGCCAGCAGGATGCGCTCGGGCGTGGCCGGCGCCTCCATGCGCACCACGGCTTTGTGACCGGCGCTGGCCGCCACTGCGTCCTTGAGCGCGAAGAAAGCCGACAGGCCCAGCATCAGCGGCGGCTCGCCGGTGGCCTTGCTGTGGAAAGGCGTGGGCTTGAGGTTGGCGTTGTCGAACAGGCTCACATTGAAGTGCTCGGGCACATCGCCGGCCACCGGGATCTTGTAGGTGCTGGGGCCGTGCGTGAGCAGCTTGCCTTTCTTGTCCCAGATGCACTCTTCCATGGTCAGCCAGCCCATGCCCTGGATGTGGGCGCCTTCGATCTGGCCCTTGTCCAAAGCCGGGTTGATGCTGCGGCCCACGTCGTGCACGATGTCCACGGCCTTGAGCCACCACTCGCCGGTGCGGGTATCGATCTCGACCTCGCTCACGGCGGCGCCGTAGCAGTAGTAGTAGAAGGCACGGCCGTTCAAGGTGGTGAAGTCGTATTTGATCTCGGGCGTCATGTAGAAACCCGTGACCGACAGGCCCACCCGGTCCAGCCAAGCCTGTTTGGTCAGCGCCGACCATTCGACCGATTTCCCGCCGCCGTGCGCCGCGTTATTGGCAAAGCTCACGTCGTCGGCGGTGCAGCCCAGCATGCGGGCGGCCACGGGTTTGAGGCGCTCGCGCATCTGCGCGGTCGCGTTCATGATGGCCGCACCGTTGATGTCGGCGCCGCTCGAAGCGGACGTGGCCGAGGCGTTGGGCACTTTTTGCGAGTCGGTGGCGGTGATGCGCACCTTGTCCACGCTGATGCCCAGACCATCGGCACACACCTGCGCCATCTTGGTGTTCAGGCCCTGGCCCATCTCGGTGCCGCCGTGGTTGCAGCTGACCGAACCGTCCATGTAGATCACCAGCAGAGCGCCGCCCTGGTTCAGGTGGGTGGCGGTGAAGCTGATGCCGAACTTGAGCGGCACCAGCGCCAGGCCGCGCTTGCGGGTTTTGCTCTTGGCGTTGAAGGCCTGCACCGCGGCGCGGCGCTCGGCGTAGTTCGACTCCCGTTCGACCTGCGCGATCACCTTGTCGCCCACCCAGTCTTCGATCAGCTGGTTGTACTGGGTGGTCATGGTCTCGGGCGTGCCGCTGACCGCCGGGTCTTGGTAGAGGTTGAGCTTGCGCACCTCCAGCGGGTCCTTGCCCAGGGTGGCGGCAATTTCGTCGATCACCGTCTCGATGCCGAACATGCCCTGCGGGCCACCAAAACCACGGAAGGCCGTGGCGCTTTGCGTGTTGGTCTTGCAGCGGTGGCTGACCAGCTTGAGCGCGGGGATGTGGTAGCAGTTGTCGATGTGCAGACAGGCGCGGTCGTTCACCGGGCCGGAGTAGTCCACGCTGTAGCCGCAGCGCGAAGCCAGCGTGATGTCGGCGCCCAGGATGCGGCCGGTGTCGTCAAAGCCCACCTCGTAGTCGATGCGGAAGTCGTGGCGCTTGCCGGTGATCGTCATGTCGTCGTCGCGGTTGACGCGCAGCTTGACCGGCTTTTTCAGCTTGAACGCGGCGAGCGCCGCGCTCTGGCTGAAGATGCTCGCATTGCCTTCCTTGCCGCCGAAGCCTCCGCCCATGCGGCGGCAGATCACTTCCACGTCGTTGGTCGTGAGGTTGAGCGCGGCAGCGGCTTCGCGCTGGTTGCCGTCGGGGTGCTGGGTCGAGCAATAGAGCGTGAGCTGGCCGTCTTCCTTGGGCACCGCGTAGGTGATCTGACCTTCCAGGTAGAACTGCTCCTGCTGGCCAGTGCGGGTGGTGCCCTTGATCTTGTGGGGCGCTTGGGCAATGGCCGCAGCAGCGTCGCCGCGAACGATGCCCTTGGCTGGCATCACAAAGCTCTGGGCTTCGAGCGCTTCCTCAATCGTGAGGATCGGCTGGAGCTCTTTGACCAAGACCTTGGCCTTGGCCGCGGCTTCGCGGGCGTAGAGCATCTCGCGCGCCACCACCACCGCGACGGCCTGACCGAGGAACTCGACCTTGCCGTCGGCCAGGAAGGGGTCGTCGTGCACGATGGGACCGCAGTTGTTCTCACCCGGAATGTCTTGGGCGGTGTACACCGCCACCACGCCGTGTTCCTTCAAGATGGCTGCACGGTCGATGCCCTCGCCAATCAGCTCGCCATGGGCCACCGGCGACTTGATGATCGCCGCGTACAGCGTGCCAGCGACCTCGGGAATGTCGTCGGTGTAGGTGGCGCCGCCGGTCACATGAAGGTGGGCCGACTCGTGGACGATGTCCGTGCCTTGCTGAATGCCCGAAGCAGGCAGCAGGTTTTTGATGGGCGTGGGCGCATTCATTTAAGCCACCTCTTTCTGTTGATCTTCAAGGAATGCCAGCACGAGGTTGCGGGCCACCAGCGAGCGGTAAGCCCAGGTGGCGCGCAGGCCGTCGCGGGCCACAAAGCTGGCGGCAATCGCGGCGTCCAGATCGGCGGCCTTCACATCGGCAGGCGCCCGGCCTTCGAGCACGGCTTCGAGCTTGGGGGCGCGACACGGTGCGGGCGCCAAGCCGTTGTAGGCGAGCTTCACGCCTTTGAGCTTGCCGCCCTGCAGCGTGTAGCTTATGGCGGCGCAGGTGGCCGAAATGTCCTGCTCAAAACGCTTGCTGACCTTGTGCGCGCGAAACACCTGGCCGGCGACGGGCTTGGGCAACTCGATGGCCTCGATGAACTCACCGGGCTGCAGCACGTTCTGCTTTTGGCCGGTGTAGAACTGGTCGAGCGCCACCGTGCGGGTCTTGTCGCCACGGCGCAGCACCAGCGTGGCGCCCAGCGCCATCAGGCAGGGCATGGAGTCGCCAATCGGCGAGCCGTTGGCGATGTTGCCGGCCAGCGTGGCGGTGGAACGGATCGGGGGCGAACCGAAACGGCGCAGCACCTCGGCGAAGTCGGGGTAGGCCTCGGCGATCAGGCCTTCGAGGGTGGCCAGCGACACGGCGGCGCCGATGCGCCAGGCCTTCGGCGTTTCGCTGACCTGGCGCAGTTCGGCGACGTTGCCCAGGTACATGATGTGGTCGGGGCGCTTGAACTGCTTGTTGACCTGCAGACCGATTTCGGTGCTGCCGGCTAAGAGCGTGGTGGTCGGGTGCTTGACCAAATAGTCGGCCACTTCGGCCAGCGTCGCGGGCGAGACGAACTCGTTGCCCTTCTTGGTGCGCACCACGGGCTGCACGATGATCTCGCCGTCCAGGCTCAGCGTGGGGGTCTTGCTGCGCGCGATCTCTTTGAGCAACGGGATGTCGGCTTTGTCGTCGACCTTGAGTTCGCTCTGGCGCTCGCAGGCCTTGGCGGCGGCGTCGATGATGGGCTTGTAGCCCGTGCAGCGGCACAGGTTGCCGGACAGGGAATCGGTGATCTGCTGGCGGCTGGGCTGGGGCAGCACCTGCACCAGGTTGACCAGGCTCATGACTATGCCGGGCGTGCAGAAACCGCATTGCGAGCCGTGGCACTTGACCATTTCGTCCTGCACCGGGTGCAGCGTGCCGTCGGGCTTTTTGAGGCTCTCCACCGTCTTGACCGACTTGCCGTCCAGCGAAGGCAGGAGTTGGATACAGGCGTTGACAGACACATAGTCGACGGCCGTGCCCGCCGCATTGAGCTCACCGACCATCACCACACAGGCGCCGCAATCGCCCTCGGCGCAGCCCTCCTTGGTGCCGGTGCGGTGGAGCTGCTCGCGCAGGTAGTCGAGAACGGTGGTGGTGCGGCGTTCGCCTTGGGCTTCGACGATCTGGCCGTCGAGCACAAAGCGCACGGTGTTGGTGACTTGGGTCATGGTGAGGGGTAATAAACGGTGAGCCCCGATTTTAGGGAATCGCCCGCTGCCAAGGGACAGCTCCATCAGGCTCATTAATTGGGGTCAGATCCCAATTAATGCCAATTGATGACCGTCATTCCGGCAATGCCCGTCGACCAACGTGTATACAGTTTTGTTTTTCAGGCTATGATCATTGCATGGACAGCGCCCAAGCCTCAGAGACCTCCATCACCCACAGCATCGTGGAGGCCCTGACACGCGCCATCGTCGAGCACCGTCTCTTGCCCGGCGCCAAACTGGCCGAGCAAAAACTGGCCAACCATTTTGGCGTTTCGCGCACACTGGTGCGCCAGGCCCTGTTCCAGCTTTCGCAAAACCGGTTGATCCGACTGGTGCCGGCACGTGGCGCTTTTGTCGCCGCCCCTTCCGTTGAAGAAGCCAAGCAGGTGTTTGCTGTGCGTCGCATGCTCGAAACCCAGATGGTCAGCGAGTTCGTCCAGCACGTCACCCCCGCCAGGATCAAATCGCTCAAAGCCCACATCCAGCAAGAGCGCGAGGCGGTGGCCAAAGAAGATGTTTCAGGGCGCACCGAGCTGCTCGGCGACTTTCATGTGCACATGGCCGGGCTCATGGGCAACCAGGTGCTGGCCCAGATGCTGGGCGAACTGATTTCGCGCTGCGCACTGATCACCCTGATGTACCAGTCGCGCTCGGAGGCGCAACACTCGACCGATGAGCACGAAGAGATCGTGCTGGCGCTCGAAGCCAAGGATGCGCGCAAAGCCGTGCAACTGATGAACGACCACTTGCTGCATGTGGAAGAAGGCCTGACCTTCGACCGCAAAGTGCCCTCGCACGACATCGCGGTCGCCTTGTCCTGAGCCAGGTCTTCAGCGCTGCCCACAAACTTTGTGTAGCCCTTCGCTGCGGTATCAGCGCGTCGCTTCGCCGTGGAAAGCCTTGTTGGCGATCTTCCAGCCCTCGGCGGTTTTGAGCAGCACAAAATAATCGGTGAAGGTGTTGGCCCCGTGCACCAGCGTCACGCGCGCGCAGGCTGCGCTGCCCGTGACCTCGATCCAGTCGAGGGTTCGCCGGCGCGCTGTCTCGTCGGCTGCGGGCTGGTGTTTGAAGCGCTGGCAATAGACCTCCAGCGGCCAGGAGGTGAACTGCCCCTCGCGCACCGATTCGATATGCGCCGAAGGCAGAAAAGCCCGACGCATGCAGTCGGCGTCATCCAGCGCATGGCCCTGGAAATACTGCGCGATCGGCTCGGCGGCTTGCAGCTGCTCGGCACTCAGTGGGGTGGAATGGTCAAGCGTGGGCATGAGGTCTTTCTCTCGTGGGATCGGGCGGTCTGGACGCTGGCCTCAAGCGCTCGGGCTGGTTTGCTGCGCGATGGCCATGGCGAATCGGCCACCGCCCACCGACCAGTCGGAGTAATCGTTTTCGTGAACGAAGATGAAGACATCGTTCGGGTGGATCTGCGCCTGTTGTTGCAGATTGTGCGCGATCAGCCGGTACAGCTCCCGCTTCATCGCATCGCTGCGACCTCGGCGCATGGTGATTTCAATCACCACAGGCCGATCGGAGCGCGCATAGCCGTTGAAGGTTTTGCTGAAGAAAAATTCATCAGAACGGTAGACCGTCACGCGGTTGAACAGCTCGTCCGTGGGCATGCCGATGGCCTGAACCAAGGCCTGGTGAATCCCTTCAACGATGGCCGCGCGTTGGGCGGCCGAGCTCTCGTGGTGAACGCAGGTGCGGATGAAAGGCATGTTCAAGCCAGGTTGTCAAAGGCCGCGCGGCCCGGGTAGACGGCCACATCGCCCAGGTCTTCCTCGATGCGCAGCAGCTGGTTGTACTTGGCCATGCGGTCGCTGCGGCTGAGCGAGCCGGTCTTGATCTGCCCGGCGTTCAGGCCCACGGCGATGTCGGCAATCGTCGAGTCTTCGGTCT
>JACCDW011278068.1_pt1 | contig 10071 bp, 9 predicted proteins | sample 7449781 | NCBI WGS metagenome assembly JACCDW01 (sample SAMN15323449, study PRJNA562643) | freshwater metagenome | isolation source: river surface water | place: USA:Blue River Watershed | collected 2017-08-18 | reverse complement strand
GGGCTCGCAGATCGTCAACCTCGCCAAGGACCTCGCGCGCTCGCTCTCGCTGGTGTCCATCCGCGTGATCGAGACCATCCCCGGCAAGAACTACATGGCGCTGGAGTTGCCCAACGCCAAGCGTCAGTCCATCCGCCTGTCCGAGATCCTCGGCTCGCAGGTCTACAACGAAGCCAAGTCCTTCCTCACCATGGGCCTGGGCAAGGACATCGTCGGCAACCCGGTCGTCGCCGATCTGGCCAAGATGCCGCACGTGCTGGTCGCCGGCACCACCGGCTCGGGCAAGTCGGTGGGCATCAACGCGATGATCCTCTCGCTCCTGTACAAGGCCGAGGCCCGCGACGTGCGCCTCCTGATGATCGACCCCAAGATGCTGGAGATGTCGGTGTACGAGGGCATCCCGCACCTGCTGGCGCCCGTGGTCACCGACATGCGCCAGGCGGCCCACGGCCTGACCTGGTGCGTGGCCGAAATGGAGCGCCGCTACAAGCTCATGTCCAAGCTGGGTGTGCGCAACCTCGCGGGCTACAACAGCAAGATCGATGAAGCAGCGGCCAAGGAAAAATTCATCGACAACCCCTTCAGCCTCACCCCTGACAGCCCCGAGCCGCTCACGCGCCTGCCGCACATCGTGGTCGTGATCGACGAACTGGCCGACCTCATGATGGTCGTGGGCAAGAAGGTGGAAGAACTCATCGCCCGCCTGGCGCAGAAGGCCCGTGCCGCCGGCATCCACCTGATCCTGGCCACCCAGCGTCCCAGCGTCGACGTGATCACCGGCCTGATCAAGGCCAACATTCCCACCCGCATCGCCTTCCAGGTCTCCAGCAAGATCGACAGCCGCACCATCCTGGACCAGATGGGGGCCGAGAGTCTCCTGGGCATGGGCGACATGCTGTACATGGCCAGCGGCACCGGTCTGCCGATGCGGGTGCATGGCGCCTTCGTGAGCGACGACGAGGTGCACCGCGTCGTCGCCTACCTGAAGGAGCAGGGCGGTGAGCCTGATTACATCGAGGGCGTGCTCGAAGGCGGCACGCTCGATGACGATAGCGCATCCGCGGGTGGCGGTGGCGGCGAGGGCGGGGAGAAGGACCCGATGTACGACCAGGCGGTCGAGGTGGTCCTCAAGAACCGCAAGGCCAGCATCTCCCTGGTGCAGCGTCACCTGAAGATCGGCTACAACCGCGCCGCGCGCCTGGTCGAGGACATGGAGAAGGCGGGCCTGGTGAGCGCCATGAACGGCGCAGGCCAGCGCGACATCCTCGTGCCCCAGCGCGCAGCCGAGTGAGCCAGCGCGCAGCTTGCGACCTGAATCAGGAACAAGGTTCGTGAATCACCGCCGCCGCATCCTGTCTGCATCCTGCGTGTTGGTCTTGTCCGCCTTGGCTGGCAATGCCTTTGCCGATGGTCTGGAAGCGCTGGAGAATTTCCTGCGCACCACCCGTTCGGGCCGAGCCGACTTCACGCAGGGGGTCACCTCGCCACCGCGCGAGGGACAGGCATCGCGGACCAGGCAGTCGACTGGCAGCTTCGAGTTCCAGCGCCCCAGCCGCTTTCGCTTCACCTACCGCAAGCCCTTCCCGCAGACCATCGTCGCAGACGGCCAGACCCTGTGGCTGTACGACCCCGACCTGAACCAGGTCACCGCCCGCCGCCAGTCACAGGCCTTGGGAACCACACCGGCCGCCCTCATCGCGGCCGCGCCCGACCTGGCCGCCCTGCGCCAGGAGTTCGAGCTGTCGGCTGCGCCCGACCGGGACGGACTGCAATGGGTCCAGGCCACGCCCAAGGCCCGCGAGGGCGCCCTGCGTGGCATGCGCGTGGGCTTTCGGGGCAGCGAACTGGCCGCCCTGGAAATCCAGGACAGCCTGGGGCAGCAATCCGTCCTGCGTTTCGGCCGCATGGAGATCAACCCGGCGTTGCCCGCCGAGACCTTCCAGTTCCGTCCGCCTCCAGGCGCCGACGTGTTGCGGCCCTGAGCGCAGGCCTGGCGCCGAGCCGGCCCGCATCCGGCAGCCCGCCTACACTTGTACCGTGACGTCTCCACAGGCCCCCCTGCATTCCCCCCTGGCCGAGCAACTGCGCCCGGCCACCCTGGCCGACGTGATCGGCCAGCAGCACCTGCTGGGGGAGGGCATGCCCCTGCGCATCGCCTTCGAATCCGGCCAGCCCCATAGCTGCATCCTGTGGGGGCCGCCCGGCGTGGGCAAGACCACCATCGCCCGCCTCATGGCCCAGGCCTTCGACGCGCAGTTCATCACCATCAGCGCGGTGCTGGGCGGCGTCAAGGACATCCGCGAGGCGGTGGAACAGGCGCGCCTGGCACAGACCGGCCTGGCCCCCCAGCGCACCATCGTCTTCGTCGACGAGGTGCACCGCTTCAACAAGAGCCAGCAGGACGCCTTCCTGCCCCATGTCGAATCGGGCCTCTTCACCTTCATCGGTGCCACCACCGAGAACCCCTCCTTCGAGGTCAATTCGGCCCTGCTTTCTCGTGCCGCGGTGTACGTCCTGCAGCCCCTGGGCGAGGCCGACCTCACGCAATTGATCGCCCGCGCGCAGGCCCTGGGCGCCGTGCCCGCGCTGGCCCCCGAGGCGCTGCAGCGCCTGGTCGCCTACGCCGACGGCGACGCGCGGCGCCTGCTCAATACCCTGGAGACGCTGTCGGTCACCGCGCGTGCCCAGCGCCTCGAGGAAATCACCGACGACTGGTTGCTCAAGGTCCTGGGCGAGCGCATGCGGCGCTTCGACAAGGGCGGCGAGCAGTTCTACGACACCATCAGCGCCCTGCACAAAAGCGTGCGTGGCTCCGACCCCGACGCCGCCCTGTACTGGTTCGTTCGCATCCTCGATGGCGGGGCCGACCCCCGCTACCTGGCCCGCCGCCTGGTGCGCATGGCCGCCGAGGACATCGGCCTGGCCGACCCGCGCGCCCTGCGCCTGGCCCTGGACGCCGCCGAGACCTACGAGCGCCTGGGTTCCCCGGAGGGCGAACTGGCCCTGGCCGAATGCGTGGTCTACCTCGCGGTGGCGGCCAAGTCCAACGCGGTCTATGCCGCCTACAAGGAGATGAAGGCTTTCGTGCAGCGCGATGGCACCCGGGCGGTGCCCATGCACCTTCGCAATGCGCCCACCCGCCTGATGAAGGACCTCGATTACGGCAAGGGCTACCGCTACGCCCACGACGAGGAGGGCGGGTACGCCGCGGGCGAGAACTATTTCCCAGAGGGGATGCCCCCGGCGCGCTTCTATCGTCCCGTGGAACGGGGCCTGGAGATCCGCATCGCCGAGAAGCTGCGCCAGCTGCGGGCCCTGGACGAAGCCGCCTCTCGCCAGGACGGCTGATTTCCCCGGGAGACGCCGGGGCTTTGAAGGGAAAACCCGGCGCGGCCGGCCGCGAGGCTGTGGCTACAATCCGCGACGTTTTCAAGCCCGCGCAGTTCCTGGCGGGCTTCTTGCTCGATCGCTGGCGGCGCGCAAAACACAAGGCTTTCTATGGACATCCTGCTGCAGCAGATCATCAACGGCCTGGTCCTGGGCAGCATGTATGCCCTCATCGCCCTGGGCTACACCATGGTCTACGGCATCATCAACCTGATCAACTTCGCCCACGGCGAGGTGCTCATGATCGGGGCTCTCACGAGCTGGGCGATCATCGTCACCGCCAAGGAGTCCATGCCTGGCGTGCCGGGCTGGATCCTCCTGATCGTGGCCTTCCTGATCGCCTGCGTGGTCACATCCACCATCAATTTCGCGATCGAGAAGATCGCCTACCGCCCGCTTCGCAACAGCCCCAAGCTCGCCCCCCTGATCACCGCCATCGGCATGTCCATCCTGCTGCAGACCCTGGCGATGATCATCTTCAAGCCCAATCACAAGGCCTTCCCCGCCCTGCTGCCCACTGCGCCCATCGACGTCGGCGGCGCGGTGATCACCCCCACGCAGATCATGATCCTCGCGGTGACCGCGATCTCGCTGGCCGTGCTGCTTTACCTCGTGAACTACACCCGCCTGGGGCGCGCGATGCGCGCCACCGCCGAAAACCCGAGGGTGGCGGCCCTCATGGGCGTCAAGCCCGACACCGTCATCTCGGCCACCTTCATCATCGGCGCGGTGCTGGCCACCATTGCCGGCGTCATGTATGCGTCCAACTACGGCACCGTGCAGCACACCATGGGCTTCCTGCCCGGGCTCAAGGCCTTCACGGCGGCGGTCTTCGGCGGCATCGGCAACCTCGCGGGGGCTGTTGTCGGGGGCGTGCTCCTGGGGCTGATCGAATCCATCGGCTCGGGCTACATCGGCGACCTCACCGGCGGTGTCCTGGGCAGCCACTACACCGACATCTTCGCCTTCATCGTCCTGATCGTCGTACTCACGCTGCGGCCCTCTGGCCTCCTGGGTGAGCGCGTGGCGGACCGCGCCTGATACCCGGGGCCAGACATGCTCGATTCCAAGAACAAGCGCACCCTGATCCTCTCGGCCCTCCTGCTGCTGGTGCTGCCGTTGCTGCTGCAGTCCATGGGCAACTTCTGGGTCCGCATCGCCGACGTCGCCTTGCTGTACGTCCTGCTGGCCCTGGGCCTGAACATCGTGGTGGGCTTTGCAGGCCTGCTGGACCTCGGCTTCGTGGCCTTCTTCGCGATCGGTGCCTACCTCTATGGCCTGATGGCGTCGCCTCACCTGGCCGAAACCTTCGAGTGGTTCGCGCAGACCTTCCCGCACGGCCTGCACACACCCATCTGGTTCGTGATTCCCCTGGCGGCCCTGCTCGCGGGCGTCTTCGGCATCCTGCTGGGGGCGCCCACCCTCAAGCTGCGGGGTGACTACCTGGCCATCGTGACCCTGGGCTTCGGCGAAATCATCCGGGTGTTCATGAACAACCTGGACCACCCGGTCAACATCACCAACGGCCCCAAGGGCCTGGGCCAGATCGACGGCATCACCGTCTTCGGCATTCCGCTTTCACGGCCGCTGGAGATCGGCAGCTACGAGCTGTCCTCGGTCACCCTGTACTACTACCTGTTCCTGTTCCTGGTGGTGGTGAGCGTGATCATCTGCCATCGCCTGGAGCTTTCGCGCATCGGCCGCGCCTGGATGGCGATCCGCGAAGACGAGATCGCCGCCAAGGCGATGGGCATCAACACCCGCAACATGAAGCTGCTGGCGTTCGGCATGGGCGCGACCTTCGGCGGCGTGTCGGGGTCCATGTTCGCGGCCTTCCAGGGTTTCGTCTCGCCCGAGTCCTTCAGCCTGATGGAGTCCGTGATGATCGTCGCCATGGTGGTCCTGGGCGGCATCGGCCACCTGCCGGGCGTGATCCTGGGCGCGGTGCTGCTGGCGGCCTTGCCCGAAGTCCTGCGCTGGGTCTCCGGCTTGCTGGACCTGCAGGCCATGACCGGCGGCCGCCTGGATGCGGCCATCCTGCGCCAGTTGCTGATCGCGCTGGCCATGATCATCATCATGCTCATGCGACCGCGTGGCCTGTGGCCTTCGCCCGAGCACGGCAAGTCCCTGACCAAGTCCGTCTGAGGCCCGCACCATGGCAGACACCGTACTTCGCGTGGCCGGCATCTCCAAGCGCTTCGGCGGCTTGCAGGCGCTTTCCGATGTGGGCCTGACCATCGAGCGTGGCCAGGTCTATGGCCTGATCGGCCCCAACGGCGCGGGCAAGACCACCTTCTTCAACGTCATCACCGGCCTTTACACGCCCGACACCGGCACCTTCGAGTTGGCAGGCAAGCCCTATCAGCCCACTGCCGTCCACGAGGTGGCCAAGGCCGGCATCGCGCGCACCTTCCAGAACATCCGGCTGTTCGCGGAGATGACCGCCCTGGAGAACGTGATGGTGGGCCGCCATATCCGCACCGAGTCGGGCCTGGTGGGCGCCATCCTGCGCACCCGCAAGTTCCAGGACGAAGAGGCCGCCATCGCCGCCCGTGCCCAGGAACTGCTCGATTACGTCGGGATCGGCCGCTACGCGGATTTCAAGGCGCGTACCCTGTCCTACGGTGATCAGCGCCGCCTGGAGATTGCACGCGCCCTGGCCACCGATCCCCAGCTGATCGCGCTGGACGAACCGGCCGCCGGCATGAACGCCACCGAGAAAGTGCAGCTGCGCGAACTGATCGACCGCATCCGCAAGGACCAACGCACCATTCTCCTGATCGAGCACGACGTGAAACTGGTCATGGGCCTGTGCGACCGCGTGACCGTGCTGGATTACGGCCGTCAGATCGCCGAAGGCACCCCGGCGGAAGTCCAGCGCAACGAGAAGGTGATCGAGGCCTACCTGGGCCAGGGTCATGCCAGCGGCGCCACCGCCGCACAGGGAGGGCATTGAAATGGCAGACGTCCTCCTCAAGGTCAAGGGCCTGAAGGTCTCCTATGGCGGCATCGCGGCCGTCAAGGGCGTGGACTTCGAAGTCCGCGAAGGCGAGCTGGTCTCCCTGATCGGATCCAACGGCGCGGGCAAGACCACGACGATGAAGGCCATCACCGGCACCCTGCCGATGGCGGGCGGTGACATCGAATACCTGGGCCAGAGCATTCGCGGCCAGGGCGCCTGGGACCTGGTGAAGAAGGGCCTGGCCATGGTGCCCGAAGGCCGTGGCGTGTTCACCCGCATGACGATCACCGAGAACCTGCAGATGGGGGCTTACATCCGCAGCGACACGTCGGCCATCGCCGACGACATGGACAAGATCTTCACCATCTTCCCGCGCCTGAAAGAGCGCAAAGACCAGCTGGCCGGCACGATGTCCGGGGGCGAGCAGCAGATGCTCGCCATGGGCCGCGCGCTCATGAGCCGCCCGCGTGTGCTGCTGCTGGACGAGCCTTCGATGGGTCTGTCGCCCATCATGGTCGACAAGATCTTCGAGGTCGTGCGCGAGGTGTATGCCCAGGGCGTCACCGTGCTGCTGGTCGAACAGAACGCCAGCCGCGCCCTGCAGATCGCAGACCGCGGCTACGTGATGGAGTCGGGCCTGATCACCCTCTCGGGTGAAGCCCGCAAGATGCTGGACGACCCCCAGGTCCGCGCCGCGTACCTGGGCGAGTGAGCAGCGCTCAATACCGGTACTGAAGCCCCAGGCTGGCGGTGTTCACTGCATCGCGGCCGCTCATGAACCTGAAGTTGTAGCGGTCCCACTCCAGGACCGCCGACACCTTGGGCGAGAAATCCCAGCTCAGGCCGGCGCCGACCGTCAGTCCGAAGCCGTTGTCATTGCCTCCGGCGATGTCCGCCCCCGGCGCTGTCGACGTGCGTGTGCGGCCATACATTGCGCCCACCTTGGCGAAGGCCCCGAAGCTCTGGGCAAAGGGCACCTTGCCGACCAGGCTCACATTCAGGCCGCGCGCGCGTGTCGTGCCGCCGCCTCGCTCCATCCGACCCATGTCGACGTAGGCCAGTTCACTGCCCCAGTGGTCATTGGCCATGTTGCGGCCATACAGCGTCCAGTAGCGATCGGTGTCGTCGCAGGCGAAAACACTGCCACACGGGGCCTGGAAATTGGAGCGTCCGACATTCAGTCCGAGGGCCGTGTGCCCGCTGCCAGGCCGCCACCAGGAGGCGTCCGAAGACATGCTGCCGGCACCCGAGGTGCTGCTGCCTGGTGAAGGCGAGTCGTTATAGACCTGGGCGTGGGCAGAGGCCGTGACGGCCAAAAGGCAGGCGAGACCTGCGAGGCGAAGGTCGCACCGGACCGGGAAGGAGGGGGTGGAACGTTGAACATGCATGACGAGGCCTTGTTGGTGTTTCACTGGAGATGCACTCTAGGAAACGCCTGCGGCCAGGCCTGTCGGAGAACGTTCAGCGCCCGCGTAGGACGCGTCCAGGCTACTTTCTGCGGTCAGTCGACCTTGGCGCCGGAAGCCTTCACCACGCGCTCGTATTTGGCCAGTTCGGCGCGCATGAAGCCGCCGAATTCCTCGGGGGTGGTTGGCACGGGTTCGGCCAGGAGCTGCGCGAAGCGGGATTTCGCTTCCGGCGATTGCAGCGCGGCGACGAAGGCCTGGTTCAATCGCTGCACGGTCTCGCGCGGCGTGCCGGCGGGCGCGACCAGGCCCCACCAGGTGTCGATGGCAAAGCCACGCAGCGTCTGCGCGATCGGGGGGACATCCGGCAGGTGGGAGGACGCTTGCAGGGTCGTCACGCCCAGCGCCTTGAGCTTGCCGGCGCGGATGTTGGGCGCCGCCGTCGCCAGGTTGTCGAAGTTGAAATCGACCTGCCCGGACAGGAGGGCCAGCTGCGCCGGGTTGCCGCCGTTGTAGGGAATGTGGACCGCAAAGATGCCGGCATCGCGCTTGAACATCTCTCCGGCAAGATGCCCCGCGCTTCCATTGCCGCCACTGCCGTAATTGAGCCTGGCGGGATGGGCCTTGGCGTAGGCGATCAGGTCGGCCAGGGTGTTGATCTTCAGGCGCGCAGCGGTGTCGGCGTTCATCACCAGCACGTTGGGCACGCGCACCATCTGGGTGACGGGCGCGAAGTCCCGGGCGGCGTCGTAGGGCATCTTCGCGAACAGCCAGGGGTTGATCGCGTGCGTGGCGACGGCGGCGATGCCGATCGTCAGGCCGTCCGGAGCCGCCTTGGCCACGGCATCTGCGCCGATGTTGCCGCCCCCGCCAGGCCGGTTCTCGATGATCACCGTGCCCAGGCTGTCCTTCACGCGTTCGGCCAGCAGGCGCGCGGTCACGTCGATCGGGCCGCCGGCGGCATAGGGGACGATCAGGCGGACCGGGCGGGCCTGGGCAAGGGCCAGCGGGCTGGCGCCGGCGGCGCCCAGTGCGGCGAGGGCAAGAAGATGGCGGCGTTGCAGGTGCATGCGGGGGCTTCCTTGGGAGGTGTCAGGCGCCGTGCTTGTCGGCCTCGCTGGTGAACGAGTCGGCGAAGAATTCCTCGGCAGGCAGGCCGGCTTTCTGCGTGTAGTCACACAGAGCCGACTCCACCACCACCGGCGCGCCGCAGGCATACACCTGGTGACCGGACAGATCGGCCTGGTCCTCCAGGACGGCCTGGTGCACGAAGCCCGTGCGGCCCGTCCAGTTGTCCTCGGGCAGCGCGTTGGACACCACCGGCACATAACGCAGGTTCGGCATCAGCGCGCACTGCGCACGTACCCAGTCGTCCATGTACAGGTCGGCGGGCCGGCGGCCGCCCCAGTACAGGGTGGCGGGACGCGTGATGCCCTTGAACTGCATGTGCTCGAGGATGGCCTTGATCGGCGCGAAGCCGGTACCCGAGGCCAGGAACACGATCGGCTTGTCGGAGTCTTCCCGCAGGAAGAAGCTGCCGAAGGGGCCTTCGATGCGCAGGATCTCCTTGTCCTTCATGTTCAGGAACACGTGGTCGGTGAACTTTCCGCCGGGCATGTGCCGGATATGCAGGTCGATGGCCGGTCCCGAGGCCACACCAGCCTCGGTGCGCACCAGGTTGTGGGCCGCATTGGCCATCGAGTAGCTGCGGCGGGCGCCATCGCGCAGGATGAATTCCACGTACTGGCCGGCGTGAAAGCGCATCGTGTCGTTGGCGGGCAGCTGCAGCCTGACCAGCATCACGTCGTGCGAGAGCTTCTGCAGCCCCTGCACGCGCGCCGGCATCTTGCGTACCGGGAACGCGCTTTCGTCCGTGACCTGCCTGGACTCCAGCACCACGTCGGACTGGGGCGTCGCGCTGCAGGTCAGCACATAGCCGTTGGCTTCTTCCTCGGCGTTCAGGGCCTTGCTTTGGTGGTCGCCATGCATCACCTGGCCTTCGAGCTTGCGGCACTTGCAGGAGCCGCAGGCGCCGTCCTTGCAGCCATAGGGCAGGCCCACGCCCTGGCGGATCGCGGCGGCCAGCAGGGTCTCGCCCGCATCCACCGTGAAGCTGCGGCCACTGGGTTGCACGGTCACTTGGAAGGGGCCGCCTAGGGCCGTGGCGCTCGTCATCTTGGGTATCCTCGGGATCTTGCTGGTCAAAAGCCCACGATTTTGCCTTCAAACCAGAGTCCCCTTGGCGCCTTGCCTGCGCGCTTTCGCCGTGAACGGTTGCTGATCGTCGGTTGCGGCGATGTCGGCCTGCGCGTGGCC
>JACCDW010803703.1_pt1 | contig 10071 bp, 6 predicted proteins | sample 7449781 | NCBI WGS metagenome assembly JACCDW01 (sample SAMN15323449, study PRJNA562643) | freshwater metagenome | isolation source: river surface water | place: USA:Blue River Watershed | collected 2017-08-18 | reverse complement strand
CGTGAGGTGCTCGGGGTTGTGGTGGGAAATCTTCTCGAGAACGCATTAAAGTACGGCGCTCAAGGAAAGCCGGTTCATGTTGAGTTGTCTTCGATCGATAGAGGCGATCAGCCGGGTACCAGAATCACAATACGGAATAGCACTGGATCATTGGGTGCGCCTGATCCTGCGTATGTATTTAAAAAGTATTATCGCAACATACAGGCAACCAAGATTACCGGATCAGGGTTGGGTCTATTCCTTGTGCATGAACTAATGGGCGTGATGGGGGGTGAGGCGACCTATACTGCAGAACCAGAAGAGGTTGCTTTCAGCATATGGATACCAGCTTAAAAATCATACTTGTCGAAGATAACGATGATTTGAGAGATCTTCTTGCTCGTGAAATCTCCAGGGCGGGCTATGAAGTGCAAAGCGCTGGCTGCGCCGAGGATCTGGACGACGCAGCAGCAATTACGGCGTTCGATGTTTTGATTCTAGATATCAATCTGCCCGGCGAGAACGGGTTAGACATTGCGCGGCGCTACAAACAGTCCAATCCGGATGTTTACATTATCATGCTGACAGCTCGTGTTGGCACCGAAGACAAGGTTATCGGCTACGAGGCGGGCGCTGATATCTACCTGACCAAGCCGGTGGCTAGTGTCGAATTGCTAGCTGCGATTAGGAGTGTTAGTCGGCGGTTGCAGAGCCAGCGGCACGCTGATTCTAAAGTTGTTCTTAATGTAAGAGAAATGACGCTGACCGGTGATAACGTCGTCGAGTTGAATCGACAGGAAACTGCAATGCTCAAGGCATTGAGTGAATCACCCAACGGTAATTTGCCGTATTACCGGTTATTGGAGCTGTGTGGGGAAGAGGTGAATGCAACCTCCAAGGCCACCTTGGAGGTGCGTATCGTAAGGCTACGTAAAAAAATGGCTGAGGCGGGAATTCAAGGTAAGCCTATCCGAGCAATTCGAGGTGAAGGCTACCAATTGCTGCAGCAGATTAAAATTGCTTAAAGATCTTTTGACCCTGATCGAGTGAAAAAAGCCCGGATCACCGGGCTGTTTCTGGGACACGTCCAAGGGTTAGGCTGCTGGCGTTCTTAATTTATAAGCACGATCCTTAATGTCTTCTGATTTCGGCGCACTTTCCGCGGCCGGAATCATGACTTCGACATAAGCAGGGCTGTTGGCTTGATTAATCCGGGACATTACTGCCTCGAGCTCGCCTACGGTCGTGACTTTAGCAGTAATCCAGTTTTTGCAACCCATGGCTTCCGGAACCTTGTGATAGTCGACCTGGGCGAGATCGTCATACTCGTGGCCCATCTCACTCAAGACGTCTTCAATGCCATAGATACCATTATTCAAGACGAAGATCACGAGGTTAGGGTTATAGCGACCCATGACGCCAATCTCGTTGTAAGTCAGTTGGTGCGAGCCGTCACCCGTGACGAGAACCGTGCGCCCTTCTTTGTTGGCCATGGCGACACCAAGGCTCGCCGGAGTGCCCCAGCCAATCGAGCCCCAGAGCATTTGCGATTCGTAGCCAACGCCGTCGGGAAGCTGCATCGCACCTAGATGAATCATGCAGGTGCCGGTTTCCGCGACCAGCACATCCCCCTGACGAAGCATTCTTTGGAGACGTGGGTAAAAGTTCTCCGAATTGGTTGCATCAGCCGCCACGCCTTTCAACGCCAAAGGCTGCATCTGGTCGGTTTTAACCTTGGATGCAAACTTGGTCGCTTTAGCAATGAGCGCATCCAGTACTTCAGAGAGCGCGGTGTCGATCCAGACCTTGTGGCCGACCTGTACCCACGTATCACTGACCTTGATCATACGTTCCGGAGTGAGATTACTACTCCATAAACCAGTATTCAGATCTTCAAAAACTACACCGCCCAGATCCAGAATTAAATCGGCTGATTCGACGATATCCTGGGTGGACGGCGGAGTCGACGAGCCACCCTTGTACATGCCAACGAACCCCGAATGGTTTTCATTGACCAGACCTTTGTCCATAGGGGTCAAGGCGAATGGCAGATTGGTCGCATTCAAAAAGTCAGCCAGCTTCTCCTTAAGGCCATAACGCTGCAAAAGCATCGAAGGAAGTACGAGGGGGTTTTTAGCTGCCTTTAGGGCGCCCATGATGCCATCGGCGGCAGCCTCAACTTCACTGGGCACAGCAATTTGTCGTTGGATCTTTGCAATTGGTGCGCCTTTGATCGGTGTGCCGATGACAGGGATTTTGCCCGAGTCCATGGGCACCACAATATACGCAGGCCGTGCGTTTTTGAGCGCTTCATGAATGACGCGTTCAATTTCGCTAATGGCATTGGCAGGGGTCAGAACCGCAGACACACAAGACGCCGATTGCGACAAATGTTCGAAATTTCCAAAAACGCCATCACCATGCGTATGGTGAGTAATGAGCTTCTGGTGGGTGATACGGCGCGAGGGAGCGCCAACGACATGAAAAACCGGGACACGCTCTGTGTAGCATCCCATCATACCGTTTAGTGCGCTGAGCTCGCCGACACCGTATGTTGTGCTTAAAATGGCTGCGCCAAAACGGCGGGCATAGCCATCGGCAGCATAGGATGCATTCAGTTCGTTGGCGCAGGCAACCCATTTGAGGGATGTGCATTCTTCCACCGCATCGTCAAATGAGAAGGCATAGTCACCTGGGACACCAAAGACACGATCAATGCCCAGATCAGACAGTCTTTGTGCGAGGTAAAGTGCGACGCTAGGATTGGCCATGGTGTGTTCCTCCTAAATTAAATTATTGAGGTTCTGAAAAGTTGGACCGTATTAACTACATGACGTTTTCGGCGACACAGCCATCAGCTGCAGGCTTGCCGGAAATTCTGTCTTTGATCCACGGTAGATAAAAAGGCACTGAAACAGGTGGCGTCGTAAAGTGGTTCTGATCGCCAGGCAGCTGCACACGCGCTACATTCCCACCGAGAGCGCAGACTTTCTTGCGATAGTATTCCCCCATGATGGGTGGCAGCGTCGTATCCTTGTTGCCATACAAAATAAGCACGGGTGCTACCGGTTTTGCCGTGTTATCGACTGAACCAGCAATTATTGCCTGTGCCCATGCCATGGTGTTCTGTGGTTGGGGGCGCAGCAAGCTCTTGTAATTCGTACCGTAATTGAAGTTGATCGTATCCGTGCTCACGTGAACGCATTTGTTGAGGTAGATCTTGTCAAGGGCCTTGGCTCCTTCGTCGGTGAAGATATCACTCAGTTTCAACTGATCCGGATACGCAGCCTGCGTGCCCCACAGGTTCATCGACATATGGGCAAAAGCAAAGCTGTCCACCGACCAGGCGGTTGCGAAATCGTTCACCATTTTTGTGGCGCCGGCTTGATCCAGCGTCGCTGGAGCATACATCGCGAGATCAGGAACAGACATCGCGACGAAGCCGAGCATCTCAAGACCATCAAAAGCCGTGCCTTTCTGAGCGATGTATTCGGCCTGTGAGGAGGCGCCGACTGTGGAGCCCGCACCCTGCGACCAACCAATCATCACGGTTTTCTTGCCGGCGCCGGTTTCTTTTATCGAACCCGCGGCTCGCGCGGCATTGATTGCATCCCGGCCGTTGGTCTTTGCAACGGCGTATTGGTGACGACCGCCGCCGCCCAGACCCTGATAATCGGTGCCGACCACGACGTAACCATCTTTGATGAACTGTTCCAGGCTTGGCAGGCCGTAATCGGTCCACGAATTTCCATTCGTCAGAAAGTACTGGTTAAGCGATTGCGCAGGGTTTTCAACCTGCGAAGGACCGCAGTTCTGGGCGTTGCCTGTGGTGCCATGTGACCACGAGATGATGGGTCTACCCCCTGCGGGAGCTGCGCCAGTCGGGGCAACTACGAGGCCGGTCGAGATCGTTTTCTTGTCATTCAGATCCGAAGAGATATATGCAATACGCCAGGCTTGTGCACCCGGGATTGCGGTAGTGACCTTCTCTTTCTTGATGACCTGGCCGAGTTTGCCTTCTGCCTTCATCTGCATCACAGACTGGTAAAAAGGTGAAACAGCAGGTTCGGCCATCGCAATATTTGCCGAAGTGCCAAACATTGCCAACAGCGCGACCAACGCTGTTTTATAGGTCAAATTCATCATCAGCTCCTAAATCAGAGGCAAGGTTGAATAATGGCGATTAGCTTGTCCGTCGAATCCTTGCTCATCGTTGACCACAGCTGGAAGACGGCGCCGCCGGTCTTGGCATTGCCAGAATCGATCACGAAATCCGTATTGGTGCCGAATAGCGTTTTGGATTGCGCGACGGCTGTATAACCATTGTTGAACTTCGAAACGGTGACTGGCTGTTGAGTTGCCTGCTCCCAGCCCTTGGCGACACACGTCAGGGTCTGTTGGGCGTTCGGCGTCAGGCTGGATGCGGCAAAGGTGACTTGACGGCCACGCAACTCCGTTGGCGTTGCACAGGCGGCAAGTGTTGAAGCGGCGATGATGCAGAGTACGGTTGATTTGATCTTCATGATGACTCCTTGTTGCGGTTATATAGGCCTACAAGAGCTACATCCAAATCCTCTCTTATAGAGCCTATTATTCCCTACAAATACCTACGGCTACCTAGGGGGATCGCCCCCGCTGTGTTTACTTTCATAGCCTTGTCCTGCAGACTAATGCGCCTGATTCAAAAGCTGTATCTCCTATGAGACGTCAATTTCTATGCCGACCCGAATTCGCGCAGTTTTAGCAACGATGGCGCTGCTTTGCAGCATTTCGAGCGCCTTCGCACAAATACCCTCGTTGCTCCCCGGTAAAAGCCTTGCGCCGCCCGCCGCTTCTAAGGCACAAGAGACGGTTGTCGTTGATCTTGATAAGGAATTGGCAGAAACTCAGACGCGCTTGGGCGAAACGCAGGGCGCGATTAACCGAATTCAGGCACAACTGAAGCAGTCGAATTTATCGAGTGACGCGCGCAGTGATCTGCTGAAACAGTTTAATCAGCGGCAAACGCTGGCTGATCGGTACGCACAACAGATCGACATGATCAAGCAGCTACGGGTGCTCAATCAGAAAATTGCTGATGCAAAGCAGCAAAGCGATAGCTGGGTCCCCCCTCCCGGAAGCCCTCCCTGGCCAATCACCCAAGGTGATCAGGTTAAAAATGAGATGGCCATGCAGGAGACTCGCATTGCCCAGCTAAATCTTGAAATTAATGCACTCGTCGATCAGATTGCGACATTCGGGCGTGAAAAAGCCGATGCCGATGTGCGTCTTCGACAATTACAAGAAAAGCTGGGTAATGACCCATCAAAGCTCACCGATAGTATGCGGCGCTCGCTGGATGAGGCCCAGATGGCTCAGGCCTTCAAGAGTTCGGTGTTAACCCGATCTGATATTGAGAAACGACTCAAGGAAAAGCAGCGGACGCTGCTTGAGATACAGCTTAGTACTTCATCAAAGACCTGGAACTATTTTGGCGGACGTTTTGTACTAACACCCGAGGTCCTAGCCAGTGCCAAGGCGGATCTGCAATTACTCATCGATCGCAATCGTGACCAAGAATTTGGGGCGCTTGCAAAATCAGAGGCGGCACTCAACCGCCTGAATGCATTGCAGGCAGCGTATCAAGCGCTGGACCAGAAAAAAACGCCGGCTGATCGACTTATTAAGGCAAGAGCAGATCTAGAAATAGCCCAGGCCAATGAGGCGGCTGCCCGCAGCGAGGTCGATCGGCTACGTCAGATGATTGAAATGGGGGGGTATGCGCTCCAGGTCTGGGACAGGCGCGCAGAACTTTATGCAACGCCACGTCCGGACGCATCTCGGCTGTCGGAAATCGCTGACTCGGTTAAAGTCGGATTGGTTCGGATTGCGCAGGCACGAGACAATCTGAGGCAGCGGCTGACAATTAAGGAGCAAGAGGCGTTTGCCCTGCGGGAAGAACTGGTTTTTGCTAAAGAAACGCTGGCCAAGCAGGTAATAACCGCCAAGCTTCAGGCTGAAAATACCGAAGCCGATGCCATTAGATTGGTCTTGGCCGCACTAGAAAAATTCGAGCAATTTGTCAGTTTGTTGCAATCCGAGCTCGGTGCTCATGCGCAGCATCGTACAACATCAGAACGGATCAGCGGTTTCTGGCATCAACTGCTTAAGGCTGGCCAGAATGCCTGGAACTACGAGCTGTTCTCGGTGGATGACCTGGTGATTGCCGATGGGAAGGAGGTTAAAACCACGCGGAGCGTCACGATCGGCAAGAGCGTTGGCGCCATCGGAATTTTATTATTTGGGTTCATTCTGATCTCGTGGTCTATTCGTACATCAATCGCCCTGGCGGAGCGCCGGATCGGATTGAAGGCCTCGGCAGCCACGCTGGCTCGCCGCTGGCTGACGCTGATTGCAACGGGCACGTTGATTATTATCAGTTTTAACCTGGTTCAAATTCCTTTGAGTATCTTTGCCTTCCTGGGCGGTGCCTTGGCGATTGGCGTCGGCTTTGGTGCGCAGAATATTCTCAAGAACCTGATCAGTGGGGGTATCTTGCTCATCGAACGCCCCATCAAAATTGGCGACCTGGTCGAAATGGAAGGTGTCCGTGGTCGAGTCACGTCGATCGGCATGCGATTCTCAACGATCCATAGTGCCGATGGCATTGATACCCTCATCCCGAACAGTGAACTCGTCGAGAAAAAACTCACCAACTGGACATTCAGTAACCCCAATATCCGGCGTGAGATCAAAATTGGCGTGGCCTATGGCGCAGATCCGGCCGATGTAAAGCACTTAATCCAGGCTGCTGCGATCGGGCATCAGGACGTGATGCAAGATCCGGTCCCGATGGTTTTACTCGATGATTTTGGCGACAGTGCCCTGGTCTTTACGCTGCGCTTCTGGATTCGGGTTGATACCAAGACCGATGGCCGGCTTGTCGACAGCGATTTGCGCTGTGACATTCTGGCCAAACTGAAAGGCGCGGGTATTGATGTGCCTTATCCTCAACAGGACGTCCATCTTTCGACAACTACCCCTATTCAAGTCTCGATTGCAAAGCCATCGAACTGATCGACTCAATCATGCAGAACCCTCAGACGCGTCACGAAACTACGCAGAAATCTTTGCAGGCCCTGTCACTCGCGGCGCTAGGCATCGTTTTTGGGGACATTGGCACAAGCCCGCTCTACGCATTCGAGCAGGTTTTTTCCAATGGCGCTCATTCTGTACCTGTAGCGGAAGCCAATATTCTGGGCGTACTGTCGCTGTTTTTCTGGTCGCTCATGATGATTGTGACCCTCAAGTACGTATTTTTCATGATGCGTGCCGACAACCACGGCGAAGGCGGCATTATGGCGCTCATGGCGCTGGCGCTGAATAAATCTCAGGCTTATCCTAAATTACGAACCCTCTTACTGGTCCTGGGGCTGATCGGCGCCTCATTTTTCTATGGGGATGGCGTCATCACCCCAGCCATTTCGGTACTCTCTGCGGTAGAAGGGCTTGAGCTGATTTCGCCGGACCTCAAGCGCATGATATTGCCAGCAGCACTTGGCATCCTGGGACTCCTTTTCTGGTCGCAAAAGCGGGGTACCGGGAGCATAGGCCTCCTGTTCGGGCCGATAATGTTGATCTGGTTTGTCGCCATTGGTGGTCTTGGTTTGTTGAACATCTGGGCACATCCGCACGTATTGATCGCGCTCAATCCCGGGTATGCACTCGCGTTTCTGAACGAGCATGGTTTTCTGGCTTTCTTTGCGCTGGGCGCAGTGGTGCTCTGTCTGACCGGCGCAGAAGCCTTGTATGCCGACATGGGGCACTTTGGGCCGCTGCCGATTCGCATTGTCTGGGTCGGATTGGTTCTCCCTGCACTGGTGCTCAATTACTTTGGCCAGGGGGCGCTTTTGCTGGATCACCCGGAGACTCTGAGCAATCTGTTCTATCTGATGGCGCCAGCATCCTTGCAAACACCGCTGATTATTGTCGCCACAATTGCAACGGTCATTGCCTCGCAGGCAGTAATCTCTGGGGCCTTTTCAATGACCCACCAAGCGGTTCAACTCGGTTTTTTGCCACGTCACCGGATCCTGCAAACATCGGCTGAGGAAATCGGCCAGATCTACGTGCCTTTCGTCAATGCTTGCCTGGCCATTGCCGTGGGTGCCGTGATTCTGATCTTCCAGAGCTCAAACGCGCTCGGGTCGGCTTACGGCATTGCCGTGACGGGCACCATGCTCATCACCGACTTCCTTGCGATTGCCGTCGCAATTACTGTCTGGAAGTGGCACCCGCTGCGTGCGGTGCTCGGTGCTTCGCTATTTATACTGATGGACGTCACCTTTTTCAGTGCCAATAGTATGAAGCTTTTCGATGGTGGCTGGGTCCCTATTTTGCTGAGCATCGGCATGATTCTGATCATGACGACGTGGCATCGCGGCGTATTGATGCTCGAAGCTGTGGTTCAACAGATGACGCGGCCATTGCTCGATTTTATTGCAAACGAGATTGACGAGAAGACAGTCCGTATTCCGGGTAGCGCCATCTATCTCGTGAGCGATTGTCACTATGCGCCGCTTGCACTACAACGGACGATGCGGCATTTTGGCGTCGTCCATCACAATGTAGTCGTTCTCAGTGTTCAATATGCCTTGACGCCTTATGTCGATGATGCGTCGCGCGTCAACATCCAGTTGTGTGATAAGGGATTTTTGCAGATTCGGGTCAATAGCGGCTTCATGGAAACGACGGATATCCCGACGATTCTCAAAACCCATTGGCCAGCGAGCCTGCAGATTCATGCCGAGCCAATCTCTTACATACTCAAGAAGCTGTCTGTTTATCCCGAAGGTTCTTCGGGCATGCAACTATGGCGCAAAAATCTCTTTCGGTTTATGCACCGGAACGCCGCCTTGCCTTTAGAGATTTACAAACTTCCCGAAGCAGATGCATTCGCCGTCACCACTCGGGTAACAATCTAAATCCTTAACTTAGAGGTTTGGTGTCAATCCGGTAACGTACGCTGGCATCCGAGATGCCACCGGATCGGGGTGTCCCCACCGTGGCCAACGGTGTGGCTAGCCCGGGCAGGCCGGTCTCTGGTCCACCGGGCAGCGTAAAGCCGGGGCCGTATTCGTAACCCACCCAGTTCATTTCCCAGTAGCCGAAGAGTTTTTTACGTAGATTCTGCAGTCCCCCATCGGTAGCACTCAGGTTTTCCAGTCGTTGTAGGCGCAACACATCGCCTGGATCGACAGGAATCCAGCCATAGCCGGGCGTGTGGAATTCGGCGCGTACCCGTTGGTCTTGTGTGACGTTGCCGGTGGCGCCGAGCTTGGGATTCAGCCGTGATTCGCCAATCACTTGCCCCCAGACGGCACGCGCGGGAATGTTGAGTGCGCGGCAGAGGTTGACAAAGGCAATGGCCACATCTTCGCCTTTGGGGTTAGGGCAAACCGTTCGTGGCGGCATGGCCACCGAGAAGGCGTTACAGTTGCCGACCAGTGCCTTGTCGAGTACCCAGTCGTAGATGGCACGCGCACGCGGCAGCGGTTCGATGACACGGCCGGTAATATCTTCTGCCAGACCACGCAACGCGGCGCTGGTACCTTGATAGCTAGTTTCGCGCACATTACGGTCGAGTTCTTCTTCCGATTCGTGAAAGAACGTGCCGCGTTTAGTGATGTCAAACTGGCGTGTCCGGGTTTCAACCCGTAGCGTCAGGGTGACACTGGGCGTGGATGAACCACCTTCGACCACATAGGCATGCAGCTGGCTGGCCGGATCGAAACGGATGCCGGCGTTGCCGCCGCCTGACCATTTGACCGAGGTGACTTGTTGCCATGGGGTATCCATGGGAATGGGGATCCACAGGGTGGCATCGCCATCGTGACTATTCGACGAGACATCGATGGTCAGTTCATAAGGACGCCAGACGCCACCGCTTAATGCCAGTTCCGGCGCCAGCTTCGCCGGCACCTTGATGGGGGCCGGGCCTGCAGAAGGCGCACGTAGCCCGCTACGGCTTGATTTCTTGAGGCCACTACCATTTTTCTTGGGTGCAGCAAAAGCAGCACCGGAGGCCAGCAGGCCTCCGAGCAGGAATGTCCG
>JACCDW011859012.1_pt1 | contig 10073 bp, 6 predicted proteins | sample 7449781 | NCBI WGS metagenome assembly JACCDW01 (sample SAMN15323449, study PRJNA562643) | freshwater metagenome | isolation source: river surface water | place: USA:Blue River Watershed | collected 2017-08-18 | reverse complement strand
CTTCAAAACCTATCTGTCTTGGAATTTGAATCTGGCCCATCGGAAACCCGTGGGCAACAGCGCCCCAGCCTAGCAAGAAACCAGACCGGGGTCAACCTCATTGCTCGCTATTTTCAGACGAGTCTGAAGACTGCGGAGCACGAGCGGCGCTGGTCACCCTGCGACGCTTTGGCTTCTGAACCAGCTGTGGCTCTGGAAGGGAATCCAAAACTGCATTCAAAATCTCGGTCTTACCCTCGGGCTCCTTTGGGGTTTCCTCGGAGTGGGCCGCCTGGGCGATCTGATTCACCACATTCTTGAAGGCATCCGCCTGTTCAGCCGTGACAACCTTCTTGACGACCTCAGGCTTCTCTTTGCCCTTTTGCTTGCCCTTTTGCTTGGAATTGGACTGCTCTGGCATCTTGAACCTTGGTTCAGAGTGAATTACTACTCCCCTACCTGCGCAGCAGTCACAGGTCTCGCCAAATGTCTCCAGCAGTCCGACACCGATCTTCTTGCGAGTCATCTGAACTAGCCCCAGCGAAGTTACCTCACCAACCTGGTTCTTAGTGCGGTCCCGGCTCAGGCACTCAAGCAGGCGACGGCGAACCATCTCCTGGTTTGACTCCTGAATCATGTCGATGAAGTCGACCACGATAATGCCACCGATGTCGCGAAGCCTGAGCTGGCGAACCAGTTCTTCCGCAGCCTCGAGATTGTTCTTGGTTACGGTTTCCTCGAGGTTTCCACCTGAGCCGATGAACTTCCCGGTGTTTACATCTACAACGGTCATCGCCTCGGTGCGGTCGATGACCAGCGAACCGCCAGATGGTAGGTAAACCTTGCGATCAAGCGCCTTCACGATCTGATCCCCAATGCGGTAGAAGTCGAAGATGTCTTCCTGCGAGGTGTATGCACTCAGGCGCTCTACCAGCTCTGGGGCCACCGATGAGAGGTATTCGCTAATGGTGGCGAAGGCGGACTCGCCTGAGATGACAAGCTTTTGGAAATCTTCGTTGAAGACATCGCGAATGATCTTCACCAATAGGTCTGGCTCACTGTGCAGCAGCATTGGGGCCTTGCCCTTGGCTACCTTTTCATTGATTGACTCCCACTGGGCCTTAAGGCGCTCAACATCGTGAATCAGTTGATCTTCGGAAGCACCCTCGGCCGCGGTGCGAACGATTACACCGGCGTCCTCAGGAAGGGCGTGCTTCAAAATCTGCTTCAGGCGCTGACGCTCACCCTCCGGTAGCTTGCGAGAAATGCCAGACATGTTGCCACCCGGCACGTAAACCAAGAAACGACCTGGCAAAGAAACCTGAGAGGTCAATCGGGCACCCTTTTGGCCAACTGGATCCTTGGTCACCTGGACCAGAACCTGATCACCGGACTTCAGCGCCAGTTCGATGCGACGAGGCTGGTTTCCAGTCTCGGCGGCCTCCCAGTCAACTTCGCCAGAGTAGAGCACGGCGTTGCGTCCGCGGCCGATATCTACGAAGGCAGCCTCCATAGAAGGCAGTACGTTCTGGACCTTACCTAGGTAAACATTGCCGATCAGCGAGCCGCCCTGGCTTTCAGCGACGTAGTGCTCAACCAGCATGCCGTCCTCCAGGACGCCAATTTGGATTCGCGCATCTTTTTCCCGCACCACCATGGTGCGCTCGACAGATTCTCTGCGAGCTAAGAACTCAGATTCAGTCACCGAAGAACGACGTCTGCCGCCATCGCGCGAGTCTCGACGACGCTGACGCTTGGCATCGACTCGGGTGGAGCCGGTTTCCTTCTCGGATTCCTCCGGCTTGCTCTTTTCCTTATGAGCCTTTTCTTTAGGCTGCTTGGCCTTAGGCTGCGGCTTCTCGATTGGCTTTTCTTCTTCAACGGCGAGTTTGCCGCTGCGCGGATTTACCTTCGGAGTTGGCAGATCAGGAGCCTGAAAGATCAGTTGGATTGCTGCCGGCTTTGCCGGTTCTTCTTTTTTCTTAGCCAATTTTTTAGCCTCTTGGCCTGTGGGACACACCCGTTGGGCCATCTGTCGTGACCTAGGCCGCAGCCGAGGTCGAATTCTAAAAGCGTCAGAATCAAAATCTGACCAAACCTTCGATGCGAGTGTGTTCGCATCTAGTGACGATTATGCCAGCATTCAGAAACAAATGCGATAATTCGGCTGTGGTATTTCCAATAACTCTGATTCTTACCGGCGTCTTGGGCTGGATTGCAAGCTTTGGTCTCACGCTTGAGCGACTGCACGTGATGTCCAACCCCGCGGCAGTTACATCTTGTGACATCAGCCCCTTTATCAGCTGCAAGTCAGTGATGCTCAGTGAGCAGGCTGCTCTGTTTGGCTTCCCGAACCCATTGATCGGAATAGCGGCATTTTTCGCACCGGTGATTCTCGGGGTGGCAATTTTTGCCGGAGCTAAATTCAAGGGCTGGTTCTGGAATCTTTTCCTCGGTGGCACCGCACTAGCTTTAGTTTTTGTTATCTGGTTGATGAGCCAGAGCGTTTACGTGATTGGGTCACTTTGCATCTACTGCATGGTGGCCTGGACAGCAACCATCCCGTTGTTCTGGAGCACTCTCGGGCACAACCTAAAAGAAGGTTTCCTGGGTGAAAAACTCAAGACCTCGATGGTCTACGAGTGGGCCTGGGTGATAGTCCTCTTGAACTATCTAGCCTTCTGTCTATTGATCCTGATTCAGTTCTGGAACTTCTGGCCGACGCTGTTTTAGAACCAGAGCGCCAATTCTCTAGCGGCAGACTCTGCCGAATCTGAGCCGTGTACCAGGTTCTGAACCACCTTGGTTCCCCAGTCTCGAGACAAATCGCCACGAATGGTTCCAGGGGCAGCAACAGTTGGGTCGGTGACACCGGCAATAACGCGGAAACCCTCGATTACTCGGTGACCCTCTAGGCGAATAGCCACGATGTCACCGGAGAGCATGAACTCCATCAGTGGCTCGTAAAAGGACTTGCCTTCGTGCTCGGCGTAGTGCTGCGCCAGCATTTCACGAGTTGGGGTCAGCTTCTTCAATGCCGCCACGGTGTAGCCCTTAGCTTCACAGCGAGCGATGATCTCTCCGATCAGATTTCTGCGAACTCCGTCAGGCTTGATCAATACCAAAGTGGCTTCAGACATTCTTTCCCTCAATTTCTGCTTCGAAATAGATTCTCTTTGCGTTATCAATTGTGGATCCGGCAATTAACGCCCAGATCCAAAGACCAGCGAGCATTACGCCAATCAAAAACATTCCCCACAAAAGCACACCTGAGGCAATCAGTAGTACCTGCCACAGACTACCCAGCCAGTATCCCCAGCTAAAGCGCAGCACGGCAGGTGTGAGCATCATCAATAGTGCCGATGTCAGCCCAACCGCCCAGACCAGCTCGGCATCGGCAACTTTCAAACCAAAGGCCGCCAAAGTGGCGAAAAATGCCACAAAAGACTCAAAAGCCAAGACGATGGATGCCAAGGTTTGCTTGGAAGATCTATTCCTCATCTTCGTCGTCCATTCTCTGGTCCTGGATGTACTTCAGCACATCTCCGATTAGGTAGAGCGAGCCAGTGACGAACAGTGCCGCCTTTTCCTCTGCAGCAAGCCTATTGGCTAACTTATAGGCGGCGCTGACACTGGGCTCAACAGCCAGCACCTCAATGCCGTAGTCCTCGCAAATTTGCGCAAGCTCAGCCGCCGGGAGACCGCGAGGTGATGCTGGCTGCGTGCAAACCACCTGGTCGAAGGCTTTTGCCATTTCGGCTATGGTGCCGCTGAGATCTTTATCGGCAAGCATGGCCACCAGTCCCAGGGTTTTTGGCGAGTTGAAGCTCAGATCCAATGCAGCAGTTAGCGATGCCATTCCGGCAGGGTTGTGAGCACCGTCTAGCACCACCAGCGGGTCCTTGGAAACTACCTGCAGTCGGCCCGGGCTTACCGCATCCGCAAGCGCTGCGCGAAGCACCTCATCGGCAATTGGCCGCGAACCTTCACCCAAGAACAACTCAACCGCGGCAATTGCGGTGGCGGCATTTTGCGCCTGGTGGAAACCAATGATTGGCATCCAAACCTGCGGGTAATCCCCGGCGAGCCCGCGAACCGAGAAACGCGTGCCAAAGCCATCGGCAATCACATCGCCGTATTGGAAGTCCCTGCCCGAAAGCCTTAGGTTGTCGCTTCTTGACTGAAGAACTTCAACCACGCCTTGGTATTGCGGACTGGAGACGACCAGGGACTTGTCCTTGATGATTCCGGCTTTGGTGGTGGCAATTTCTTCCACGGTGTTTCCGAGAGACTTTTGGTGGTCCAGATCGATAGCTGTGAACACCGCAACATCGGCATCGGCGACATTTGTGGCATCCCACTCTCCACCCATGCCAACCTCTAGCACCAAGACATCCACCGGGGCATCCGAGAACAACTGGAAAGCCAAAGCAGTAAAAGCTTCAAAGAAGGTGAGTGGTTGGTGACCCTCTGCGATCAACTGCTGGTCAACCAAATCCAACAGCGGCTTGTTGTCACGATAGGTCTCAACCAGCATTTCATCGCTCACCGGATCGCCGTCTAAGGCGATGCGTTCGTTGAAGCTAACCAGGTGCGGGCTGGTGAGCCGTCCGGTGCGCAGGCCGTGCTCGCGCAGAATGCGCTCGATTATTCTCGAGGTAGAGGTTTTGCCGTTGGTGCCAGTGATGTGGATGATTCCGTAGTTTTTCTGCGGGTCTCCCATCAAACCAACCAACCTCGCGGTTGGTTCTAGGCGTGGACGAATGTGCTGCTCGGGTTGCCGAGCGTAGAGCTCGGCGAGAATCTGATCTAGATCGCTTTGCTGGGTCACTTCTTCACTAGCTCAATCTCGATCAAGCCGGATTCGCCGATCGCCAGTTCCCCAGTGACCGAAGTAGCGCTGACAAAGAACTCGGTCGCTAGAGTCTCACTGGAAATGAATTCACTGTGAGCCTGAAGCGCTGCCAGTGAACCTTCGTCACAGCGAATGGTTAGAGAAATTCGGTCCGAGACATCCAGCCCGGCATCCTTGCGAGCCTGCTGGATGTGGCGGATGGCGTCTCTTGCCGCACCCTCTGCGGAGAGTTCTTCGGTCAAAACAGTGTTCAGCAGCACAAAACCGCTTGAGGTAATACCGACTGCTTGATTAGCATCAGCCTGGTTTGCCACCATTGCGATTTCGAATTCTCCTTCGAATAGCTCGGTGCCATCGACGACAACCAAATCACCCTTTTGGGACCAATTGCCCGCCTTCGCCTCGCGGATAATTCGCTGCACCTCACCACCGACGCGAGGACCGAGCGCTCTGGCGTTGACGGTCAGGGACTTCAGCAGACCGTACTGGCTGGCAACCTCGTCGCTAGCCTGAACCACGAATACCTGCTTCACGTTCAACTCATCCGCGATCAAGTCGGCGTATGCGCTGAGGCTCTCGGCATTCGGTGCAGCGATTGTCAAATCACTCAGCGGCAATCGCACGCGCAAACCAGCTGCCTTGCGAAGTGCCTGAGCAACCGAAGCCGCTTCACGAATGGCATCCATGTCCATTACCAACTGCTCGTCGGCTGGGAACTCGGAGGCATCCGGCCAGCTCTCGAGGTGAACAGATCTACCTCCGGTAAGACCTCGCCACATCTCCTCAGCAGTTAGTGGTAGCAGTGGCGCAACTACTCTGAGGACGGCCTCCAGCACGGTGTAGAGGGTGTCGAATGCATCCTTGTCACCCTCCCAGAAGCGGTCGCGTGAGCGCCTTACGTACCAGTTGGTTAGAACTTCGGCGAAGTCCCTCACCTTGGCACTGGCCTGGTAGCTGTCAAAGACATCTAGATCCGCTTGGACATCTTCAATGAGCTTGCGGGTCTTGGCCATGATGTAGCGATCCAAGAGCTGCTCTGAAGCAGTTGATGGCGATGCCTCGTACTTGGCTGCGTTCGCATAGAGCGCGAAGAAATAGTAGGTGTTCCAAAGCGGCAAGAGTGCCTGACGGACACCTTCACGAATTCCCTGCTCGGTAACCGAGAGGTTGCCACCGCGCAGAATTGGGCTGGACATTAAAAACCAGCGCATGGCATCTGAGCCATCGCGATTGAATACCTCGTTCACATCAGGGTAATTGCGAAGGCTCTTCGACATCTTTTGACCATCGTTACCGAGCACAATGCCGTGGCTGATGGCGTTTTTGAAGGCTGGCCGATCAAACAACGCGGTTGCTAGAACATGCAGAGTGTAGAACCAGCCTCTGGTTTGACCGACATACTCCACAATGAAGTCACCCGGGAAGTGGGAGTCAAACCAGTCTTGATTCTCAAATGGGTAGTGCACCTGAGCAAATGGCATCGAACCTGACTCAAACCAACAGTCCAAAACCTCAGGGACTCGACGCATCGTTGACTTACCGGTTGGGTCGTCAGGGTTAGGCCTAACTAACTCATCAATTACCGGACGGTGGAAATCTGAGGGGCGAACACCGAAATCGGCTTCCAGTTCTTCCATCGATCCGTAGACGTCGATGCGCGGGTAGTTTGGGTCATCTGATTTCCAGACTGGAATCGGTGCGCCCCAGAAGCGGTTGCGGGAAATCGCCCAGTCGCGAACATTCTCCAGCCACTTGCCGAAGCTGCCGTTCTTGGTGTGTTCAGGAACCCAATTGATCCCCTGGTTTAGCTCCAACATCCGATCGCGCAACTTGGTGGTCTCGACAAACCAAGAGGAAACCGCCTTGTAGATAAGTGGATTCTTGCAGCGATAGCAGTGCGGATAGCTGTGCTCATAGGAAGCCTGGCGCAACAAACGACCCATGCTCTTGAGGTCTTGGGTGATTGGCTTGTTGGCATCAAAAACGTGCTGTCCCTGGTATGGAGCAACTACCGAATTGAACTGTCCGCGCTCATTGATTGAAACGTAGGTTGGAATGCCCGCAGCCTGACAAACGTTTTGGTCATCCTCACCATATGCCGGAGCCTGGTGCACGATACCGGTGCCATCGGTGTCGGCCACGTAATCTGCCACCAACACCTGCCATGCGTTAGCAACATCAAACAGCTCGGTGTTGGCATAGAAGTCAAAAATCCGCTCATACTTCAAGCCATTTAGTTCAGTGCCTAGGTAGCTCTTTGTGATTTGAGCCTTCAGCTCTTCGGCAGATTCGTAACCAAGCTCCTTGGCGTAACCGCCAATCAGCGAGGTCGCCATCAAATATCGTGCCGAGCCGTCTTTATTTGACACCACGGAGTACTCAATCTTCGGGCCAACCGCAAGCGCAAAGTTGGTAGGCAAGGTCCAAGGAGTGGTGGTCCAAGCCACCAGATTCACACCATCGAGTTCGTGGCCAGGGGCGGTGATTGGGAACGTTACGCTCACCGACTGGTCCTGACGGTTTTTGTAAACCTCATCATCCATTCGAAGCTCGTGGTTGGAAAGCGGGGTTTCACATCGCCAGCAATAGGCCAAAACCTTGAAACCCTCGTAAACCAAACCTTTTTTGTAAAGCTCCTTGAATGCCCACAACACACTCTCGGTGTAGTTGGTGTCCAAAGTCTTGTAGTCGTTGTCAAAGTCAACCCAGCGTGCCTGGCGAGTCACATATGTGCGCCAGTCCTCGGTGTATTTCAAAACCGAGGTTTTGCAGAATTCGTTGAACTTGGCTACTCCGAACTTCTCGATCTCAGGACGGCCTGAGATGCCCAGCAAGCGCTCGGCCTCTACCTCAGCAGGAAGCCCATGAGTGTCCCAACCGAATCTGCGCTCGACTCGCTTGCCGCGCATGGTTTGGTATCTCGGGATTAAATCCTTGGTGTAGCCGGTCAGCAGGTGACCGTAGTGCGGAAGGCCATTTGCAAACGGAGGGCCATCGTAGAAGACAAATTCGGGTGCGTCTTCGCCTACCCGGTTGTCGATTGAAGCCTGAAAAGTATCGTCCTTAGCCCAGTAAGCCAGAACCTCCTCTTCGACCTTTGGGAACGAAGGAGAGGCGAGCGGACCATCAGGTCGGTCTGAGTGCTTTGGATACATCACGGCTTTCGAAGAAGTTCTAGAACTTAACAATGTTAATCTAGAGCCCTGCTAACTCGGAGACTAAATAAGTGAACGCTTCAAAACCAGAACCACTAAGACCGGCCAGTATTCCGGAAAAGGCCACCGTTGACGGCCTAGAGGCCAAGTGGGTGCCCAGCTGGGAGACCAACCAGGTATTTGCGTTTAACTCAAAGGCTGCCAAAGAAAACATCTTTTCGGTCGACACTCCCCCGCCAACGGCATCAGGTTCACTCCACGTCGGTCACGTGTTTAGCTATACCCACACTGACGTAATTGCCCGCTACCAGCGCATGCTGGGCAAAGATGTCTTCTATCCGATGGGTTGGGATGACAACGGCCTTCCCACCGAACGTCGCGTTCAGAACTACTACGGAGTCCGTTGCGACCCGACCCTGCCATATGTAGAGAACTTCACCCCACCCTACGAAGGCGGCGACAACAAGAGCTCGAAGGCTGCTGATCAACTTCCAATTTCCAGAAGAAACTTCATCGAGCTCTGCGAGCGTCTGACCGAAGAGGATGAGAAGGCATTCGAGAACCTCTGGCGCGATCTTGGCATCTCGGTGGACTGGGCACAGACCTACCGAACCATTTCAAAAGAAGCCCAGCAGGTATCGCAGGCAGCATTCCTAAACAATCTGGCTCGCGGCGAGGCTTACCAAGCCATGGCTCCAACCCTCTGGGATGTTACTTTCCGCACCGCGGTAGCTCAGGCAGAACTGGAAGACCGCGAGATGCCGGGCGCTTACCACCGCATTGGATTTGATGGCCCTGAAGGCAAGATCTTTATCGAAACCACTCGCCCAGAGTTGATCCCAGCCTGTGTTGCACTTGTTGCCCACCCAGATGACGAGCGTTACCAGCCGCTATTTGGCAAGACTGCAAAGACCCCGCTTTTTGGTGTCGAGGTGCCGATTGTGGCCCACCGCCTGGCGCAAAAGGACAAGGGCTCTGGCATTGCCATGATCTGCACCTTTGGTGATGTGACAGACGTGATTTGGTGGCGTGAACTGAACCTCCCTAACCGTGCAATCATCGGCTTTGATGGCCGAATTGTGCCAGCTGCCCCAGAGGTCATCGCTGAGAGCAAGGGTGCTGCGCTGTTTGCGCAGATTGCCGGCAAGACAGTGTTCTCCGCCAAGGAAATCTTGGTTGAAGCGCTCAAGGCTTCAGGAGACATGATTGGCGATGCAAAACCGATCAGCCACCCGGTTAAGTTTTTCGAAAAGGGTGACAAGCCACTAGAGATTGTCTCCACTCGCCAGTGGTACATCACCAACGGTGGTAAGGATAAAGAGCTTTCCCAGCAGCTGATTTCTAAGGGTCGCGAGCTCGAATTCCACCCAAGCTTCATGCGAGTTCGTCTTGAGGACTGGATCAACGGTCTGAACGGCGACTGGCTAATCTCTCGTCAGCGCTTCTTTGGAGTGCCAATCCCGGTTTGGTACAAGCTCGACTCGGCAGGAAACCCGCTATTCGATGAGCGCATTATCCCGACCCTGGAACAGCTCCCGATTGACCCCAGCTCCGATGTCCCAGCCGGCTACACCGAGGACCAGCGTGGTGAGCCAAATGGTTTTATTGGCGAGCTCGACATCATGGACACCTGGGCAACCTCGTCGCTTACTCCACAGCTTGCCGGTGGCTGGCTATCAAAGCCCGAGCAGTTTGCCAAAGTCTTTCCATTTGATCTTCGCCCACAAGGCCAAGACATCATTAGGACCTGGCTGTTCTCTACCCTGCTCAGAAGCGAGCTTGAGCACGGCGTCCTGCCCTGGAAAAACGCAGCTATTTCGGGATGGATCCTCGACCCAGACCGCAAGAAGATGTCAAAGTCAAAGGGCAACGTGGTAGTTCCAAACGAGCTGCTAGAGACGCATGGCTCCGATGCCGTTCGCTACTGGGCCGCTAGCGCAAGGTTGGGAACAGATGCCGCATTTGACGAAGGTCAGATGAAGATTGGTCGACGCCTAGCCAACAAGCTACTCAACGCTGGTCGCTTCGCGCTCAGCTTCGAATTGCCCGCTGGTGTAACCCAAGTTTCCGAACCGGTTGATCAG
>JACCDW010442446.1_pt1 | contig 10073 bp, 10 predicted proteins | sample 7449781 | NCBI WGS metagenome assembly JACCDW01 (sample SAMN15323449, study PRJNA562643) | freshwater metagenome | isolation source: river surface water | place: USA:Blue River Watershed | collected 2017-08-18 | reverse complement strand
GTCGTTGGTCATTTGAAGGAGATGGATTTGTTGTGGATTTATCGATGATTCGTTCCAATATCAAGAATAAATCAGGCGGTTATATCTTAACCAAGTCATTCAACGATGAAAATCAAAACATTCTCAATCAGCCCCCTACCTATGAGATTGAAGTCGAACTCAAGAGAAGCGATGCTACTAACACAGTTGAAAAGGCTATGAATACATTAATCAAAACCGTTGGTGATGTATTGCGTGGCATCCAGCGCAGCAGCGTTTTAATTCGTAATAAAGTAAAAACCCAAACACGTGATTCTTACTACAATTTAATTGGTGAAGAAAAATTTCGTGGTGTGAAACCTCATACCATGGAGATGAAGAATTTTATTGCTCAACGCACGAAAAATGTTCCCAATATTCGCGATGGGTATAACGTCACAGATAAAGCCGATGGTCTTCGTGTGTTAGGATACTGTGACAGTAAAGGTGAACTCTTTATGATTGATAAAGCCTTGAATATCTATCGCACAGGTCTCAAGAATCCCAATTGCAGTAATTCGCTGGTGGATGGTGAGTGGATTACAACCATAAATGTAAAAACTGAAGATGGTTCAACACAAGAGCGTTCTACAAACCAATTATGGTTGTTTGATATTTACTATGCGCCTACAAAGGATTATGGAAGCAAACAGGCAGTCGATAAAATGCCTTTCTACAGTTTTCTCACCGATACTCAAAGTCGTCATACATATCTTGAAGAATGGCTTACAAAATGGAATACAGATGGTCCAATTCCAATTGTAAAAGGTCTTACACCTGGAAATCGAATTGTTGTGAATAAGAAAGAGTTTAAATTTGCAAAACCAGGAGATACTGAAATCTTTCAAATGGCGGCAGAGGTTCTTGCTCGCAAGCGAGAATACAATACCGATGGTCTTATCTTCACTTCAAATGAGGCACCTCTTCCTGATGCGGATAAGAATTTCCGAGAACAGTTCAAGTGGAAACCTTCTGAAGACAATACAATTGATTTCCTTGTTCGCACAGAAAAGGATCCTGAAACAAATGAAGATGTGATTTCTTCCGAAATTAAAACGGATTCGCAAAAGGAAGTGTTATACAAAACACTCATTCTCAAAGTGGGTTCTACTATGAATCCTGCTTGCGCGGATCCTCGTAGAACGATCCTCTTTAATGAAGAATATCCTAAAGGTGGCTGTAAATCAGATAAAATCTACCGCGATAAATCGGGCAAATATAAGGCTGTTCCTTTCAATCCAAGTGATTATGCTGATACATTTGCAAGCACGTGTAAGGTGGAAGTTGAAACTGATCCTGATACACAAACACAGTACATTCTAACGGAGAAATCCAAAGAACCTATCCGAGATAGAAGTATTGTGGAAATGAGATATGATATGGAGCGTCCTGATGGTTGGCGTTGGGTTCCTACTCGTGTTCGTTTGGACAAAACAGAAAAATTAGATCGTGGTGAACTTGGAGGTACTTTGAATTCAGACTTCGCAGCCGATGCTGTTTGGAAAAGTATTCACAACCCTATCACGAAAGGAATGATTACGACTGGAAATGAAACTCCTACAAAGAAAGATGTAGAAGAGGAAGGTGATGTGGAAGAAGATAAAGTTGTAGATATTAATAAACCTTACTTTGAGCGCAAAGCCAATAAAGAACAACTCAAGAGTGTGGAAGGTCTTCGTAATTTCCACAAACATGGAATTAAAGGTGATATGCTCTTGAAACCTGTCTTAAAAGGCAGTACTGATGAAAATAGAAAATCGTTGTTGGATTTGGCTGTTGGTGAAGCCGCGGATATTAATCGTTGGGTTGCAAATCGTGTTGGATTTGTGTATGGTATTGATATCTCTACAAAAGGAATCACAGATTCTCATCGTGGAGCCTATGCCAAATACCTCAATCTTGTTTCTGAAAATGCAGCCCTTCCTGAATCTCAGCAACGCTTTATTGCTCCTATGATCTTTGGAATTGGTGATGCCTCTAAGAATCTTGAAAATGGAGAAGCAGGTATGAATGATGAAGAAGGGGATATGCTTCGCTCTGTCTTTGGCAAAATCAAACCTACAGGTCGTGTCCCTCCGTTTGTTGTGGAACAAGGCGCAGGAAAATTAGAACAAGGTGCGGATGTGGTTTCCTGTATGTTTGCTCTTCACTATTTCTTCAGAAGCAAAGCCTCCTTCGAAGGAGGAATTGAAGATGGTAAGAAAGTAAATGGTCTTTTAACCAATCTGAACAACAATTTGAAAGTTGGTGGATATTTCGTAGCCTGCTTCTTTGATGGACAGAAAGTCTTCAAATTACTCGAAGATAAAAATGAAGGAGATTCTGTTTCTGGAAAAGACAAGCGTTCTGTGATTTGGACCATTACCAAACGGTATTCTAGTCCTACACTTCCTTCGGATGAGAAAGGGTATGGTCTTGCAATTGATAATAAATTTATTACAATTGGCACAGAACACCGTGAATACTTAGTATCCTTTGAACTTCTCAAAATGAAAATGGCGACAATTGGCTGTCTTCCTTTGACTCCAAAAGACTTGAAGGAGTTAGGTCTTCCCACAAGCAGCGAAACATTCGATGAAACCCATAAACGTTTGACGAAAGGAAATAAACAATTGTATTCGATGAACGATTCTATCAAACAATATTCCTTCTTAAATCGTTGGTGTATATTCAAACGTTATAACCAAGGAACATTAACTGAAGAACAACTTCAAACGCTTCAAGAAGAAGCACCAACTGTGGTAGAAGAAACTGTAGTGGATCCTGCTGCAGCATTAAGACCTCAAACGTTGGCCTATGAAGATACTCCTGCCTCAGGAACGACTGGACCTACACCTGTTGTTGTAACTGCTAAGAATATTCGAAATAAGAAAAATGCTAAGAATCAATTGACTGTTCTAGCCGAGGGACCTCCAAGCCGCAATCGCAATAAACCAATTGCTAGTTTGGCTACTGCCATGTCCAAGGCAGCCTTAACTGCTACAACACCCCTTCCTCAACTGGCTGTTGAAAAAGAATATGATCGTGAGAATATCTTCTTCTTTGCCATGACTGAAAAGGATACCGATAAGATTAAGACAGAAGCAGGTGAGGTGATTTATAAAGATGCCCCTCGTTATTTAGCACCTTATTATCCGTTTGAAATTACGGATACTACTGATCCTGCAAATCCCGTCACATATCCTTCTATCCTTCATTATATTGCGGCTATGGAATACAAAGCCACAAAACCTGAGGCCAAACATAAATTAGGCGCAGACCTCTTTAGCGCAACAAGCGCACTTCACCGTGAAACACTTAATAAGTTAAATTTACTCAAAGAGAAATATTCTGCTGCCAAAAAGAATACGAAGAAAGGCGCACAAACAAGTATTGAAGACAGTCCTGCGTATCAGAAAGAGAAACAGGCTATTCTTGTGGAAGAAGCCGAGGCTATAAAACGATTTTCTCCTATGCGTATGGCCAAACAGTACTCTCTAGAATATATTGATGCGATATGGTCAGGAATGCGTGATACTGTCCTTCGTGATGCTTATCAAAAGCGTTATGAGAAAGATGCGAAGTTCCGTGAAATTCTCAGCAAACTCCGCGAATTAGAAAATGTGCTTGTCTATCGACCAACCCCTACTCTACAAAACGATGATTGGACAGGTGTTGCTGTTCTATCCAAGAAAGCCAATAAAGAGAAAGCCGCAACCTACAAAATTAAAGGTGAAAATAAACTGGGTCGCTTATTGATGAAGATTGCTAAATTTCCAGGATATGAAAAAATTGAACCAGAAAAAGGTGAAGAGGAAGAGTAAACAGAATGGAAATTGAAGAACACCTTTGGGAAATGGATACAGCCTGGTTTCAACCACAAGCAAATGAATTTATGAACCAGACCTTTGAATATCGAACTTGGAAAGAGTTTGTTGATTGCAAACCTTACCGCATTTGGAAGCCTTATGTACTCAGTTCATGGGCATGGAAAGATGATAAACTACAACTTGTCTTTATATCTCCGGAACGATTTATGGGAATGAATCGTGCCGAGATGTTTGTGAAGAAGGAAGATGAAGAAAGTATTAAAGCATGGATTAAAAGTCATATGCCAAAATTCTGGAAGTTATAGAATGGATGTTCATCTGATTGATATTGATCTAGAACAAACACCACCAAAAAAGGAAGAACCAGAGCAACGTATTTTTGGTTACAATCGAATTGATATGATCATGCTACTTTTTTGTATTATTCTTGGATTGCTACTAGTGGGATTTCTGATTTGGTTTCTAATGGAACATTCCAAATAGGGAGTTTCCAACGCTCTGTACTCTTGGCTAACCAGTAAATATCTTTCAATAAAGGTACACGTGGTGGAGCATGATGTTGTTTATAAAGATAGAGATTGGCATTATAATGTGGCATATCAATTCTTCCTACAGCAAAAGGCAAAGGTAAATCTCGTAAAAGACCAACTGTATCTTCATCACAAATGCGAACTTCATAGAATTTCATTCCATCTTGTTCATCTTCTTTGTAAATCTGCGCGTTCATATGATGAATTGTATGTTTTACTCGGCGTTCAACTGCAGCATTATTGAATTGTCTCTTTTGCTGTGGAATAAAGATTTGGACGGAAAAGCAAACCATTCTACCCTATTTTTTAAAAAAAGAGAAATCAATTTTGCTGCAAAAAAAATTGATTTGCCGTTTTGCATATTTTTAGGTAGTTCAGATGATTTTCACATTTGCAGCAAATCTTGCTTTCTTCCTCCTCGCTCCTCTCGGTAGCGTCACTCTTGTTGTTGGTGACTGGATGCTCAACGCATTTATCGTTGCCAAGGTTGTAGAAAACTTCGTGCCTAATGGGCCCGCAGTCGTCGGTAATTTCACCGCCATTTTCCCTGTTCTCTTTAACGTTGCCAAAAGTGCAGTTGAACCTGCATTCCGAGTAAACTATACACAAATTCTTGAAGAGAATGGGCCGAATGTTACAGAATGGTTCGATCAAATGAAAAACTATATGGCAAATACTACTTCGGCAGAAATGAAAGAGTTTTAATAAAATTGAGTTTCTAAAAACCTATATTTTTTGTTAGTGAGAAATGTCTGTCAGTACTGGGCCTTCGCAACCAGTTGCAAAATTTCAACAAGCCTTCCTTCATGCTTCCTCAGGTGAACGTGCTCAACTTGTCTTTCGCGTAAGCCAAGCCAATCCTGATGCTCAAATTGGGAATTTACTCCAAAACTTAGATGTGAATTATCGACCAAATAAAGATCAAAAACAAGAAGCGATGGAACGACGCAAAGCATCGAATATCTACTTTGTCTGCCAAATGCTTCAAGCCTTTCCAAATTTTAAAATGGTTTAAAAATAGAAGATGAGTAAAGAAACTAAAAAAGTACTTCCAGAAATTGTTATAAATACACAAGGAAAATTAAATCAGGCTTTAATCGGTATTCTTACAGATAGAAGGTTAAATACAGTTTTATCAGAATCTGATGCAGTAAATCTTGTATCTCATCTTTCCTATTATTTTTCATTTTATTCGAAAGAGGAAGATAAGAATCGCTTTGATTTAGCCTATTTAATGGGAGTAGCCTATGATACGAATCACCCTGATTATGATAGACGACGTTTTAAATCAGCGGTTGAGTTTCTACTTAAGAATTCAACTGCGCCTCATGCATTTGTCTTATGTATTGATCCAAATTTTTCTATTCAAAATATTCTAGCCACATTAAATACTCTTGTTTCGGATACTCGTTCTAGAGAGAAAAAACTTGAATTCGTTGTAAAAGGAGATAGTTATCGTTATATAAAAGTTCCTTGGGAATTATTTGCTTCTACTCAAAGAGTCAAAGAAATAGTTGATCTTGAAGAGAAGAAGAAAAAGAAGGCTGAATATAAAACTGCATTTGAACATTTTCCCATGATCAAATTTACAGTCAACGATTCAGAAGGAAATTCTAAAACTGTTTCTTTTTTGTTTCTAAACTTTGCCCTTCCAACTGCTGGAGGAAGATCGATAGGAGACAGAAATATAAATTTAGTAAACATACAAGAAGGAAAAAAGACTATCCATACATATTTAGCAGAGGCTGACTGTAAATACACAACCGACAGTTTTTATGGAGCCTTAGAACGTTTAGCAAAGAATCCATCTATTCATCATGTCTATCTAGGTTCGGCTGCAAATTCAACAGACAGAAATCCTTTACATAAATATGAGAATGGGAAAGAAACGGTTTACCGTTCAAAATATATCGTAAATGAATTTGGCGAACAAGGAAGGTTTTATATTGGAAGTCGATATTTACAGGATTTTTGTCAATTAATAAGTTTGATGAAAAACATATCCGATGCTGGAAAACCTGTCTCTTTTCTTACGATGGATACTCGTCTTCCAGCCTTTCGACATCCAAGTGTTGTTCTTTCTCAAGCCAATCCTGCTTCTAAACGGACCTATAATTCTGTAGAAGCCTATGCAGTTCCTTTTGATGAAACTACCTCCTTTTTTACAAATGATATGTTTGAAGAATATACACCTGCAGCCAATCCTAAAAAAGGAACCGAAGGTGGTCGTCGTAAAACACGTAAGCAGAAACGTAGAACAACAAGAAAGCGTAGAGTATAAAAGTATAATAGAATAATATTATAAATATATCACTATTATACTCCTGAATGTTATTTAATTTATGCTCTGCGAATTTTTCTTGTTTTTTTACCTTTTCTTCTCTTACCCCCCTGAAGACCCAAAACATTACCCACCTTTTGGATCAAATCTAAGGAAATAGTATTTGCATAAAAATCGGATAATATAAGATAATTCTGTCTCTCATTTACAATATTACGTGCAAGTTTTGCAAATTTTTCAGGAGTAAAGTATGAATTTCTAAAATTCTCTACTATTTCTATTAAATCTTCTCTTGTAGTTCCCATAGCAAGAGGTAAATAATTTCCTGTAAAAGAGAAAATATCTTCTAATTGTTGTACATTTAGTTCACCTTCTAATTGTTGTACAATTTGTTCACCGTTTAATGCCTTTTTGGGTATAACATTTGTTTGTTTCATAATTCTAAGTAGAGATATCAATCTTCTTTCATCTTGATCTGTATCAATAGGGATTCCAAGTGTTAGAATAGAAACCCATTCTTCAAGAATATGAAAATCCTGTAGAGAAAGATTAGCAAAACTTGTTAATCTTGAAAAATGTAAGATTAATTCAAATATTTTAGCAAAATGATCGGGTCTATCTATTAGTCCATTTAGAGAATGACTAAAGATACCCCATTCATGAGGAGCCACTAAATCTTTTAGATCATCATATTTAATATGTAAATCTTCGCCGTTAGCAAGGTTACTAGAATTTGAAAGAATATCTACAAATGTGGAATGTTGAGCCACAAAAGGAAGTTTTTCTCTAGGAATAACAATATCAGGTAAATTCGCCATCTACTTAAAAATATGTTTTTATTTTTATATAAAGAGATGCCAGAACCTTGGGAAACGCTGTGTCATAAAAATTATCATCCACGTGATGACCGGATTACTTTTTATGAACCAACCCACACCTATACAATTGACGGATCTAGTAAAGGAATTATTTCAGGAACAGGTTTCCTCCATCAGTTTTTTCCTCACTTTGATGCCAAAAAGACAATTCAAAATATGATGAAGAAACCAAACTGGCCTGCTTCACCTTATTATGGAATGACAGTTGAACAAATTGAACAACTTTGGTCAGACAAAGGAAAGGATGCGAGTACCAAAGGAACGGCTATGCACTTAGCCATCGAACAGTTTATGAATGGAGCCTATGATGTGATTCTTCCTGAAATCAAAGAAACAGTTGAATTCAAGTATTTTATGAATTTTTGGAATGACCATGGACATGATTTAGAACCATATAGAGCAGAATGGTCTGTTTTTTCGGAAGAACACATGTTGTGTGGTCAAATTGATATGTTGTTTCGTAGAAAATCAGATGGTAAATTCTTGATTTATGACTGGAAACGTTCCAGAGAAATCAAAACATCAAATGACTTTACCAAAGGTCTTGCTCCTCTCAACCACTTAGATGACTGTAATTATTGGCACTACACTTTACAGTTAAATTTGTATCGTTGGATTTTGGAAAATCTGTACAATATGGAAATTGCAGACATGTATTTAATTATTTGCCATCCAGACAATAAAAATTACAGACGCATGCGTTTGAATCGATTGGAAGAAGAAGTCCAAGATACGCTTGACTGTCGTAAACGAGCCTTACAGCAAAAATGGCACGCACCTGTGATGTTGCCTGTGGTGGAAGACAGTTATGAGTTTCAAGATTAAGTTTCATATTGGACTGTAAGTTTGTCTGTATACATCAATTGATGATAGATCAGAGAACCAAGGCGAAAACGAACAACTAACTCTTCAGAGTATTTTGTTTCTCCTTCTAAAAGTGTATATAAATCCAAACTTAGTTGTTGTGTTCCTTCCAACCTTTTCTCGTATTGTTCAAAATCAATTGGTTCAATACCTAAGCATTCTCTTAAATAATTTAACTCTTCTAGAAGAAAAGGGACATCCCTCTTTTCCCATTCATGGTGTAAATCTCCACCCTCATATTTTTCGTGGCAGATCCTCCCTCCAAAGGTTCTTATATCTTTTGATGGCTGAACAGCAAAACGGAATTTGTATTCAAAGTCGGTGTTGAAGAATGCATAGCGACCCATGTTGCTCGCAATTGCTGCCATAAGATATTCAATTTTTCATCATCATCATCACCACCACCTTGAGGCATTCCACCTGCAGGTTTATAAAAGCCTGTTTCTAAATCTTTGTATAGTTCTGGACATTTACGAGAATGGTGTTCAGGACTTTGGCAGACACTACAAGGACAAGGCTTTTGCATTTCTATATAGAATCTGTAAAATAACTTTATGTAGACATATTTTGTAGAGGCTCAGATGATAACAGCGTCTCCATTTCTTGCATCTCATCTTCACTAAGTAATTTTTTTCCCGATAGAAAAGTATTGACATCTTTAATATTGTCCGCAAGTGTTTGAGATTCAGGATTTAATGTACTTACCATGAGTACATTTGAAGGTCGTAAATATTTTTGAATATAATATTTGTTCACATTCGATGAAGTACTAGGTTTATTAGAATATTTATTGGCAAAAAACCAACTTGAATCTTGAAGAGCAGAAACAGTTCCAAACAGCATCACATGAACTCCTAAGGCATTACAACTCTCAACAAATTTAGGATCTAGAGCAAGTTTTTTACCACGATGGCCAAGAATAGTTCCACCTGGAGGACGAGCCTGAATTTGATTGGCATAAATACCATATTTAGTTTTATTCTTTTGAATCTGTTTTATATCTTCACAGTTTGATACACCAATAAAACGAACAAGATTTTGCTCTTTTGCTTGTTGAAGTTCAGCATAATCTTTTTCAGTAAGACAACTGTGATGACGTAAGAAAAGGTCAATATATTTACAGTTTAGAACATCTACAACTTTTTGAATTTCTTTCACTGAAATAAGATCGGATTTCCAAGTAATCCACAAAGAATTGCGATCCACACCTTCAATACCTTTTGCAAATTCTTTTCTATAATCATCATCACCATATACATCCGCCCCATCAAAATGTCGATATCCAAGTGAAATGGCTTTTTTCATAATAGAAGCAGCACCTATTCCTGAACTTATTAACGTGCTAAACTGTGCAGTGCCAAAACAGATTTGTGGCATAGTGGCTAAGGGTTCAGACTTCGCAGCAGTATTCTTTTTTGTATTGTTTTTCTTTTGAGTTCCTTGATTTTCAAGAGATAAACGCAAGGCCAAGGCGAAATTATTATTTTCCTGAGAACCGCCTCTCTGTTTTCTTCTTGGTTTTCTGGAACGATTCTTTTGCTTTTTTACAGGCATCTCTATTGGTTATGTTGAAAAAAATGAATATGTCGGAGTCAAGTATTTTATGCAAAATGATTGATAAAAGTTGGCAACCTTTATTTGACCAGTATGATTTTGATTTGGATGATATTTATACAGCTGAAGTGTATCCTCC
>JACCDW010723728.1_pt1 | contig 10076 bp, 16 predicted proteins | sample 7449781 | NCBI WGS metagenome assembly JACCDW01 (sample SAMN15323449, study PRJNA562643) | freshwater metagenome | isolation source: river surface water | place: USA:Blue River Watershed | collected 2017-08-18 | reverse complement strand
CAAAGACCACGTTGAGATCTGGGATATCACATCTGCCTGCAAATACGCCAAGCGCCATCTTACGGAAAGGAAGAAATTTTATAAGGAAGCGAAGTACCCCTTCGCAATAACAAAGGTCAATATATGAAAATACTAACACTAAACAATAGGTCCTTTGATCTAAATGAACTACCGGATGAGATTGAGGACGACATTAGATTTAGCGTATTAGATAACAGCAACGCCAGTGAGCCAGACTTCTTTTTTATGCCTCTAATATTTTTAGAGTCATTTAATTCTCCTGCAATTTTATTAAACATAGGTGGTCACGAAGTACAGATGCCATTAGACTGGTGTATGGTAGTGGGAGATAAAGACTGTGGAATGGATCCGGAAGTATTACCTTTAACTAGTTTAAATGAGCGAGGTTTTGATGCATTTATTTTTAATCCTATTAAAGGATTTAAGTGCGAATATATGCCAATCGAAATTGTTAATATCTATCAAGATGTTAAGTGGTATTTTCCAAAGATGAAAAACGGACAGTTGTTAACAGTACCACTAAACGATGATCCTAATCCGCCTTGTGCGTATTTTGTTAAAGAAGTCAGTCGTCAGAGCGAAATTTTACAGCTTGACAAGATACTGTAATAAGTAATATGTTATTAAAGGGTTTAATATGAAAGCAGGTAAAGTATGGGGACAAACAGAATTGTTAGAAGCTAACGGTGTATTAGAATTTCATCGCATCGAAGCTAAAGCAGGCGGCGTATGTTCGAAACACAAACACAAATTTAAATGGAACGGATTCTTTGTTGAACAAGGAGAAATGATTATTCGAGTATGGAAGAATAATTACGATCTAGTCGACGAGACTTTGTTAAAAGCAGGACAATATACAAAAGTTGCTCCTGGAGAATACCATCAATTTGAAGCAGTAACAGATTGTATTGCCTTTGAATTGTATTGGGCAGAGTTTGATCACGACGATATTGAACGAGAAACTGTTGGCTATTCAAAATAACAAAAAATTTTTTAAACAAGTTATTTCTGTTGAAAAAGAAACTAGAAATTTAGACAGAATAGAGTTTTTAAAAAATCAGGTTAAAAATAAAACAGTATTGCACGTTGGTTTTGCAGATTATCCTATTACTGATAAATTAACCAATGTGCATTTAGAATTGTCTAATCATTGTAAAATTTTAGACGGCATCGATCCAAATGTAACCGATGACATTATTGACCAATTATCTGTAAAAAACGGAAAAATTTTTACTTCTTGGGATGATGTCCCAACTGACTATGAAATCATATTAGTACCAGAGGTTATTGAACACGTGGATAATGTTAGAGAATTTATCAAACAATTTGATAAGTTTTCTGGAAAATTAATAATAACAGCTCCTTGTGTTTTTTATCATAGAGATAAATCTTTTAGGGAATACGAGGATTGTGTAGTTGAAATGGTACATCCAGATCATAATTGCTGGTATAGCCCTTATACACTAAAAAATGTTGTGGAAAAATATAGTAACAAGACCATTGAAACAATTCATATGCTAACAGGATCAGTGGCTGTAGTCTGTAAATAAATTTATGTATAATATTATAACAAGTTTTAACGAAACCTATTGGAAAGAAGTTGCTAAAGAAAATGTTCAACTAATGGACAAGTTTTGGCCTATTGATGGAAAAATATTTTTGTACCATCAACTTTCTAAAATAGATAATTCTTTTTCTAACAGAGTTCAATGGATCGATCTTTATCAGAGCTGTCCCGAATTACTAGAATTTTCTAACAAATGGAAAGATGATATACGAGCAAATGGGCAAAACGGAAAAAAGAATGCGTTTAGATGGAATGCTATAAAATTTTGTCATAAAACATTTGCAATATGGCACGCCGCCAAGATGCAAAAAAGCGGGTGGTTAATATGGTTAGATTGTGATGCAATAATTCTAAAACAAATAGATAATAGTTTTATACAAAAGTCTTGCCCGCCCAACAAGTGTATTTCCTACTTAGGAAGAAAAGGAAAATATTCGGAATGTGGATTTGTTGCTTACAATCTCGATAGACCCGAAACTCGAAAGTTTTTAGAAGATTGGGAAAATTTATACTTAACAGGTGAATTTGTTAATCTTCAAGAAACACACGACAGCTGGACGTTTGACTATATTAGAAAATCATTTAACAATCCTAGTTTATTCTGTGATTTAAATGAACAATCAATAACCGACAAGAATCCTTTTCAAAATTCATTAATCGGTACACATATGGCACACGCCAAAGGCAAAGATAAAACCTGGGTTACAAAAAAATTAAAAAGAAAACTTAATTTTTAATTTGATATTCATTAACTAAATCTGCCACTAGTGTTCCTTTTGCAAACTCTTCGGGAGAAAATTGACTCCAGGCAATATGTTCCAACCACTGTGTTCTATCTGGAAATACTGGATCATTAATTACAGATAAATCTGTTCCCATTAGTAAACTAACTGCGGAAAAATCAACAGTGTAAGCAGGATATCCTAATATAACAGCTTCTACACAGGCCATTGTTCTTTCTCCCAATACTGCATGACAGCCCGATAAATCGTTTAGAAAACTAGGCCATCTATCAGGATTTTTCCCTCCGCTTTTACGTCTCCATTTCACTGGACCGTCCCAAAAGTTTTTTAAATTATTTAAAAATTCTTTTTGCCACTCGTCGAAACTTTTTCCAGTTCTTTCGTATAAGACTTTGGGTTGAGGCTCTATTAATAACAGATACTCACCTCTATTGACCTTCCAATTTTCAACATTGGGATTTAGTGTACCTAATCTTGAAAAAGTAATTGGTCGTAAGTTAAGATTATGACTGCCACCAAACGTTACTCTTCTGGTGTTTCTTCTAGGATTGTTAACTCCCCAGTACCCGTAATCTATTTCTATATGTTTGTTTCCTTTGGCTATCCATTCTTTGTAAGGTGATCTCCAAGGAGGATGATGACAGGATATTAGTACATAATCATCGGGAATATTCTTTACAGAATCAAAAATTTTAGCACCTGATTTAATCCAAGGTTCTAATATCCATCCCGATCCCTTAACTTCAATAACTTCTGAACAAATCGCATATTTCATGATCAAATATTTAACTAATAAATACTCTGTTAATTTAAAAGAAGATATGATAATAACAGAGACATATGCTAGTCAACTTAAACAAATGCACGACCAACCCGAGAAAAAATTGGGATTTGGCGAAGAGCCTCCTGCTAAATTATTAGAAATTTTAGAGAATACAAACTACGAATCTATATTAGATTTTGGTTGTGGAAAAGGAATAATACTTGATAATGTTCAGTCTCGGTTTCCTCTAAAAAAAGTTTTAGGATATGATCCTGGGGTTGATAAATTTAGCGTATACCCGGAAAACATTGATTTTATATATTCTGTAGATACGTTAGAACACATTGAACCTAACTTTTTAAATAACGTATTGTTAAATTTGTTAAAAGACTCTAAACATCAATATCATTTAATTGCCTGTCATCCTGCTAAAAAGAATCTACCTGACGGAAGAAATTGTCACTTAATAATTGAAGAGCCTAGTTGGTGGATTGAAAAGATTAAATCAATAGTAAATGACACCGCTGATATTTTATATACAAATTCGTATCAAACTATTACCAAGCACGGAAAAATCAACACCTATTGCGAAATAGAAATAAAAAGGAAATTATGAAAGTTGTTGTATTTCATGCTAACGGGCCCAAAGCAGATGAATTTGCTAAAGATTTGTACAAAGATCTGTTTAAAGGTTTGAAAGAAAATGTTAATTCGTTTGGATATTCTTTAATACATTTAACATTAAACGGGTTTGAAGGCTGGGGTGATGAAAATTATTTTTACGAAGGCAAACCAAACGAAGTAATTTATAATCGAGAAAAAATTTGTTTAGAGTATTTGAGAGCTCAACCCGACGACGATACAGTATACTGGTTTACAGAACCTGATTCTAGAATTATGTCAGAGTTCGAACCGTTGAATAATGATCTTGCTTTGTTGTTAAGAAATGATGATGTTCCTGTAACACCGGCCTGGAAATTGTGTAGAAAGAAAGCATTACCATTTTTAGAAGATGCATTTGCTTGTTTTGATCTAACTCAAAAAGAGTGGAACGGTGATGCCTATGGGTATTTGGATATGTATAATAATATAGGTAGGCCTACATCAAATTTTGAATATAAAGATGTAAAAATAGAATTTCGAAGTTATAGAGGTTACTGCACAACACGCGGGCCGTACTCGACTCAGTTTAAAGCAAAAAAGAAATATAGAATCATTACTAAAGATTTCTTTGAACGCAACAAAGAAGAAATATTAAAAAATTTAGGATTAACCTTAGAGGAATTTAGGAGAAAATATGGCATTTAATTCATTGATGACAAAAGCAGTAATCGAAGTCAGACACGAAGTTATTAATTCTACAACAAACCCGACTGTAATAGAATTAGGAAATCAAAGATTTCGCACTGACAAAAAATTAAAAGAAAAGGTCTACGGTATACTAGGAATACCGCCGGCTTCTCCTACTTCAGTTAAAGAATTTTATGAAAGTATAGGATTTAAAAAATATCTAGCTATTGATGTTAATACAGAAAAAGATGCAATTGCATTAGATTTAAATCTTGATCTTAAAAAAGATTATAATTATAACGAGCAATACGATTTAGTTACTAACAACGGCACAGGCGAGCATATTTTTAATCAATATACTGTGTTTAAAAATGTACACGATCTATGCAAACCCGGTGGTTTAATGATTCACAATTTGCCATTCACTGGATACATTGATCACGGATTTTATAATTTTCATCCTAACCTTTTTGTTGAACTTGCAAGATCTAACAAATACACAATGAAAGAATTGTGGATAGGTTCATCGGACGGCAATCGAATTGAAAAAATAGACATTAGTGCAGGTTATTATAAAAATAATGATTTCCTTAAGCGATTTGATATGGATTCTTGGAATCAAAATCTTTTAGTTCTTGCAATAATGAAAAAAGAAAACAGCAACGAATTTAAAATGCCGTTTCAAAATATGTACGACGGCGATATTGCTGATCAAAGTATAAAGGCTAGATATGAAAAAGATCAATAATTGGTGGATACCCGATATAGAAAATGATCCAGAAGTAATCGGCAGAATTCAAAATGAAATTTGGACCTGCAGAGAACCTCTTGAGAAATGTTTTTCTTATGCAGATAGATTTGAAACAGCTATAGATATAGGTGCCTGGATCGGCGATAGCACAGAATTAATATCTAATAAATTTAAAAACGTTATTGCATTTGAACCAAACCCTGTTGTATTTGACTGTTGCGTTAAAAATTTAAAAGATAGAAATATAAAAAATGTTGTCTTGCATAAAGTTGCCATTAGCAACAAATTAGGAACAGTTCCTTTTAAATTTCCAAAGTCAACACTATCCGCCTGGATCGATACATTGAATGATCAACCTTCAGATGTGTCCGTGGAATCCAACACACTTGATAGTTTTAATCTTAAAAATATTGATTTTATTAAGATAGATGTTGATAGTCACGAAGGCTTCTTATTACAAGGTGCCACTGATTTTTTTAAGAATAATAACCCGTTAGTTATGATAGAACATAAACCAAAAGTATTAAAAAGGCAAAAATCCGGAATGCCAGATGCCTTGGAAATTATGAAAGGAATGGGTTATAAGTTAGTCGAACAAGCTTCAGCTATTGACTACATCTTTAAAAGAAATTAAAGATTAAAGAGGTTAGTTCCGTTGCCAAATTCACCAATAACATTAATGTGTCTTCTTACTGTTACTGCATTTGATGATGTACTAACTCCGTGAACTCCGTGTCTACAATTTAAAAATAATAAAACTGTATTAGGTTTATAGTCAACAGTTTTATCTACAAAGATATCTTCAGTTACTATTCTCTTTTTACCTAGTGCAGGAGTTTTTGTATTAGATGAAAATATTTGAAAATCTCTCCCAGTGCTAAAATCGTCTTTTCTTCTCATATAAAAAAGAGCGGCATAAATTTCCTGAGGATTGTCTAAATGTGCAGTCCTGCTTGTTTCAGTTTCTTTCAACGGATAATTCATAACAAATTGACAATCTGTTACAAAGGGAGTAGTTGATTCTTTTTGATTAACCTGTGTTCTAGGAACTGCTGTAGAATTTAAAATTATATCAGCTTTATCGGGATAATATTCTTTTATAGCATCGGAAAGTAAATCTATTGTATACTGATAGAATTCGTTACTTGTATGATACTTAAAGAACTCTTTCCACATCTCAGAAATATTATTTTCACTTATTGCCTTTGCACTGAGATATCTTTTTGTATGATCTTTTTCGTTGGTAATACTTTCATTACCGCTGCTTAAAAATTCTTCCGGCCAAGATTGATCTAATAAATCATATACTTCTTGAGGCAATGCGTTTTCTATAACCATATGCGGATACGGTTTCATTACCAGATTAATTTTTTTAGCTTTTTGAAGTATATTTAAATTCATTGAATTTTCCTAAGTAACGGAGATATTTATAATAAGTAAAGCTATGTTAGAAAAAAATCTGTATGCATTCTGGACTGAAGATAACGAAATGAGTGTCTTCAGAAAAAATAATCTAAAAGAATTGAATAGTCGTTGCGGTGTTAATTTTAAATTCATTCAATTTCAAGAAATACGATCTTATGAGTTGGAAGATCATAAATTTCACGAAGCCTACGAATATCTTTCGGCTACTGCAAAATCGGATTATCTAAGAAGTTATTTTATGAATTTTTATGGAGGTGGATACACTGACATAAAATTATGCGATTTTGATTGGAATCAATACTTTGAAAAATTAGATAATTCAGACAAATGGGCATTGGGATATTTGCCATTGGGAGCTGAAAATGTCGCCGTTGATCCAGAAGATCCCGATAAAGAAAAAATTCAAAGTAGCTGGCAAAATTTAATTGGTGCCGGCGCAATGATCTGTAAACCGCAGACTCCGTTTACTATTGACTGGTTTAAACTAATGACAGATATACTAGATAAAAAATTATCAGAACTTAAAAAAAATCCAGCTAAACACGTTAGAGATAGAAAAGATTGGAAAGGAACATTTTCCGGATATCCGTTAAGATGGGCAGAAATTGGTCCGGAGACTCTTTTTAAATCTTGCTATTGGCACAAAGACAAAATAATTGTAGACTTGCCTCGCCCCGACCTATTAGGAAAATATAGATGAAAGTTTTAATCACAGGAAATTCAGGCTACATAGGTTCACACCTTACAAAACTTTTAAACAAGAGAAATGATCTAGAGCTATACGGCTTAGATAAAGCCAAGCCTGTTATACCTATGGAACGATTTTCTTGGAATGACATTACCATGCCAGGATATTTTTTGTGGCAACGAGATTTTGAATTTGATTGTGTAATTCATTTGGCAGCAGAAGTAGCTGTTGGCCGCAGTGTAAAAAATCCCATTCAATATTATCTAACTAATACTATGGGGACTCTAAGAATTTTAAGAGATTTAAAGTTTAAGAGATTTGTACACGCATCAACAGGGTCAGCTGGCCCAATGAATAATCCTTATGGCATTAGTAAACGTGCTGCTGAGGAAATTGTAGACCAATATTGTAAAGAACATTCAATACCATTTACAACTTTTAGATTTTTTAATGTAACAGGAGCCGATGGTATAAATCCAACAAATCCCGATGGTCTGATGTGGAATCTAATGAATGCAGAAAAAACAGGTGTGTTTAATTTGTTTGGTGATGATTACAATACTGAAGACGGATCTGCTGTACGTGATTATACTCACGTAAACGAAATATGTAATGCTCTTGAACAAGCTATTGATAAGTCAACAAATCAAATAGAAAATCTAGGACACGGTGTAGGAACCACAGTTAAACAAATGATTGACCTATATAAAAAAGTTAATAACTGCGATTTTGAAGTAAAAGTTTGTCCTAGGAGAGAGGGAGATTTAGAGCGAAGTGTGCTTGACAAACCTTCTCCTTTTATGCAAAAATTGTATACTATGGAAGATCTTTTATGGGTACCCTAAAACCAGGCGCAAAATATATCTATGAAAAAGCCGACGGCATAACCTATGCTAGAGAGTTCGGTGCGCCCCATACCGAACGATTTGAAATTGGTAGAGACTACGAACGATATCTCAAAGATGAGTTAAGACTTTGGGAAGAAATAGTTCGAGCAGGTCGAACTAATGAGGCCTTGCAACAAGCCTTAGAACGTGCTAAAATAGTATATCATCTAAGTAAAAACAATGGCTAAGAACAAACACGTAGACTTATTTAAAGATATGATTCCCGCAGTTGATATGGGAATTAAAGAGCTTTGGGACGCTGCCACGGAAGAAGGTCGCAAAGAAATCAAAGGAGATTTCTTTACGCTGAATCGGTATATTAGTAATGTCAAGGGTGGGACACGAGAAGAACAAGAATACTTTGTTTTAAGTGTCAACGAATACTATAATAAGAATTGGGCTGAAATACAGGCGCACCCAAAACTAGTCTGGCAGACTTTAGCAACTTGTCATCATCCTAGTAAAAAAACTTACTTTCACGAATGGATTCCGTTAAAGAAAGAAGCAAACAAAAAAGTAAAATTTCTAGCAGATCTCTTTCCTAATATGAAAATGAGCGATGTAGAAACACTTGCGGCAATAACCACAGACAAAGAGATTAAAGAATATGCTAAGGACCTTGGTTGGGACAAAAAGCAAATTGCAGACATTAAACTATAAATGTGAACATTGTGGAAAATTATTTGCCAAAGAAAAAACTTTGGTAGTACACATCTGTGAACAGAAACGTAGGCACCTATCAAAGAATGAAAAACACGTTCAGGCCGGGTTACTAACCTATCAACGATTTTACGAATTAACACAAAAAGCAAAACAGCCAAAAACCTTTGACGAATTTGCATCGAGTCCGTACTATACTGCCTTTGTAAAGTTTGGCAGTTTTATGAGTAATACAAATCCCATTTACCCCGAAAGGTTTATAGACTATGTAATTAAAAGCGGAGTTAAGTTAGATCATTGGTGTAGAGACGAACTTTACGATGCTTACATAAGTGAGCTCATAAAGATAGAACCAGCAGACGGTGCAATACAACGAACTATTCAAACAATGATGGATTGGGCAGACAAAAACAATGCACCCTGGGAGCATTATTTTGCTTTTGTAAATTTAAACAGAGCCACTCATGATCTTAAGGAAGGACTAATAAGTCCTTGGATCTTGTTAAATAGCAAGTCGGGTAAAGATATGCTTAGGCGCATGAATGAAGAACAGCTAGTAATAGTTGGTCCAATTGTTGATCCGGGTTTTTGGATGCGCAGATTTAAAGCACTACCTGCTGATGTTGAGTTAGTAAAAGACGTCATCAAGGAGGCGAAGATTTTATGATTTTTAAGAAAAGAAGAGACGAAGTTCCGGATCCAGTAATAGAAGAAGAACTTGCAGAAAACGAAGAACATATATCTAGAGATGACATTGATATTGAAGTTGTTGTTGCGGACGATACCGCAGATGTTTATGTTAAATTTTCTGGATTTGAAGATTCGGAAGATGCAGAAGAATATGCACAATTTTTAGCAGAGACACTTCCTTTGTTATTATTTGAAACTACAAGATTAAACTAATGCCAGATATTGACATAGACTTTACAGACAGAGATTCTGCACTTAAATTATTTAAACATATAGGTGCTAGTCGTATCGACGGTGACCGACTAGTTAAACACAATACTGGTGTTTATCTACACGAAGTGCCTGTTAGAGCAGATGTTAATTTATGTGCTGTTCCCTATGAACAGGCTGAAGACCTTGGATATTTTAAGTTAGACTTTTTAAATGTTAGTATATACAAAGGTGTTCGAAACGAAGAACACCTTATTCAACTAATGGAGACAGAACCACTATGGGACCTACTTCAACAAGACGACTTTGTAAATCTGTTATTTCATTTGAACGGACATGGGGATGTTCTGAGGAAGACCTGCCCTACTTCCGTGGAACAAT
>JACCDW010279336.1_pt1 | contig 10076 bp, 8 predicted proteins | sample 7449781 | NCBI WGS metagenome assembly JACCDW01 (sample SAMN15323449, study PRJNA562643) | freshwater metagenome | isolation source: river surface water | place: USA:Blue River Watershed | collected 2017-08-18 | reverse complement strand
TGACCACGCCGTTATCGACAATCATCAAATAACGTTGTGAACGAATACCCATACCGCGAGCCGTCAAATCAAATTCCAAACCTAATTTTTTAGTCAACTCAGCAGCGCCGTCCGCCATCATGCGAATTTTTCCATTCACTTTTTGGTCTTTACCCCATGCACCCATTACAAAGGCGTCATTCACAGAAAGACACCAGATCTCATCCACACCCTTGGCTTTAATCGCATCGTATTGAGCAAGATATCCAGGCACGTGTTGTGCTGAACAAGTGGGGGTGAATGCACCCGGCAAACCAAAAATCACAATCTTTTTACCCGCTGTCAATTTACTCACTTCAAAAGCATTGGGGCCCACTGAACACCCTTCAGTCGCCACTTCTAAAAACTCATGAATGGTGGCGTTTGGCAGTTGTTGTCCTACAGCAATCATTATTGTCTCCATTTAAATTAAAGCTATTGTTGAAACTAAATACTAATAGCAATTGTTGGCATTTCTTTTGCCGGAATACCGATGGTATCGCATGCGTCGTCATTTCGCAGGAGGCGCGTCACCATCGGCATCCATATGCCATTGTTTTTTATAGATTTTCTCTAATTACTCGGTATTCTTAATCAGCTTGTTTGCGTAAAAAAGCAGGAATATCGTAGTAATCAGCCCCTTTGTCCATCATCGCTTGCGCTTCAGGCGAACTATTGGCCCCCAAACGAGGTTCATTCGCTTCGCGATTGCTTCGAAAGACTTTAGGTACATCATATTTAGCGTAGTCACTGGCTGAGCTAACTGGCATCGCTGGAGCAGGTGTTGCCGCAGCGTTCGCCATCGCCATGGTCGCCGTTGCACTTTGCGGAGCAAAAGTACTTAAATCAGCCATGGTTGGAGCAGCATCGTAAGTACCTGTTGCTTGAGTGTTACGCCAAATCACTTCGGGTTGTTTTTCTTTGCGCTTGCCACCGTTCAAACCAGTCGCTACAACTGTCACGCGCAAAGCATCACCCAAACTTTCATCGTAAACAGTACCAAAGATCACAGTGGCATCATCCGCAGCATAGCCACGAATTGCGCCCATCACTTCACGTGTTTCTGATAGCTTGAGTGAGCGACTTGCAGTGATATTCACCAAGACACCACGAGCACCTGAAAGATCAACGCCTTCTAACAATGGTGATGCAACCGCTGCTTCAGCAGCCAAGCGAGCACGATCCATTCCAGACACAGTGGCTGTACCCATCATGGCCTTGCCTTGCTCACTCATCACAGTTTTCACATCTTCAAAGTCAACGTTGATGAGACCTTGCTCATTGATGATTTCTGCAATACCTGCAACCGCATTGTGCAAAACATCATCCGCACAACCAAAGGCCTTGTCCATCTCTGCATCTTCACCCATGACTTCAAATAGCTTCTCATTGAGAACCACAATCAATGAATCCACATAATTTTCAAGTTCATGAGCACCTGCTTCAGCGACCTTTGCACGCTTAGCGCCTTCAAAGTCAAATGGCTTACTAATCACACCCACGGTCAAGATGCCCATTTCTTTGGCAACTTGAGCCACGATTGGACCTGCACCTGTCCCTGTACCGCCACCCATACCTGCTGTAATGAAGACCATGTGAGCGCCTTGCAAAGCATCTGCAATGCGAGCTTTGGCTTCAATGGCAGAAGAAGCACCTACTTCAGGTTTGGCACCAGCACCTAAACCTGTGGCTCCCAACTGAATATTGAGACCTGCTTTTGAACGTTGAAGCGCACCTGCATCGGTGTTCATGCAAATGAACTCAACACCTTGTACACCACGACGAATCATGTGCTGCACAGCGTTACCGCCTGCACCGCCCACGCCGACCACTTTAATAATGGTCTTACCCGCCGGTTCTGTGTCTAACATTTCAAATTCCATACTACCTCCTTTTAACTACGGTTGACGACGACAAAATAAAACTTCAAAACTTTTTTAAATGCTAAAAATTTCCCATGAACCATTCACGCATGCGAGCCATGATGTTTTGCACAGTGCCGGACTGAGCAATGCGACGACCACGAACCAATTGCACGCGCCCTTCCATCAATAAACCGAGACCCGTTGAGTAACGTGGGCTTCTTAAAATCTCACTCAAATGACCTTTGTATTCAGGAACACCGACACGTGCGGGTTTAGCAAAAACTTCTTCTGCCAACTCCACCACACCTGGCATCAAAGAAGTGCCGCCTGTTAATACAACGCCTGAAGACACCAAGTTCTCCATGCCTGAATCACGCACCACTTGACGCACCAAACTCAATAACTCTTCAACTCGCGGCTCAATCACGGCTGCCAAGGCTTGACGTGACATTGATCGAGCCTCACGCTCTCCCACACCTGGAACTTCAATGGTTTCATTGGGGTTGGCCATACTTTGACGTGCAATGCCAAAATGAATCTTCAAGTCTTCCGCTTCAATCGTTGGCGTGCGTAGTGCCATGGCAATGTCATTGGTAATTTGATCGCCTGCAATTGGAATCACAGCGGTGTGACGAATGGCCCCTTGGCTAAAGATGGCAATATCAGTGGTACCGCCACCAATATCAACCAAGACCACCCCCAACTCTTTTTCATCTTCAGTCAGAACAGCCACACTTGAAGCCAAAGGTTGCAAAATCAAGTCATTCACTTCTAAACCACAACGGCGCACACACTTGACAATATTTTGAGCGGCACTGACAGCTCCAGTCACAATATGCACTTTGACTTCCAAACGAATGCCGCTCATGCCAATGGGTTCGCGCACATCTTCTTGACCATCAATAATGAATTCTTGGGTCAAGATATGAAGAATTTGCTGGTCTGTTGGAATGTTGATGGCTTTGGCAGTTTCAATCACTCGTTCGACATCACCCGCAGAAACTTCTTTGTCACGAATGGCCACCATGCCCGATGAATTAAAGCTGTGAATGTGGTTACCTGCAATGCCAGTAAATACTTGGGCAATGCGACGATCAGCCATGACTTCAGCTTCTTCAAGAGCTTTTTGAATCGACTGAACAGTCGCTTCAATATTGACAACCACCCCTTTTTTCAAACCTTTAGAACTGACTTGACCAAGACCCACCACGTTGAATTGACCATCAGGATTTAGCTCAGCAACCAAGGCCACCACCTTGGAAGTTCCAATATCCAAACCAACAATTAAATCTTTGGTGTCTTTACTAATCACGCTCACAATTTTTTTCCTATATTGATGGCATAGCCATTGGCATAACGAAGATCAATTGAATCAACTCGCTGCCCCCATTTCTCTTGAACCTGAGGCCAACTTTTTAATAAGCGCTCAACGCTTAACTGAATCTGCTTGGCATCTCTCTCATCTAACTCTCTGCCCAATTCAATATTCAAACCGTTACTTAATTTGACTCGCCAGGCATAACGTGAAGACAAATCCAAATTTTGAACAGTGGCTTGCCAAGGCTCAAACCAATAATTGAGTTGCTGTAACTTTCTAAAGACCTCTTTATTGCTACCCTCAGGGCCACTGAAACGTAATAAAGACGCACTGTCTTCTGCCTCAGCCATATTGGCCACAAAAACTTCACCATAGGTATTCATTAACTTGGGTGTATCACTACCAACCCAAACGCCCAGCGCCTGATGTTCTTCAATCGCCACCACAATGCCGTTAGGCCATTCACGACGAACGCTGGCTTTACGAACCCAAGGCATGGTCTCAAATGCCTGTCTAGCCTGATCTAAACGAATGGTGAAAAAATTTCCCTTCACTTGATCAAGGGCTCTGGCTTTAATTGTTGGTAAGTTGACATGTTTGAGCTCACGGCCATCTAAGGACTCCACCGTTAAATGATTGAGCGTGAACACAGGTTTTTGACTGACCCAAAATAAAGTCCATGCACAGGCAATCAAAATGGCTACTAAGAACAGTAAATTTGATAATGCGCGCATCGTCTTGGCATGATTCCAAATTGGGCCAAAAACTGTGGCCGACATTGAAGCCATTAAAGACAGTAAGGCGCGCAAGAATTTCATTTATTCACACTCGCTTGACTTAACAACCATAAAACCAAATCTGCGTAATCAACTCCAGCCGCTTTAGCAGCCATGGGTACCAATGAATGTCCTGTCATACCAGGAGCCGTATTCATTTCAAGCAAATAAGGTTGTCCTGAAGCCTTATCAATCATGACGTCGGCTCGCCCCCAACCTTTACAACCAAGAGCCTTATAGGCACTCAATGCCAAAGCTTGAACTTTTTCTTCAACTGAAATATCTAAACCCGTCGGGCACAAATACCTTGTGTCATCAGAGAAATACTTGTTGTGATAGTCATAATTAGAGTCAGGCGCCACAATCCGTATCACTGGCAAAGCTTGTGCATATTCACCATCCCCCACAATCGGGCAAGTGAGCTCTTCACCGATGATGCATTGTTCAGCCATCACATCACGATCTAGTTTGGCTGCTAACTCATAAGCTTTCTGTAAATCTTCTGCTTTTGTAACTTTGCTTAAACCCAGAGAAGAACCCTCACGAGCTGGCTTAACAATGATGGGCAAACCAAGCTCTTTGACAATCTGATTCCAATCACTCAGCGCATGAAGCATTGAAAATTTTGGTGTTGCCAAATTGAAGCTTGACCACAAACGCTTGGTGGCCTGTTTATCAATGGCCAATGCAGAAGCTAAAACACCACTGCCTGTGTAAGGCAAGTTCATTTGTTCCAACAATCCTTGCATCGTGCCATCTTCACCAAAACGACCATGCAAGGCGATAAATACTCGATCAAATTGTTGAGCCACTAATTCAGCCATGGTTTGTTTGGCAGGGTCAAATGGATGCGCATTCACTTGTTTAGAACGCAAGGCTTCAAGAACTCCTTGACCAGACATCAAAGAAATTTCTCGCTCACCTGATTTGCCGCCTAACAAAACACCAACCTTGCCTAGCTTTGCCACATCGACTTTGGCTAAATCTTGTTGGACTTGATCTGCCCATGATTGAATGTTCTTAACCATGAGCCCCTCCAGTCAACTGACCTGGAACAGCTGCAATTGATCCAGCCCCCATCGTGATGATCACATCACCATCACGCGCCATGCTCGTGACCAATCCTGGTAAGTCAGCAATATTTTTTACAAACTGGGTGGCAGTACTATCCAAAAGACGATCTTTGTCTTTGGCCTTAGCCAGAGCTTTGATAAGACTTTCACCATCAGCCCCTGGAATTTTTGCTTCACCCGCTGGATAAACTTCTGTCAATGCCAAAGCATCTACGCCTTGAAGAACTTTGACAAAATCACCAAAGCAATCGCGTGTGCGTGTGAATCGATGTGGCTGGAATGCCAACAACAAACGACGGCCAGGGAATGCCCCTCTGGTTGCAGCCAATGTGGCTGCCATTTCGACAGGATGATGACCATAATCATCAATCACCGTGCAAGATCCACCTTGAGGCAACTTCATTTCGCCATATTTTTGGAAACGTCGACCCACTCCTCGGAATTCTTTGAGGGCTTTAGCAATCGCTGCATCTGACACACCCAACTCAGTTGCAATTGCAATCGCAGCCAAAGCATTGCGAACATTGTGTAAGCCAGGCAAGTTCAAGGTCACTTGAAGAGGGCCTGGTTTATCACCATGACGTCTGACGGTATGACGTTCAGCCACAAAGTGCATTTGTGCACCATCAGCTCTGACATCAATGGCTCTGACATCAGCATCTTCTGATAAACCGTAGCGCAAAATGGGTTGTGAAACAAATGGCAGAATATCTCGCACATTTTGATCATCCACACACAACACAGCGACCCCATAAAATGGCATGCGTTGCGTAAACTGCACAAATGCTTGCTTGAGCTTGGCCATGTCATGTTGATACGTGTCCATGTGGTCAGCATCAATGTTGGTGATCACCTCAATCACCGGCAATAAATTGAGGAATGAAGCATCTGATTCATCGGCCTCAGCCACAATGAAATCACCAGTTCCCAAACGTGCATTGGCACCAGCAGAATTTAATTTGCCACCAATCACAAAAGTAGGATCCAATCCGCCTTCTGCTAAGACTGAAGCCAACAAACTGGTGGTGGTGGTCTTGCCATGAGTTCCTGCGATCGCAATGCCCTGCTTGAGGCGCATGAGCTCACCCAACATCACTGCACGAGGTACGATGGGAATACGCGCAGCACGCGCTGCCAATACCTCTGGGTTGTCACCGGTCACAGCGGTTGAAATCACAACGGCCTCAGCACTCCCCACATTGTTTGCGTGATGCCCAATCTGTATTTGTGCGCCACACTCACGCAGACGTTTGGTAGTAGCACTTTCCGCAATGTCAGAACCACTGACCTGATAACCCAGATTCAACAACACCTCAGCGATACCACTCATGCCAGCACCGCCAATGCCTACAAAATGAATTTGGTGAAGAATGTGTTTCATGAGTGGGCAACCTTTTTGGATAACTGTTGGCACACAGCGGCGACATCTCGAGTCGCCAGAGGCTTGGCCTGACTGAGAGCTTGCAGAGCCATTTTTAATAATTCAGAACGTTGAACAGTTTGCAAGTATTGAGCCAAGCCATCTGCAGTCATTTGACTTTGCGGCATCAACACAGCTGCACCTACGTTGGATAGAAACTGAGCATTGGCTGTTTGATGATCATCCACAGCGAATGGAAATGGCACCAAATAAGACGCCACTCCAACAGCAGATAGTTCTGCGACTGTCATGGCACCTGCCCGACAAATCACCAAATCAGCCTGCGCATACGCTGCCACCATATCGTCTATGAATGGCAAAACCTTGACCTCTACCTCCAATTGAGCATAATGAGCTTGCAATTTTTCAACATGCTTTTCGCCCGCTTGATGTATGACTACAGGTCGAAGTTCTTTTGGTATTTTTGCAATGGCTTGAGGCACGGTTTCATTGAGAGCCGCAGCCCCCAAACTTCCTCCCACAACCAATAGGTTGAGTCGACCTGTTCTAGCGCCATAACGAACTTCGGGACTGGCTACTTGATCAATCCCAGCTCTCAAAGGATTACCTACCCAGATAGCGCCTGGCAATGTATTGGGAAATGCGCACAAGGTTTTGTCCGCCACCTTAGCCAATACTTTATTGGCTAAGCCTGCAATTGAATTTTGCTCATGCAACACTAGGGGCTTACCCAACAGAGCGCTCATCATGCCTGCCGGAAAAGTGACATAACCACCCATACCCAAAACAACATCAGGTTTTACGCGACGCAATACTTGAATACTTTGCCAAAATGCACGCAGTAAATTCAAAGGCAAGAGCAATAAAGTTTTCAATCCTTTACCACGCAAACCACCAAATTGAATTGATTCAAACTTAAAACCTTTGGGTGGTACCAAGCGATGCTCCATGCCTTGGGCATTACCCAACCAAGAAACGCTCCAACCTTGCTCACGTAAATATTCAGCAACAGCCAAACCCGGGAAAATATGCCCGCCTGTACCACCAGCCATGACTAAAAGGCTTGGGGCGTGAGTTTGGGATGAATGCATGACGCTCATAACTTTCCGCCTCGCATCAAGACTCGGTTTTCATAATCAATTTTCAGCAAAATGGCCACAGCCACTGCATTCATCATCAAACCTGAACCACCAAAACTCACAAATGGCAAAGTCAATCCTTTGGTCGGTAACAAGCCTAGGTTCACACCCATATTGATAAATGCTTGCCAGCCAATCCAAATAGCAATGCCTTTGGCCACTAAGCCAGCAAAGCTTCGATCTAACTGCAAAGAAGTCCGTCCAATTAAGAATGCGCGGCGCACGAACCAATAGAAAATTGCAATCACGACCGTTACACCAACAAATCCGAGTTCTTCGCCAATCACAGCCAAGATAAAGTCGGTATGCGCTTCAGGTAAGTAATGTAATTTTTCAACACTGCCCCCTAAGCCAACACCCAACCATTCACCACGCCCAAAGGCCATCAATGAATGTGTCAATTGATAGGCTTTACCAGCCGCAAATTCTTCATTCCACGGATCCAAATAAGCAAAGATTCGTTGACGTCTAAATTCTGAAAAAGCAATGATTGAAATAAAGCTACCAATCGCTAGAGCTGTCAACGCTCCAAATAATTTGGCATTGATACCGCCCAAAAAGAGAAGTCCCATTGCAATCACTGCAATGACCATAAATGCACCCATATCTGGCTGCCACAAGAGCAAAACACCGACAGCGATCACCGCTGCACCCATGGGCGCAAGACCTTTGACCAAATGATGCAAATAATCTTGACGCTGAACGGTATACCAAGCAGCAAATAAGACCACTGCCAACTTCATCAGTTCAGATGGCTGGAAGTTGGTGATTCCCAAGGGAATCCAGCGACGCGCACCATTCACGCCTTTACCCACTCCAGGAATAAGCACAAAAATCAGCAGGATGAAGGCCAATGCAAAAATGGCTGGGGCCAATCGCTCCCACACTTTTAATGGCACTTTGAAAGCCATGATGCCAATCGCAAAAGCAATACCAATTGAAATGGCATGACGCACCAAGAAATGACTGCTACTGTATTTGGCATATTTAGGTCCATCAGGAAGTGCAACAGAGGCTGAATACACCATGACCAAACCTAAAGTCACCAAAATCAACACAGCCCATAACAATGGTTGGTCATACTCCATCATGCGTGAACGAGTAGGACGAACCACTGTCGTGGCATCACGCAGACCCAATCGGAAATCTTCAAATCCCTCTTTGATGCCACCTTTGACACCACTGATGCCATTGACACTGAAACGTTTGAACAATTGAATCATGCGCTCACCTGCCCGTTCATGGAAGCCAACTCATTCACAGCATCAATAAATACTTGTGCGCGATGCCCGTAATCTTTAAACATGTCAAAACTTGCGCAAGCGGGTGACAACAAGACCAAATCACCTGAAGTAGCCATTGCACTGGCTTGTTGAACAGCCTCTTCAAGGGTTGAGGCCTCTTTCATTTGAACAGCGCTGCTATGCAAAGCGGTTTTGATGAGCGGCGCATCGCGTCCAATCAAAATAACAGCCTTGGCATGACGAGACACTGCATCACTTAATGGTGAAAAATCTTGACCTTTACCAACGCCCCCAGCAATCAAAATAATTCGAGCGCGCGCAGATTCTTCACCCAAGCCATTTAGGGCTGCCAGAGTAGCTCCTACGTTGGTGCCTTTGCTATCGTCGATGTATTCAACCCCATCCACAATTGACACAGTTTGAACGCGGTGAGGCTCACCTTTGTACTCACGAAGTCCATGCAGCAATGGACTCATTGGTACTCCAATCGCGGTGGTCATGGCCAATGCAGCTAAGGCGTTGCTGGCGTTATGACGGCCTTTGATGCGCAAAGCATCTGCAGGCATTAAGCGCTTCAGTCTTACAGGCTCAGACTCATCCATATCTTTTGATTTTTTGCGACGACGCTTTGCCTTCAGTTCTAAAGCTTCAAAATCAGGCTCAGCCCACACAAGCCAATCAATACCACCGGCCGCAGTGTCATGGAAAATACCAAATGCATCTTCTTCATCTGGAGCATCGACGCCAAATGTGATCACGCGTTGATCTTTCATGTCACTGGCTAATTCAATCACATTTGCATCATCACGATTCAATACTGCGATGGTGTTTTCACCAAAAATTCTGGCTTTAGCGGCGACGTATTGCTGCATATCACCATGCCAATCCAAATGATCTTCAGTGATGTTCAAGACTGTTGCTACATCGGCATGAAGACTATAGGTATGCTGCAGTTGAAAACTAGATAGTTCCAAAACCCACACATCGGGCAACTCTTCAATGTCCAGCAATTTATCTAAAGCAGCAGGGCTGATATTGCCAGCCACAGCGACTTTTAAACCGGCACGCTCACAGAGCAGTCCTGTTAATGCAGTTGTGGTGGTTTTGCCATTGGTGCCAGTAATCGCAATGACTTTACCTGCATACTGCTGCTCATTTTTAAGAGCTTGAATGGCTTGTGCAAAGAACTCAATCTCACTCCAAACTGGAATGTTGCGTTCATTGGCAAGTGACAAAAATGATTGAATCGGTTCCTGAATCGG